>Ga0193962_1001240_pt1 | contig 11924 bp, 9 predicted proteins | sample FB_5_MG_FD_140335 | JGI IMG/M metagenome (GOLD analysis project Ga0193962, IMG submission 140335) | Microbial mat bacterial communities from the Broadkill River, Lewes, Delaware, United States - FB_5_MG | ecosystem: Environmental > Aquatic > Freshwater > River > Microbial mats | place: USA...
AATAATCACAGGTGCCGAGTTTGCAAAAAGTCCTGTAGTAGCTAATAGAGTACTTAAAATCATTAAAGTTAAATATGTGTAAGAAAACTTAGCGCTATCTTTTAAACTTACTAATAAATCTTTGAAATCCTCATCTGTAGCTTTCTTAAATAATGGTAATTTCCCACCAATTAAAATAGAGCTTAATTCAGCTTTTGGAAGCGTATTTAACTTTATAACATCTTTTTCTTCAGTATTTTGATTATCATTTTTTACAATTTCAAGTAAAACTCTTCCTAAATGTATATTTAAACAATCTTGTAAAACTTCTAATTCTATTGTGTTTGATTGATATAAATCTTTATGATCAATTTTATAATCTAAAACTCCCTCAGATGAAACACTTAACTTTGATGTTTTAATAAAACCCAAACTTTTTGGTAAGGAAACTAAAGAGATTCTTTGATAAAAAAAAATTGAAAGTAAATACCAAATATATGAAAGTAAAGATGTTGGAGCCAAAATATAAGCATTTAATTTTCCATCATGAATAGATAATTCATCTTTAATAGCTGATTCTTTATTCATAATAGTTGAATGCTCAAGTATAGTAATACCAGAAGCTGCTGTTTGAATTGAGTGCTCTTTTGAGGTAGTTAAAGTATAACTTTTAAATCTTATATTTATAAGATTATTAAAAAATATCTTTATTTTCCTTAATCTATTATTTTGATTATAATCCAGTCTATTCATTCCATGCATATCACCTATTACAATACGATTAAAAGCTATTAAATCATTACATTTTAATAAATCAATCTTAGATAAAAGCTTAGGATTAAAAGCATCTTCTATGGCTTCATTTATATCTTTTGAAGTACCATAATTTCGCATAGCATTGGGACATTTTTCATTTGGAAGAATTGATATATTTATATTTTTATTTAGATGATTTTGAAAAAAAGTTTTAATTTTTTCATCATCTAAATATAATAAAAATAGCTTATTATCACCATTTTCTAAATCTTCAAATATTTCACTTTCACAAAAAACAGAAATTTCACTGTTATATTTCTCTTTTATATAATCAAATATTTTACTAAGAGCAGTTTCATCTTGTTCTTTTGTAATAAAATAAACACTTTTATACACTTTTGTTAATCCTTGTGTTAATTAAGAATTTTTCTCTTTTAGATCAACATTATAGTATAAGATTTTTAATAATCTAATGGATACTCTTTTGGCAAAATAATATTGTATGTTTTACTTAGTGTTTTATTTGTTTTAGATAATAAAATTGAGTTTGCAAACATATTTCCACAAAAAACAACATCTTTTGCACTTATCTCTTTTGCTATTTCATTTACATAGTTACAAATAAATTCACTCAAACTTTCATAAAAAGAATAAACTAAAGTAACATTATCAACATCAGCCATTTTATAAGCCATCATAGATTGAACAACTCTTCTATAATCTAAATAATTAATACCATCTAAATTTACAAGTTTCATATCTATTTGAATTCCACTAGTAAGACTTGTATTAAGTGCCATATCTTCGAACTCTTTAGAAGTATCAATTGATAAGACTTTTGCACACATATTTATGATTGATTCAAATCCATTTGTATTAGAAGGTACATCTGTTTTTAAAACCTTTGGAAATTTCTTCGAATAATTTGTAATAAGCCTTTCACAATGCTCATCAATTTCTGAAATTTCTTCAAAACAGTTTTTAATACTATTGTGAATATTTGGAATTGCTATTATCTTCTTTAGCCCTTTTTTAGGGATATTTATAGAAATTGAGCTATCTGTACTATTTTGAGAAAAATAAACTCCAACAGTTGGAATTGTTTTTTTGGCAACTTTAGCTAAAAGTGATTCATAAACTCCACCATTATCATCAAAGTACTCTTTTGAAGAGTTATATTTTTTATTTGCAACAAAATCATACTTAGGGAAAAGTCCTTTATCTCCATGAATTATTAGATTTTGTTCTTTTGTATATGTTATTTTTAAGCCATCTTGATAAACTTCATCATTTACATATAAAATATAACTAATTCCATTTTGTTTTAAAGCTTGAGCAAATAATACTGTTTCTTTATCATCAGGTATTTTTGCATAAATAAAGTTTGATGAAGAAAACTCTTTATCTGTATTTCTTAATACTTTAAATTTCAACTTCACTAAAGGCCGCTCTATTGAGCATAAAAGCTGAAAATCTTTGATATTTATATCAAAAATTTCTTCTAGTTTACTTGTATCAGTAATTAGAAGCTTTACTTCATAACCTTTATTTTCAAAATCTTCTCTTATTTTTTTATTTGGTAAAAATAAATCTTTTAAGCCATTATGTGTTTCAAATCTTGAAATTCCACCCTTTGAAATCTTTACAATATCATTTAAAAAATCTATTTGATTGTTTTGAATAATCTCTTTTATTTCATCATTAGTAAGAAGTGATAAATTTTGTTTTATTTCAAAATCTTTTAATTCTTCTAAACTTTCATCAAAACTTTCAACAACATAAGATTTTCCTATAAAAATAGAAAGAGGAAGCTTTTTCTCCAATACTGCAAAGAAATCTTCAATTGCTTGTGCTGTTTCTTCTAAAACTATTAGAATAAATCCTTTATACTGTTTACAAGTGGCATTTATGTCTGATTGTTTTATTAAATCTTCTATTATATATTTGAAATATAAATTTGTTGAGTTAAACTCTATTTTATAAATTAATTGCATGTGTAAAATCTTCTTCATTTGGAATTCTTGTTAAGTGCTCGCCATTGTAACTACCTATCATACTTTTTACAATGTCAGGAATCAAGATATTATTTACTTTTTTAGCTTTTATACCTAAGCTTTCTATTTCTTTAATACCATTTAAAATAAACTCTTCAAACCTATTTTCCATAGTTTTTGTAAGACCAATTCCCACACTTATTATATCTTCAGGAATTATTCCAATAATTGTAACATCAGCATGGGAATCTAAAACAGATACAATCTCCAACATTTCTACAATTTCAACCTCATGGGCTGTTTTTCTATAATTTCCAAGTCCTAGTAAAATCTCAGAAGGAAGTCTATATATCTCACCAATAGTATCTTCAATAGACACAGTATCTAAAATAATAACATTATCGTATTCTTGAAAATATGTCATTAGTTTAAACCCTAATGTTCCACCATCAATTATCTCTAAACTTTCATCATCAAATTTGTAATTTTGTTTAATATACTCAGCAGCATAAATACCAATACCCTCATCTTTAAAAAGCATATTCCCAACACCAATTACAATGTTTCTTTTTTTCATAATTATTCCTAAATAAAGGGGCTTTACACCCCTTTTTTATAATTTATTTTTTATCTTCTTCTTTTTCTTCTACAAATTTATGCCCAGAGAATACAATACCAATATCACCTTCTCTCCAGAAAATTGTTCTCCAGATTTGATAATAAATATGTGACATAACCCACATAAGTATTATGTACATAGCCGTATGATGAGCAATTCTAACACCCATATTTCCACCAAATACTGTAAGTGTCCAATCAGTAGCAATATGAAGCATTGCAGGCCACCAAGTTCCGATTGAACTCTCTCCTGATGCTAATCCATGAACATATAACTGAAGTCCTGTTAAAAGCATAAACACTAATAAAATATGAAAAAATGTAAAAAACACAATATTATAAGAATCACTATGTGTTGAATCAAATTTTTTTCTTCTATTAAATGTGATTAAGTTAAAAAACACTTCCCAAAACTCAATAAAGTTTTGTTTTGTTGGTAAAATCTTTTTATATGGTTTATCAAAATTTGAAAACAAATATAAATAACCAATTAAAATAGCTGTTACATCAAATATAATAGCAACTATAAAATGTCCCCATCTATTCCAAGCCATTACATACTTATCCACAGCAGGATCAGCTATAAAAGTTTGATAATAAGGGTGACCTATATATAAACCGGTTGCAACTGCAGCAATCATACAAAGAGCATTCACCCAGTGAATGGTTCGCATGATTGGAGTCATTCTTTCAACCCTTTTCATTTTAGGCACGGCTTGTTCCTCCAATTGGATCTACTTTATAAACACCTAACTCTTTACCATTTGTATCAATAATATGAACAGCACAAGCAATACATGGATCAAAACTATGAACAGTTCTTAAAATTTCAAGTGGTTGATCTGGATTTGCTACTTTTGTACCAATTAATGAAGCCTCATAAGCTCCAAGTCTTCCTTTATAATCTCTTGGAGCTGCATTCCAAGTTGATGGAACAACAGCTTGATAATTAGCAACTTTTCCATCTTTAATTTTAATCCAGTGCCCTAATCCACCTCTTGGAGCTTCTTCCATTCCGAAACCTTGAGCATCTTTAGAAACATTGTCAAAATTAAATTCAGTCCATGTTGATAAATCACCATGTGCTACATTTGAAGCTAATTCATCAACCCATTCCATCATAACATCAGCCATAAGTTCAGTCTCAACAGCCCTTGCAGCAGTTCTTCCTACAGTTGAAAACAATACTTTAATTGGTAAATTACCTTGTTTTAAAAATGTAGTTACATATTTAGTGATTCTTTCATCACCTTTGGCAACTCCTACAATCATACGAGCAAGTGGTCCCACTTCCATTCTTTCATCATCATAAAGTGGTGATTTAATCCAAGAGTATTTTTTTGTTGTATCTAAATAAGCGATGTTGTCTTCTTTTTTACCAAAGCCTGTATAGTTAGGTTTTGTAACTCCATCATAAGGATGTAAGTTAGTGTTTCCTTCATACCAAGCATGAGTAACATCTTCTGTAATTTTTGTTTGATCAATTTCAAAAACCTTTGTTAAATCTCTATTTTTTACAATTCCTGAAGGAAATAATTTTGAAGATTTATAAAAAGGTAAATCATCAAGATTGAATCCACCATAAGACATATAGTTTCCTATACCTCCACCAATTCCTTCCAGTGCTTCATCAGCATACATAGTTCCTGCCATATAAACATCTGGTAAATAAGCTTGTTTTGTAAACTTTTGACCTCTTTTTAGAATTTGTTTAAATTCTGCAATTCTTGCAGGATTTTTAATATCTTGAACACAAGTTACACCACCTACAACAAATGATTGTGGATGTGGATTTTTACCACCAAAAATAGCCATCATTTTTGCTAATTCTCTTTGTAATTCTAAGGCATCTAAATAGTGTGAAAGTCCTATTAGATTTTGTTCAGGTGTAAGTTTAAAACCTTTTGATCCCCAATAAGCATTTCCAAAGATTCCTAATCTTCCTTGTTTTACATATCTAGTAACTCTACTTTGAACTTCTGCATAAACATCTTCATTAGCATTCCAAGGTCTTTGACCTGAAAGTGCAGCCCATTTTTGAGCTTCTGCTACTGCTGCTTTTGGATTTGCTTCCAAAGCTTTTGTAATATCAACCCAGTCAAGTGCATGTAAGTGATAAAAATGAACAATATGATCATGTAAATAAAGTGCACCTTGGATTAAGTTTCGCACTAATCTTGCATTTTTTGGAATTGTAATATTAAAAGCATGCTCAACAGCCTCAATAGATCTTTGATAGTGAGTTCCTGTACAAACTCCACAAATTCTCATTGCAAGTAAACCACAATCTCTTGGATCTCTTCCTTTTAAAATCTCTTCTATTCCTCTAAACATAGTTGAAGAAGAGAAAGCATCAACTACAACATTATTTTCATCAATGATTGCTTCAATTCTAAGATGTCCTTCAATTCTTGTAATTGGGTCAATTACTAAGTGTTTTTTTGCCATTATTTTTCTTCTCCTTCATTTGATTTTTTTCCAGCAACTGCTGATGCTACTGCATGAACTCCAATACCAACTGCAGTTGCAGTTAATAATCCTAAACCAAACTCATCAACAGTTTTTTCAACTCCACCTGTTGGTGCTTTGATTTTTGCATCTGCCATTGGTCTTTCATATGCATATTTATCCCAAAATTGTGGTTCACTACATCCAATACAACCTCGTCCTACACCAATTGGCCAGTTTGTTCCTTCGTTATATCTAATAATTGAGCAGTTATTAAAAGTCATAGGACCTTTACATCCAACTTTATATAAACAGAAGTTGTTTTTAGCACCTTCATCACCCCACTCTTCAACAAATTCACCCGCATCAAAGTGTGCTCTTCTTTCACAGTTATCATGGATTCTATATCCAAATGCAAATTTTGGTCTTAAAAGTGAATCAAGTTCTGGAATTTGACCTGTTAATACAAAATGTAAAATAACACCAACCATATTTGCAGGATTTGCAGGACATGCTGGAATATTTACAATTGGTTTCCCTTTTACTAAATCCATAACACCAACTGCACCTGTTGGATTTGGAGCAGCTGCTGGAACTCCTCCAAAAGTAGCACAAGTTCCAACTGCTACAACAGCAGCTGCATCTTTTGCCATTCTTTGTAAATGGTCGTGGAATGTTTCACCCATTGCTCCAATTGTTCCATATTGACCATTCATAGCCATAGGGATTGCCCCTTCTACAAATAAAAGATATTTACCTTTAAAGTGATGAACAGCCTCTTCTAATTGCCTATCAGCATCATGACCAGCAGCTGCTTGAAGTGTTTCATGAAATTCTAAAGATAATACATCAAAAAGTAAATCATCAACTGTTGGAGCTGAGCTTCTTAAAAGTGCTTCAGAGTTTCCAGCACAGTCTTGTAACTCAATCCAAATAACTGGAACTCTATTCATAAGTTCAGTAGCTTCTGCTACAAGTGGTGCAAACATAGGAGGAAGCATAAGTGTAGCAGTTGTAGCACTAACCCACTTCATAAAATCTCTTCTATTTACTCCTTCGCTTTCAATTACATCCATTAAATCAATATCTTTTAGAGGCTCTTGTGCTCTTAAAGTTGATAATCTTTGTTTAGCTTTTTCAAATAAAGAGTTGTAGTACACCTCACCCTTATTTGTTTCAACTCTTCCTGATTTTTGGGTAAAAACTTTTTTTACCATATCCGTTGAATCAATCATAAAACTCCCCTTTTATTAAAAATGAATATTCATTTACTTAAATGTAAATTAACAATATAAAACTTATGCTTTTCTTAAGCATTTTTTACTAAGTGTAGCATTAAACTAGCATTAATTATTTATAGTTATTTATGTAAAAATCAAAAGTACGATTATTAGGTTAAAAAATGAATAATCATTCATTTATGTATAGTAATTAATCTTTTTTAAGAAATATGTATATATTTTAATATTTTTTCTAAGTTGTTACAAATATATACATTTTTATAAAATTAGTGAGTTGTACAAACAGAACATACATCAAAACTTCGAAGAACTATCCTTGCTATTTCAATAGAAGGTGAACCTATTATTGCATTTTGAGCTATACCTTTTTGAGTTTTATTAGCAGGTCCTAAATTCCAAACAGTAGGAGTAATAACATCATATTTTGATATCTTACCTTTATTAATTTGCAAATTATGTAACAAAGAACCTCTACAAGCTTCAATTACAGAAAAACCTTCCGCATGATCTATATCTTTTAGTGCAATTTTTGGTTTTATAAAAGATTCTTCACTTATATCGACCTTTTTAATTAACTCTTTTGTATTTTGTAATAAATGAGCCATTTCATCAACTCTTGATAATATTCTTGTAAAAGAAGAGTCTTTATAAGTTTTATGTATCTCTTTTATAAATTTTCTATTTGAAGTCAAAGCCCTTGATAGTGGTCCTGTTTCAAAAAAAACATTATCATAAGATACTGATTTTGACCATGTATGTCTTTTACTATTTTTAATATCATTTTCAACTAAAAAAGTATGTTCACTACTCTCTTTTATTTTTGATAAATCTAACTTATGAACTAATCTTTGTCTTATTTTTCCCATTTCAAATAAAGATGATGAGCCTAAAGTAACAAATCTATCATAAGATTTACCATATTTCTCCAGTGAATATTTAAATGATAAATCTCTGAAATAGCCTAAATCAGCACCCAAAAACTCTAAATCTTCTTTACTATCAAAAGATAAATATTTATCAAAATCAACTCCAGAAATTGCTTTTTCAAAAAATCTAATGGCACTATCCATGTAGTTTTGCATTGAACTTAATTCTAATAACGTAGGATCGCATACAACACCACCTGGCATCATATATGAAGTATGTGGCCATTGACCACCTATGATTGCAAGTGCTTTTATAGTTTCACTAGCAGTCTTGCAAGCTTCTAGCCAACGTGAACCTTTTAAAGGTGTATAAATTCCTAAATCATTAGTATCAAGTTTAATAATATCAGGAAGAATAAACATATAAAACCATTTTATATGAGAATCAATAATCTCAATATTCAAACCAATTTCTCGCAATAACTTTGCTTTATTTGTAACAAGCAAAGGTTCATTTATATTTTCATAAACATTTTCTAGGGCATCAACAGTAGCTTTTAAATGAGCTTGTCCACAGATTCCACAAATTCTTGGTGTATAAACTAAGGCATCAAGTGGTGATTTACCTTCTAAAATATATTCAAAACCTCTAAAATTTAGAAAATCAATTCTTGCATCACTTACAATATTATTTTTCCAAGTACAAGACAATTTTGCTTCACCCTCTATTCGCTCAACTATTTCAACTGTTTTCATATTTAATCCATAAGTTTTTTATTTAATCTATCGATTTTAAAAGTTTTTGCAATTCCAGTAATTGACAAATAAGCTCGTTTTGAAATACCAATAGGAACATCTTGTGGAATTCCAATATTTTTTTTAGTTTCAAGCATATTCTCTCTTGGAAAATCACTTTCAGTACATCCAATACAAGGCATTCCTACTCTTGTTTTTGAACTTATATCATTCCATAAAATTTTATTACAAGAACTATGAGTCATAGGACCTCGACATCCTTGATCGTAGAATAAACAACCCTCTTTTTCTCCAAAAGCACCTTCGACTTTCCACTCAAAATACTCATTTCGAGTACAGCCATGGTGGGCTAAAGTGCTATATAACTCTTTTGGTCTTTTTTGCTCATCAAGTTGCATTTTTCCATAGTTTTTCAAAGTAAACAAAGTTTGAAGTATCCATTCTGGATGAACAGGACAACCAGTAAGATTTATAATACTATGTTCTAATTTATTTATAGTTTGCTCATTTATAGAATCACTAATTCCATAAATATCATCATTTTGAGTAAATTTTGCATGCATCCCACCATTTGAAGCACAAGAACCAACTGCAATTATATATTTTGATTTAGATGAAAGTTTATTTAAAAGATTAAAAGTTGAATCATTTGAGATTGAAAAAAACTTTTCATTTGAAGTAATGGCCCCTTCAATAAGTAAAAAATCTATTTTTTCATTTTGAGTTAAAATATCATCCAAAGTTTTTTCAATAGTTAAACTTGGATGATAAATAAGATTAAAGCTATCAAAAAAAAGCTCTAATCTCGAAGCATTTGCACTTAATAAAGAATGAGTATTTCCATTACATGTAATTGCTTGAAACCATACAACTGTAGGTTTTTGTTTACTGTTCATACTTTAATGCTCGATATATATTATCAGCAACGGCATCACTGTATGCTAATAAATCCTTATCTAAAACATTCTCTCCACTTAAAAAAGCAAAACCACCTAAACAGCCCATTAGCATTCCAAAAGCTGGGAAAAATTCTTGTTCTCTAAACTCTTTTTTTTGTGCACCTTCATCCAGTAAAATCATAACTTCAGTTACAAACTCACCTACGCATAAGAAGCCTTCACAACCTTGTTTAAATACCTCTCTATTTGATAAATAAACCCTTAAAAAATATTCAATAATCTCAGGTGATTTTTGAACATTTTCTAAATATTTTCTTACAAATACATATATTTTTTCCTTTGAACTTATATTCATATTATTAACTTCTCTTAGTTCTATAGCTAATATATTTGTAGAGTATTTAATTGCGAACTTTGCTAGTTCTTCTTTTGAAGAAAAATAGTTATACATATTTCCAACGCTCATCTTCATAGCTTTAGCAATATCTGGAATAGTAGTGTTATAAAAGCCTTTTTGAGAAAAAAGTTTTAGAGCATTTTCTATAATATTATTCTTTTTTGTTTCTTTTGAATTAGATATGAGTTATCCTTTAATAATAATTATTTTATATGAATAGTAATACATTTTATATTAATAAGATATGAATTTAATTTAATTGATATTCTATCCATATTAATTATTTATTATATTTCTCTATTTCTCTTACACTTTCAACTGCTGCTGGTAATAATGCTTCGCTTAATGCGGGATGAATATAAAGCATCTCTTTTAAATGTCTTATATCATTGTTTATATGCATAACTGCTAATACTTGATGCATCATAGTTGAGCTTTCCGGTCCAATCATATGACAGCCTAAAATCTCATAGTTTTTTGGATTAACTATAAACTTTGTAAGAGGATATTTAACTCTCATTGAAAGTGCTTTTGCACTTGCTAACCAATTAGTTGTTGTAGCTACATACTTTATATTTTGCTTTTTAGCAATTTGCTCAGTAATTCCAACACTTGCAACTTCAGGATCTGTAAAAACTGCATGGGGCATATATTTGAATTTTAAAGGCTCAAGACAATCTTCAAGTAAGATTTTTCCTAAATGATTTATTTCATATGCAGCTGCGTGTTGAAGCATATAAACTCCAGCTGCATCACCTACAACATAAACACCCTTTGCAGTTGTTTGAAATAATTCATCTCTTTTTATATATCCTCTTTCATTTACTTCTATTGAAGTATTTTCAAGTTTTAAACTATCACTGTTTGATTCTCTTCCAATAGCATAAAGTAAAGCTTCACTTTTATGTTGTTTTTGTGTGCCATTTGTATTTTCTAAAGTCATAGAAAACTCTTCATTTTCATAACTTATATCTTTTGCACTTGTATCAAACTCTATATCAACTTTTGAAGAAAATTCTTCTTTAAATATTGAAGATATCTCTTCATCTTCATTTCCTAAAATATTTTGACTTCTTACAAGTAATTTAGTTTTTATTCCAATTGCACTAAAAAATCCAGCTAATTCACAAGCTATAAATCCTGAACCAATTATTGTAATAGATTGTGGAATTTTGCCTTCTAGGGGAAAAACATCATCGCTTGTCCATGCTTTCTCATGTTCAGCTTTTTTTGGTTTTGTTCCTGTTGCTATTACAATCTTAGGAGCTGTTAATTTTTGGCCATTTACTTCAATAACATTATTTGATATAAAAGAACCTATTCCTTTGAAAACTTCTACATTTTCATTAAATCTACTATTATATATTCCATCAATTTTAGAAATATATCTGTTTGTTTCAGCAAAGATTTTTTCTAAATCAATTTTATTTATTGTTGAGTCTATAAAGTGTCTATTTGATTCTTTTATTGCATTTGCAACATGAGCGTAACCAATAAGTAGTTTTGATGGTACACAGCCCCTATTTGGGCAAGTTCCACCTAGTGTTGATTTTTCTATTATTGCAACTTTTTTTCCAGCTTTTGAAGCCGTAACTGCCAAATTACTTGCTCGCCCTGCTCCAATTATTATTAAATCATATTTTTTCATTTTAAAGCCTTTGTTGTATCACTTTATAATTTTTGTAATAGTTTATAATTTGCATTAAAAGTAAAGCTATTATTCCCATAATCCAATATAAAAACCATTGTGAAATCATTCCTATAAATCCATCTTCCATATAATAATCTACAACTTGAAAGATAAGAAAAAACATAATGGTAGATTGCAAAGAGAAATTACTATTTTTATTAAAATCAATGATTTCAAAATCTTTTAGTTTAAATTTAAAATATAAATAAGTAAATCCAAGTGCAATTGCTCCCAAAATAAAAAGATACTCATTTTTTATAATTTCAATAGTTTTACTCTC
>Ga0193962_1001242_pt1 | contig 11920 bp, 12 predicted proteins | sample FB_5_MG_FD_140335 | JGI IMG/M metagenome (GOLD analysis project Ga0193962, IMG submission 140335) | Microbial mat bacterial communities from the Broadkill River, Lewes, Delaware, United States - FB_5_MG | ecosystem: Environmental > Aquatic > Freshwater > River > Microbial mats | place: USA...
GATGGGTAGAAATATTGCGCCAGGTTTATCAAGAAAATTTATTTCAGAAGAATGGTCAGAGGACTTTAAAGCAGCATTTAAAGCAGTACGCAAGGAAGCATATGATGCTATTGAATATGATCTAGATTTAAATTTGAAGGGCTATGATATCAATCGTAGGAGTATAAAGATTGCCAAGGATAATGCAGAACTTGCAGGTGTTGATGATACAATTGTATTTGATGTTAAGGATGCTAAGATGCTTACGTCTTCTGATCAATATGGTTATATTATTTCAAATCCACCTTATGGCGAACGTTTATCGGACAAGAAAACCGTAGAGACTTTGTATCAAATGATGGGTAATGCTTATGGGCGGCTTGATACATGGTCTGTTTATATATTGACTGCTCATGAAGAATTCGAGAAAAATTTTGGAAAAAAAGCGACAAAAAATAGAAAGCTTTACAATGGCCGTTTAAAGTGTTATTTTTATCAGTATTTTGGTCCTAGACCACCTAAAAAAAATACGTTGAAAGAGTCTTAAGTTCATATTAAAATAAAGACAAGTTGCATCAAACAATTCTGTATTTGGGGGAAAATCATATGGGGAAACGTCATAGAATCAAGAAAAAATTTAGCCTTGTATCATTGATTGTATTGATCCTATCGTTCATGCTAATTTTTTTCTATCAACCCATTTTTGAGGGTGCAAAGATGAAATTATCATTTGGGAAACTAAGTAGTAAAGTTATTGAGACTATTCCGTGTAGTGCAGATATTGCATATGATAGAAATGTCATTTTCGAAAGTAATGAACATGGCATTATTAAAAGTGAACAAAACTCATTTGTTTTCTATGATGTGAATGGTCAGCCACTTTGGGAAAAAGAACTAAATAGTACGGCACCTATTGTACGTTTGGGTGCTGAGTATATTATTGTTGCAGATACTGGAACCGGTGAATTATATAGTCTAGGCTTGAATGGAACGATTAATCAATCAAGGGATCCACTTGGACGTATTGATGATATTCTTGTTGGTGAGAATGATGTAATTGTGATTGTATTAGAACAAGATAATGAAGTGGTATTAATGGATAAAGCCCTTGAAGAAATTACGAGAATTTCATTACCAAAGGGTGATTTGATGGATTTCGATTTATCAAGCAATAAGAGTTTATTGGCTTTTACTTTTATAAAAATGGACAAGAGTAACTTTTATTCAAATGTTCTCTTATATTCTTTAGATGGTCGTTTGATTGGCGCTACGAATTTTGAACAACAATACGTTTATGATATTCAAGTAATTGGGGATCAAGTGGTTGGTGTTTTAGATAGTGAAATTTTTGTTTTAAGCGGAGATAATGAATTAATACAATCTATTGAAATTGATCGCCGTATTGAGTCCTTTTGTTTAGATGCGTCAGGATTGATTTTTTTGAACTTAACAAAAAATCCAGAGGAGTTGACAGATACACGACCTGATAATGTTATTAGTGTTTTAGATTTAAATGGCAAATCAGTTATGGCAGATATTATAGTTGAATCGTCTATTAGTCAATTATTAACAAGTGATTTGTATTTAACCTTCTTATCAGGAGATAAAATTTATCAAATGGATAAAACAACAGGTGAGTTGCTAAAAATTCAAAAACTTGAAAAAGATGCCCTAAGTGTGCGAATGATCAACAAAACAACCTTAGGGGTAGAATATATAGATAAATTTGATATCTATAGCTTAGCCTATTAAAAATTACTATAGAGGTGCAATATGTTTAATTGGATAGATGTTGTTATTGTAATTATAGTACTATATAATGTGGTACGAGGATTTTCTCTTGGCTTTATTCGGTCGGTGATTGGTATTATAGGATATATACTTGCCTTTTGGGTATCTAAAGAATATTATCACCAAGTAACAGTATATCTTGTTGAAAATTTTAGGCGTGTAGCAGAGTTTAAAGCAGCGATGATACTACAGATTGAAACACTCTTATTAAACTCTATTGCAGAAGGGACAGCTTCTTTGGGGACCATTTCCTTGGAGAATAGTGATATTCCTTTTTTGCAACAGTTAAATTTGAGCAAATTTATGAATTTAGAAAATAACGCCGCGGCATCTGCCCACGAAATTGGCATTAAGGTTGCTGATTTCGTTATGAATGGTATTGGCGCAATTATTATTTTCTTGTTGGTTTTACTAGTTGTAAAAATAGTGGGCATGATATTAAATGCCTTAATGGAGTTACCGGTTCTTAAAGGCGTTAATAGAATTGCGGGTCTTTTGGTAGGACTTATTAAAGGGAGCTTATTTGTATTTGTACTGATGACCTTATTTGCCTTTCTGTCTCCAGCTATACATGATACAGGAATAATGCAAACACTTTATCAGTCACAGATTGGAAGTGTTCTTTATAATAATAATATTTTACTTGCACTCATAAATATGTTTTTATTGGGGTAAGTTTTGGGAGGTATTATAAATGAGAATAGAAATTGATGCACGCGGACTTGCTTGTCCCAAACCAGTCATTTTAACAAAAAAGGAAATTGATAAGGGGTCAAGTGAAATTGTTACAATAGTTGATAATGAAATCGCAAAAGAAAATGTGACTAAGTTAATTTCTAAGATGGATTTCGATTTTGATGTTGAAGCAAGCGAAGGAAATTATTTTATTCATTTTACTACAGGAAATATGCTTGCTGTGGAAGAGCAAGGGGCACTAAAACCAGAAATTGAGGATTTGGTTGTTTATATTTCTACTGATCGAATGGGTTTTGGTAACGATGAACTTGGTGATGTGCTGATGAAAGGGTATTTTTATACTTTGACAGAAAGAACACCTTATCCAAAAGCTGTTTTATTTGTAAATGGTGGTATTAAATTGACAGTTGAACAATCACCAGTATTAGATCATATTAGGCGATTAGAAGAACTTGGAATTGAAATTCTTTCGTGTGGTACGTGCTTGGATTATTACCATATGAAGGATAAGTTGGCAGTAGGCGGTGTAACAAATATGTACACGATTGTAGATACCATGAATGGTGCTAAAAAAACCGTGACAATATAGGATGTATTATGGAAAAACTATTTTATTGTTTAACATTTGATTCAACACATTATGCGATTAAAATTGAGAAGAGAATGAAAGATGCTGCGCTAAATGGTGTGATGATTCCAACGCCCAGAGAAGTATCAGCAAGCTGTGGTTTGTCTCTAAAATTCTTAGAAGTAGATAAGGAGAAAATGCTCAAACTACTTGGCGAAGAAGATCGTGATCGTGTATCTCTTTATTTAATTGATCGCCGTACGGCGGATTATACAGCAGAAAAAAAGGAGTGGTAACATGCCTTTAGATTTAAGAATCGGAGATTTAATTGAAACAAAAAAAAGCCATCCGTGTGGGAGCAAGAGTTTTGAAATAAAAAGAACAGGTATTGATTTCATTATAAAGTGTGATGGTTGTGATAAGGAAATATGGATACCACGTGTAAAATTAGAGAAACGTATTAAAAAGATTACGCGAGGTGGAGAAATTATTAAGTAAGAGGTATATTTAAGAAGGAGCTGTTAATAAAACAGCTCCTTTTTTTATAATTGTCCTTTTTCTATGAGATGTTTTAGTGTGATGCCATCCACAGGTTTCGAATACATATAACCTTGTGCAAAATCTACATGAAGGTGTTTCATGCGGTCAAGCATAACCATATCCTCAATCCCTTCAGCAATAACGCGAATATTCATTTGATGAGAAAATTCGACAATAGAGTCAATTAACCGATAGACGTGTTCGTCGATGACAGAGCGCTGGACGATACCTTTATCAAGTTTTAAGTGGTCTATTGGTAGTTCAATTAAGTTATTAAAAGTTGAATAACCAGTTCCAAAATCATCTAATGAAATTGGGTATCCTTCATGGTTAAGTTCCTTGAGTGTTTCGATGATTTTAGGATCTGAATCTAATGCAATAGACTCGGTGATTTCTAAATTAAGGCATTGCTTTGGGTAGTCGTATTTCTCAACAATTTCCTTGACTTGTCGCGCGTAGTTATCTTGCTGTAATTGAATAGCCGAGATATTTAAAGCAACTTCATAAGTGGTGTTGAATGTTTTGTTAAGAGTCATAATGAATTGAATGGCTTGTTTCATGATGTAGTGCCCTAAAGGAATAATAAGCTTGTTCTTTTCTGCTATCGGGATGAAAATATCAGGTGGCACAAAGCCGAGTTCGGGATGAGTCCATCTTGCTAGTGCTTCAAAACCTACTATTTCATCGCTTTCAATACTTACGACTGGTTGATAGTGAATTGAAATTTCATCATTTTTAAGGGCTTGTTTCAAGTAGCGTTCCATTTTCATTGAGTGCAGCATTTCATTTTTTATGGTTTCAGTAAAGATGGTGTAATTATCTTTTGGATTTGCTTTTGCTTTGTGCATGGAGATATCAGCATTTATCAGCAACTCTTCAAATGTTGTTGCATCATATGGATAGCTTGCTGCACCAATAGAGGCACTAATAAATAATTCTATATCATCGAGGACAATTTTACGGGAAATTGTATCGAGAATATACTTAGCAGTTTCTTCAATTTGGGTTAAGGAAAGTGTATCAATTGTTACAATCGCAAATTCATCTCCACTAATGCGCGCCAATTGACATTTTTGATTACGACAATGCATCAGCCTATTCGCAAGTTCTTTAAGAACGCGGTCGCCGTAAGAATGACCATAGGTGTCATTGAGAGACTTGAAGTTGTCTAAATCGATGTAGAACATAGTTCCTTGCTCGTTTTGAGCAATGGATTCCCGGATTACTTCTTTTAAGCGCATTCTATTGAGAAGGCCAGTTAAGCCATCTGTGTAAGCCAGTGTCAGTATTTCAGATTCATAAGATTTACGTGTAGTGATATCATTGTTGGAAATAATCATTTGTTTTATAGTCCCGTCGGCATTGAAGAGTGCTTGGCCAATGGATGATAACCAAATAATTTTTCCGTTCTGTGTGAAAATTCTATATTCTTCATTAAAAACAGCTGTCTTTTTATTAAAATGGTTCATCAAAGCTTCGTTAATTTTAGCTAAATCATCCTCAATAATAAGATTTAACCAGTCTCTTAATTTGATGTTTTCAATTGGTAAGTCAAACTGCCCAAACCACTTTGATGAGTGGAAAGTTAAAGTGTTATCGTGGTGAATTTCCATAAGACCTTGAGTGGATGCCTCAGAAATCAAACGATACTTTTCTTCACTTCTTTTAACGAGTTCCCTATTATCGTAAAGTTGATCATATTGTTCTTGCAAGGTTTCTTCTGAGGCGGTAAGTTCTTCATATAAAGCAGTCATTTCAAGGGTTTTTTCATTAATATCGCTGACAAGAAAATTATAACCATCAATGAGTTCACCAATTTCGTCGTTGGTTGTAAAGTTACAAGTTTCTAGTAAGTTTTTATTAAGACCTGTTGAAATGGTATCTTTTAACTTATTTAAAGGCGTTGTGATACGTCTCGAGAGTTTAAATGATGTAACGGTTGATAAGATTAATGAAATTGCTATAAGGCCAATAAACATTAATACAAAAGGAAGAATACTTCGATACAAATCCTTGCTAGAAAAGTATCGGATGAGGTACATTTCTTGATTAGGTAATGTACGTTGCATAAAAATGCCTGTATTTGTTCTATAAACAGGCGTTTTTGCATGAAATTCAGCAATAAGGACATTGTCCTCATAAGATTGTATTTTGCTATTCACAAGGCTACTATCACTATGTAGAAGGATTAAGTCATTCTTATTTACAAGCATCATATAACCGAAGTTACTTGTTGAAAGAGATGAGATCATTTCATCTAGTTCGTTGATTGCAATATCTATTCCAATAACGAGGTTCTCATTTTTAATAGGATCACGAAAGGCTTTAGAGCAGGTAATGACCAATTTATTGGTGTCAATGTCATAATAAGGATTTGACCAAACATAGTCTCCATAATTGCTGATGGATTCGGTATACCAAGAGCGTTTGCGTGGGTCAAAATCTGTTGGTAAGTTGCTATTTGGCGTAAGAATATAGTCTCCATTTCTAAAAACCATAAAGGTATGTTGATAAATATTGTTTCCGCGCTGTAAGGACGACAGCAGTTCCTTGATATGTTCAACAGGATAGTTTTTATCAAGGTATGAGGCTTGAATGGCCTCAAGTGTCTTTTCTCCATTCTCAAAAACTTGCTCTAGTTGTTTTGTAGAATAAGTTAAAATACCTCGCCCATGATCTATAAATAGGTCTTCTGCCTCTGCCTTTACAAAGTAGAGGATAAATATACCGAGAAAGATAAGTGCAAGTAGCAAAATAGAAATATTGAGTTTTAGAAGTTTATGATTAATTGTTGTGCGTTTCATTTATTTCCTCCAGAATATGATATTATATGTATACCACAATGGCTTCGGGATACACATAATAATTTGTGGTTGCATTTATAGAAATTAAATGATATACTTATCCGCGGTATTGGTTATTTAACCTTTGCTCTCTGCTCTTACAAATGTGTAAGAGCCATTTTGTCCATAGGGAGGTGTAAAATATGAGAAGTTACGAAACGATTTTTGTTTTAAGACCTAATCTTGAGGAAGACGCAAGAAACGCTGCAATCGAGAAGTTCACTAATATCATTAACACAGCTGGTGAGGTTGAGAATGTTGATGAGTGGGGAACTAGAAAATTAGCTTATGAAATCGAAAAGCTAAGAGAAGGTTACTACGTTCTTGTTAATTTCAAAGCAACGATTGATTTACCATCAGAGCTTGAAAGAAATTTCAGAATTTCTGATGACGTAATTAGATTTATTGTTGTAAACAAAGAAAAGTAAGGATGGTTTTCGTATGAATAGTGTTGTATTAATCGGAAGGCTCACGAGAGATCCTGAGTTAAGATTCATTGCAGGAAGTGGACGAGCGGTAGCGAATTTCACATTAGCAATTGATCGTAATCTTGCAAAAGATAAGAAAGCAGAAATGCAAAGCAAAGGACTTCCAACTGCTGATTTCATTAGAATTGTTGTATGGGGCAAACAAGCGGAAAATTGCGCAAGTTTCTTGACAAAGGGACGCCTTGTTGCTATCAATGGTTCAATTCAAACAAGCAGTTATAAAACGAACACAGGCGAAACTAGATACTCTACTGACGTTTTAGCCAATAGAGTAGAATTCCTCGAGTGGGGAGATAAAAAACAAGATAGCGGTTCATCAGAAAGCTTCAATTATGGGGTTGATCCATCAGAGTTTCAAGCCATTGAAGATGACGATGACATTCCGTTCTAAAGAAGGAGGTTATACCGATGGTCATGAAAAGACGTAGAAAAAGAAGAGGATGTTCTTTCTGTCAAGATAAGCAAAATGAAATCGATTACAAAGATATCAAAAAGCTACAAAGATATTTAACAGAGAGAGGTAAAATTTTACCTAGAAGAGTTACTGGTAACTGTTCGAAGCATCAAAGAAAATTAACGATCGCAATTAAGAGAGCAAGAATTGTTGCTTTATTACCTTTCGTTAATGATTAAATTAAATTTTGAGGGGATGTTGAAAGCAACATCCCTTTTTTATTGCATAAAATACAGTGATTTTAGGGTATTGTTTCACAAGTAAAGTACACAAGTTATCTGAATTATTGTATAATGAAGGTTAGGAACTATATATATTAGGAGGACACATAATTGAGTGAAAGAAAACGTCCAGTTGCATTAGTTGAGGCAGCATTATTAACAACACTGGCGATTATTTTTACATTTGTAGGAACCTATATTCCGTTTTTAGGTTTTTTTCTTACAATTGTAGCAGTCCCTTTGGCACTTGTCGGCATTAGGCATGGATTAGGTGTTTTAGGAACCTCTGTTGTTGTAGCAGGTTTGCTAGGAACGATGATTGGTGGACTTCCAACAGGTGTGTCAGTAATGCTTGTTTCGGGTAGTGCGTCTTTATTTATTACTTATTGTTATTTGCATAAGTGGTCGACGAGTCATACGGTCATAGGTCTTTCGATTGTATCGATTATTACCTTTTCTATATCTTTTCAGTTGCTAATCGTTATTTCAGGAATCAATTTTTTTGAATTAATGGATGCTTCAATGCAAAAAACTATAGAAATGATGAAGGCCTTTCCAATTGGGAGTAGTCAAAGTGAAGAAATGATTGCATCTATGGAATTTTTGACTGAAACGACAAAAATGATTTTTCCGTCGGTTTTATTTGTTGTAGGGGTTCTTCAAGCTATTTTAAATATTGTTGTTTTAAGGTTTGTGATGAAACGATTGAAGATGCCTTTTATTGAAGGAGAGCCTTTTAATCAGTTTTCATTTGATAAATCAGTTTTAATTGGAACATCTCTTATTTTAGGCTTAAGTTATCTTGCAGGTGTTATGGGTATTGTTAATCTTGTGACTCTTTTTGTAAATGTACTTATTATTGTAGCGTTTGTCTTTTCGATTCAAGGAATTGCCGTAATGGACTTTTTCTTAGCAAGTCGTGGTGCCAAGCCAGGAATGAGAATTTTCTTTACTGCGTTACTTTATTTTCTGCTAAACGGTTACATATTCTATGGAATTGTTGGTTGGTTTGATATTATTTTTAACTTTAGAAAATTGGGACGTGAAGATCATTAGAGGTGAATAAAATGGGAAATAATTCAAAATATATTGGTTTAAAAGCAAATTCAGGATTGTATCTATTTATTATTGGCGTTTTCATTATGATTTGTTTTTATTATAATCTAGGCGTTGGAATTATTGGAACAATATTATTTGTTTATTTAATATTTCATAATTGGCGTACTAATAGAGCAAGGGATAAACGTTGGAAAAAATATATTGAAGAATTATCGTCAAATATTGATTCGGCAGCACGATATGCGATTTTAAATTTACCACTTCCACTGACACTTGTAGATTTCGATGGCAAAGTAACTTGGTACAATTCGAAGTTTTCGGAGATTGTATCTGAGACAGATTTAATCGGTAACGAAATAGAATCGATTGTATCGGATGTCAATGTTGATCAATTGATTAATGGAGAAGAAGTTGGCGATATTAAGATTGGTGATAAAGTTTACAATTTATTGAGCAGTATCACTGAAATGGGCGAAAGTAAAGAAAGTCGTTATATTTTAATGCTCTACTGGATTGATGTCACAAGTTATGCACATTTAAAAGAGCTGTATAAAGATGAAATAACTAATGTTGCAACCATTCAAGTAGATAATTATGATGACGTAATGAATGAAACAAAAGAAGAAAAAAGGCCATTTGTAGCGTCTGAAATTGAAAGTAAGATTAATTTATGGGCATCTCGGATGAATGGTATTATTAAGAAATATTCAACGGATAAATACCTAGTGGTATTTAAGCAACGTTATTTAGATAATTTAGAGGCAAAGCGTTTTTCAATATTAGATGATATAAGAGAAATTGATGAAGGGAATAGAATTCCCGTAACCTTAAGTATTGGTGTTGGCGTAAGTGGTAAAAATCTTGGTCAATTGGAAGAACATGCTTATTCTGCTTTAGAACTTGCTCTTGGTAGAGGTGGTGACCAAGCGGTTGTAAGAAAACAAGGTAACTTTGAATTTTATGGTGGTAAGACAAAAGCAGTAGAAAAACGAAATCGTGTTAAGGCCCGATTAATTGCGCATGGTCTTCGACCTATAATTGACGAAAGCTCACATGTTATTATTATGGGACATAAAAATCCGGATATGGATGCTTATGGTGCTGCAATTGGTGTCTATCGTGCAGTTATTAATCGAGGAAAAGAAGCGCATATTGTTCTTAATGAAGTTAATGAAAGTATTAAGAACATTCATGATGTCTTTTCAGGCGAAGATGAGTATGACTTTATTGATTCGCAACACGCTATTGAGTTGTTGGAAAAAGATGCACTTGTGGTTGTTGTAGATACACATAGACCAAGCTTTACAGAGTGTCCAGATCTTTTAAGAGATGATACACGTATTGTTGTTATTGACCATCATCGTATGGGTACCGAATTTATTGATAATACAGTTCTTAAGTATTTGGAGCCTTATGCGTCTTCAACCAGTGAACTCGTAACCGAAATTCTTCAGTATATGGAAAGTAAAATGACCATAGAAAAAATTGAAGCAGAGGCCTTATTGGCAGGAATTTCAGTTGATACTAAAAACTTTACCTTTAAGACAGGTGTTCGAACCTTTGAGGCCGCGTCTTTGTTAAGACGCCATGGTGCTGATACAACGGTTGTGCGACAATTGTTCCAAGATGATTTAGAAATGTTTATTTCCAAATCAAATATTGTGAGTAATGCCAAAAGCCTTGGCAATACTGTGGCTTTATCGGTGACTCATGAACGTATTCCAAACCTTCAGTTGGCACTTGCACAAGGGGCGGATGAACTATTGAATATTAGAGGTATTACAACATCTTTTGCTATGGGTGTAGGAGAAGATGACGTCATTTACATCAGTGCAAGGAGTTTGGGTGATGTGAATGTACAATTAATTGTCGAAAAAATTGGCGGTGGTGGTCATATTACAATGGCTGGGGCACAATTACGTGACATGACACTTGATGAAGGTGAAGAAGTGTTGAAAACTGCTATTAATGAATATTTTGAGGAGGGTGACTAGAATGAAAGTAATTTTACTTAAAGACGTAAAGGGTACAGGAAAAAAAGGTGATGTTGTTAATGCCAGTGATGGACATGCAAGAAACTTCTTAATTCCCAGAGGATTGGCTAAAGAGGCAACTGATTCAACAATCTCATCATTAAAGCATCAAAAAGCCTCTGAAGAGAAAAGAAAAGCAGAGGAGCTACAAGCAGCAAAAGACCTAGCAGCAAAGATTGGTGAATTTGAAGTGAAGATTACATCGAAAGCTGGCGAAGGTGGAAAGTTATTTGGTTCTATTACATCTAAAGAAATTGCCGAAAGGGTTAATAAAGATTTTGGTATTAAAATTGATAAGAGAAAGATTTCAATGGATGGTGCGATTAAAACACTTGGTACTCAAACAATTGATATAAAAGTGTATCCGTCAGTTATTGCAAAACTTAAAGTGACTGTGACAGAGTAAGATGAAATGACCTTTGGAGAAATGCTTCGGAGGTCTTTTTTAGCTTATGTAGAATGAGTTTTTTGTGAATGGAAAAGTAGAGGAGAATAACTATGGAAGGGTTAGGCAAAATTCCTCCCCACAGTATAGAAGCGGAACAGTCTGTGCTAGGGGCGATGATTTTAGATAAAGAAGCGATTACAGAAGTAACGGATCTAATCAAAGAATATGATTTTTATAAAGAAGCTCATAAAGAGATTTTTAAAGGTATTATTGAGTTGTATGATAGAAATGAACCAGTAGATATTGTTACTTTGTCTGAAATGCTTCGGAAAATGGATATTTTAGAAAATGTCGGTGGCATAGGCTATCTTTCAGATTTGTCAGATGCGGGTATCCTATCATCAAATGCACGTTATTACGCAAAAATTATCGAGGAAAAAGCGATTTTGAGGCGACTTATTAAAGCTTCAACTGATATTTTAGAACAAGGCTATAGTGCGGAAAATGCAGATAGCATTATTGATATGGCAGAAAAATCTATTTTTGATATTTCCCAAAAGAAGAATAGAGAAGGACTTGAACATATAAAACCTGTTATTTTTCAAGCCTATGATCAAATTGAAAAAATTTGTGAATCAGGTGCTGGGATTACAGGTTTGAGAACTGGATTTGATGATTTAGATGGTAAAACATCAGGCTTACAGCGGTCAGATTTGATTTTAATAGCTGCAAGGCCCTCAATGGGGAAGACAGCATTTTCTATTAACGTATGTCAGAATGCAGCAACTTTAGCGAAGGCATCAGTAGCGATTTTTAGTCTGGAGATGTCGAAGGAACAGTTGGTTCAACGTATGATGGCC
>Ga0193962_1001246_pt1 | contig 11890 bp, 9 predicted proteins | sample FB_5_MG_FD_140335 | JGI IMG/M metagenome (GOLD analysis project Ga0193962, IMG submission 140335) | Microbial mat bacterial communities from the Broadkill River, Lewes, Delaware, United States - FB_5_MG | ecosystem: Environmental > Aquatic > Freshwater > River > Microbial mats | place: USA...
AAGCGTTTTATGGGTGAGACGTTTGATAACACTCAAAAGGAGATTTCTCGAGTGCCTTATAAAGTAGTAAAAGGTGACAATAATACTCCTCGTGTTGATATTGATGGACGTCAGTACTCTCCACAAGAAATTTCGGCAATGGTACTTCAGAAGATGAAGAAAACTGCTGAAGACTATCTTGGCGAAGAGGTAACAGAGGCTGTTATTACTGTTCCTGCTTATTTTAACGACTCGCAGCGTCAGGCTACTAAAGAGGCTGGTGAGATTGCAGGTCTTAAAGTACGTCGTATTATTAACGAGCCTACTGCTGCAGCTCTAGCTTATGGTTTAGATAAGAAAAGCGATGATATGAAAATTGCTGTTTTCGACCTTGGTGGTGGTACTTTTGATATCTCTATCCTTGAGCTTGGCGACGGTGTTTTTGAAGTTAAATCGACTAATGGTGATACTCACCTTGGTGGTGACGATTTTGACCAAGTTATTATCGATTGGTTGGCAGACGAATTTAAAGCTGACGAGAATCTTGATTTACGTAAGGATCCAATGGCTCTTCAACGTTTGAAAGAAGCTGCTGAGAAAGCAAAAATTGAGTTGTCAAGTTCTGCTTCAACAGAGATTAACTTACCATATATTATGCCTGTTGATGGTGTACCTAAACACCTTGTTCGTACTCTATCTCGTGCTAAATTCGAGCAATTGTCTGATTCATTAATTCAGGCTGTTAAAGGTCCATGTCAGGCAGCACTTAAAGATGCAGGTCTTAATTCTTCTGATATAGACGAAGTTATTTTAGTTGGTGGATCTACTCGTATTCCTGCTATTCAAGATGTTGTTGAATCTTTCTTTAAGAAAACTCCATCTAAAGGTGTTAACCCAGATGAGGTTGTTGCTGTTGGAGCAGCTATCCAAGGTGGTGTTCTTACTGGAGAGGTTAAAGATGTACTTCTTTTAGATGTTACTCCACTTTCATTAGGTATTGAGACTATGGGTAATGTTATGACTAAATTAATTGAGTCTAATACAACTATCCCTTCTAAAAAGACTGAAACTTTTACTACAGCTGCTGATAATCAGCCTTCTGTTGAGATTCATGTTCTTCAAGGAGAGCGTCCAATGGCAAGAGATAACAAGACTATTGGTCGTTTCCACTTAGACGGTATTCCACCAGCACAGCGCGGTGTACCTCAAATTGAAGTAACTTTCGATATCGATGCTAATGGTATTCTTAATGTATCTGCAAAAGATAAAGGAACAGGTAAAGAGCAAAATATTCGTATTGAAGCTTCTTCTGGTCTTAGCGATGCTGATATCCAAAGAATGCGTGATGAAGCAAAAGCTAATGAAGAGTCTGATAGACTGGAGAAAGAAAAAATTGACAAGCTTAATGGTGCTGACAGTTTGATTTTCCAAACAGAGAAGCAACTTAAAGAGTTTGGCGATAAGCTACCAGAAGAGAAGAAAAAGCCAATTGAAGACGCTGTTGCCAAATTAAAAGAGGCTCACAAAGCTCAAGATTTAGCTGCAATTGACACTGCTACTGCAGAACTAAACAATCTATGGCAAGCTGCATCTCAAGAGATGTATAATGCAGGTCAACCACAAGGCGGAAACGGTCAGGCTGGTTCTGATGCTGGACAAGCTCAAGGTAACCCACAAGATGAAGTTACTGACGTAGACTTTGAAGAGGTAAAATAATCTCGATTATATATAAATTTAAAACCCCGATTCGTTTGAATCGGGGTTTTTATTTATTATTAGGAAATAAATTTCTGTAAGTAATTGAATTTTTCAGTAAGCTTTTTGTTTTTTGTTATTGTTGCATCCAACAATTTAGGTGTGTCGTGAAACGTCAAAAGTTGTGGAAATACATTGTTAATGAGTTGATCTCCTAGCATTTTCGATGAGTTTCGAGGAAGTTCGTCTGGTAAATTATCAATTGCCATAACAGTTATATTCTTACTGTTTGTAAATGCAACCTCCTCTTTTTCTGTTTGAGGATTATATCCGTAGAAAGGTGTACTTATTGTTGTGGGTCTTAATGTCGATGGAATAGCACCAGGGATATCACAGCTAATATCGGCGATGACAGAAATCCTAAAACGTTTGTCTCTTATTTGTTCTTTAGTAAAAAGAAGGGGTGAATCTGGAGCCCAGTAATGGCAAGCAATAAGAATGTCTGCTTCCATACAATATGGTAACATAGCAGATTTATAGTCAATAGGATGTTTTTTGAAATCGTTATAATCAAAAAGACTTAATGTTTTGTGTTTTGCGTAATGTTTTGCGTTTAATATTGTTACAACTGGGTGTGTGAATTTCTGAGTTAAAAATTCTTCTGGTGAAACCTCTGTTATTCCAGCTTCTAAAAGAGTTTCTAAAGCTCCGTGACCAGCTCTACCTTCGCCAGTAATTACAATTTTAAGATCTGGGCGGAGTTTAATAATACTTAATCCCGCCCACATTTCATCTAAATCGTGACATTCAAAGGCTGGTTTTAGTTTAAAAGAGTCTAGTCTAATACCTCTAGCTCTCAAAGCATTGTAGGCACCAACAATTCCAGCCCATCGGCCTAGGGCAACTACACGTTTATTATTTTCGTTTTTAATGTATTCGTAATCAATAAATTTTATGTTTTTTTTGATTAAAGCTTGTAACAGCTCAATATTTTTATTTTGCCCTTTTGCTAAATGGCCAAAAAATAGATATGTTTTATTATATAAAAGAGAATCTACATCAACCTTATTAATACCGAAAATTATATTGCAGTTTTCGAGATTATCGACAACAGGAATTCCAAGATACTGGTATTCATCATCTGAATAGCAACGGTTTTCGCTACTCTGAACGTATATTTCAAGATTTGGGTATTTCTTTTTTAGTTGAATAATTTGTGCTGGTGTAAGCGGAGTTTTATGCTTGTGTTGTATGTCGGCTTCTTTAATAATTCCTATTTTAATTGCTATCATTTTTTTGATTTTAATTCAATTCAAAATAGTTATTATCTATTAAACCTCCAACTGTAAAAATAAAAACAAAAAGGGTGCCCAAAATATATATTATTTGTCATGTAAATGAAGTTCAAGTCTCCGTTTGTAATCTATATAATTTAGGCATCCTCTTGTATTTTGTTTTATTCTACTTTTAAAACCTCTTTAAATGCTTGTTCAAAAGTTCCTTTTGGTAGTGCGCCCATTGCCATTTGTGGAGCCCCTTCTTTTGGGATAAATAAAAATGAAGGTATACTTTGTATTCCGAAAGCTGCAGCTAATTCGCGTTGCTCTTCGGTGTTAACTTTATATACGTTTACTTTACCTTTATATTCGTTCGATAATTCATCCAGTATTGGAGCAACAGTTTTGCATGGTCCACACCATTCTGCATAAAAGTCAATAATACAAGGCAATTCGCCACTGAAATCCCACTCTTTTTTTGTCTCGAAATCAAAAACCTTGTTTTTGAAGCTTTCTTTTGTTAAATGTTCTACCATAATCTTAATATTTTAATATATCTAGATGTTTAGATATCAATATTTGTGCCGTTTTTTATTATTGTTCTATATTGAGGGTTATTTATCTATTTAATTGTAATTTTGTCGCAATAATTTAAATAACTATATATAGTTATTACTTTGTTCATGTTGATATATGACGAGTTGTCATACTATATAATTACCGAAAGTGAATTTTGATGCATAAATATTTAGAAAATCCTATCTTTAAAACAATCTCACAGGTTGTTACAAAGAATAATACTCCCGCTTTTGTTATTGGCGGTTTTGTTCGTGATGCGTTAATTAACCGACCATCTAAAGATATAGATGTAGTTGTATTAGGTAGTGGAATTGATTTAGCCATGGAAGTAGCAGCTAATTTAAAGCCACAACCTCATGTTAGTTATTTTAAGAATTTTGGTACTGCCATGCTTAAGTATCGCGACTTGGAAGTTGAATTTGTTGGTGCGCGAAAAGAGTCGTATAGAAGCAATTCGCGTAAACCTATTGTTGAAGATGGTACTTTAGATGATGATCAAAAGCGTCGTGATTTTACGATAAATGCTTTGGCAATAGCCTTGAATATTGAAAATTATGGTGAATTGATTGATCCTTTTGGAGGTGTTGAGGATTTGAAAAACGGGTTAATAAGAACACCGCTTGATCCTGATACTACTTTTTCTGACGATCCTCTTCGAATGATGCGAGCAATTCGTTTTGCTACACAATTAGATTTTTATATACAAGATGAGACATTTGAGTCGATTAACAGAAATTGTGAGCGTATTAAGATTGTATCGGCTGAAAGAATTATTGATGAAATTAATAAAATTGTTTTGTCGCCAGAACCATCAAAGGGTTTTAAGTTGTTAGAGAAATCAGGACTGTTAAAAATTATTTTTCCTGAATTGCTTCTTTTAAAAGGTGTTGACGACAAAGATAGCATACGCCATAAAGATAATTTCTATCATACTTTACAGGTAGTTGATAATATTGCTAAAAATACAGATGATTTGTGGTTACGTTGGGCTGCTATTTTACATGATATAGCTAAACCTGCGACAAAGAAATTTATCAAGGGACAGGGCTGGACTTTTCATGGGCACGAATTTTTGGGCTCTAAAATGATACCACGAATATTTAAGCGATTGAAACTTCCTTTAAATGAGAAAATGAAGTATGTACAGACTCTTGTTAAGCTTCATTTGCGTCCTCAGGTTCTCGCATTAGATGTTACAGACAGTGCCGTAAGGCGATTACTTTTTGACGCGGGTGACGATGTTGACGATCTTATGACATTGTGCGAGGCTGATATTACTTCAAAAAATCCAGAGACTGTAAAAACTCATCTTAAAAATTTCGAGCTAGTACGTCAGAAGCTTAAGGAAATCGAGGAAAAAGATCATGTTCGTAATTTTTCTCCTCCTATTTCTGGGGAATTAATTATGGAGGTATTTAATCTTCCACCATCGAAGCCTGTAGGTGAGATAAAGGATTTTATTAAAGAGGCAATTTTAGATGGTGTAATTGGTAATAACTATGCCGATGCTTATGAATTAATGATAAAAAGAGCTAGTGAGTTAGGTTACGAGCCCATTTAGTGAACCAGTATTATGTCTATGTAAACGGGTAGATGATCGCTAAATCCGTCGTTATATTTATATGCATAATAAGTAGATTTAGGTTTCTTGCCCGAGTGACGAGTATCGTCCTCTAGCAGGAAATCGAAATTTACAATATTATAATCAATCTTATTGCATTTGGCTCCTGTTGAAGCGTTTAGAAGTGTACCACTGACTATTATTTGATCTAGAATAGCCCAATTCCCTTGATATTTATGTGTCCCATAAAAATCGTTATCGTTGGATAAGTTATAAAGAACAGTGTCTTTGAATTCAAATTCTGGAGTTATAGTTCTTAATGTTTCTTTAAGACTTTGGTTTTTGGGTTCGTCGTTAAAATCGCCCATAATTATTATTTTAGATTGATTGTTTTTTGAAAAAAGAGAGTCTATATTTTTTCGTAGAATATTGGCTGCCTTAACTCTTTTGTGGTTAGATGCTATTTCTCCACCTAGTCTTGATGGCCAGTGATTTATGAAAAAATGGACTGTGTCTGTTTTATCAATTAAGAATTTTGCGTATAAAATTTCTCTTGTTTTAAATCTCAAATCGTTTGCCAAAGTAATTTTGTAGAACCTTTTTGCCAAGAGGTTGGCATCTCTGCTATTGTATAATAGTGCAACATCTATTCCGCGTGTATCTGGTGATTCGTGGTGAATTATTTTGTAAGGAATACTTATCAAGCTAGTGTTATTCAGAAGCTTATTCAGACAGTTTCTATTTTCAATTTCGCATAGACCAATAAACGAAACAGGTGTCCACTGACCTATTGCTGCTATTGTTTTTTGTATTCTATTAAGCTTGTTATAGAACTTATAATTATTCCAAAATCTATTGCCGTTTGGAGTGAATTCAATGTCGTTTTTTAAAGTATCATGAGTTGTGTCAAAAAGATTCTCAACATTGTAGAACATTGCACGAAACTTTTTCTGTTGCGAATTAGCTGATAAAACAGTAAAAAAAACAAGATAAATAATCAGTAAATTAAGGAATTTCGAAGTATTCATAAGCACCTACATCTGGTTTATTATCTTTGATTCGGTTATTGCCTCGTAAATCTATTGGTAAGAAATTACCAAATTCTAGTTTCCCAAAATCTTTTGCTGGACTATCTTTGGTTAGATAAAAATATTGCTTTTTTATATCATAAAAAAGAGGATCTTCATTTATGCTATTAGTGATACTTAATGGAGCTGAAATATTTTCTAAATCGGTTTTTACAATGCAATATTTTATGTTTATTGAAGATAATGAGTTTTCGTTATCTATATAAATCTCGTTGGGGAAAGTTCCGTAAATTATAGAATTTGTTATTGTTATATCGTTTTTGTTGTTCGAAATAACAAGGGAACGATTGTTTCGTCCGTATTCGTAATAATTTGCTATAGTTGAATGATTTATAGTGCCATTTGTGCCATCTGATAGTGATAAAGCAGCATGGCCACAGTTGGTAATTATTAAATTGTTTAATAAAAAGTTTCCTGTAGTAATCTCAATACCATTTTTTAAGCAATGTCTAACAATACTATTATTAATCTTTATTTCACTGCCAATAATTGGTTGGTTAAACGATAATCCAACAGAACTGTTCTCTATTATTGTGTTTGTTATTTCAGCTCCAAGATTTCCTTTTTGGAAGTATATTCCATCCCATTGGCCTGGGACATCGTTGTAAAAATCTTCTAGTCTGTCTGATGAAAATAAAACAGGCCTTTCAGTTTCTCCGTTTACAATTAATTTGCCTTTAATAGTTAATTTGCTGTTTTTGTGAAAATATAATTTAGAGCCTTCTTCAATTGTTAATGTTTGCAATGTGTCTACAATAATATTTCCATATATAAGATATGGGATAGATTTGTCCCAACTTTGGGTAGAAATATTTTGGGAATTTATCATATTAACATTCTGCCCCCAGCTTAAAATGTCAATATAAGTAGTATACTGACCAGAACGGAATATTATTGAATCTTTAATTAGAGAGGGTTCATTTTGTGTGTTTCTACCTAGAGTTGTTTCTATGAAAATAAACATACTGTCGTTAGCTGCTATTTGTACATTAAATGCTTGGTTACCTTCTTGTCCATCGATTCTAGTTCTGTAGGCTGATTGTTTTCTGTTGCCTAGAGATATTTCATCGAATTTGGCATTTTTGTCAGAGTTATTGTAAACCTTAAAGTAGTATGTGGCCGATCCAATTTCTGTAAAAAGTGTGTCTAAAATTATTGTGTCGGCCGAAAATGATATATTGATATCAGTTCCTGTTGCAAAGTTTTCTTTTTTGCAAGAGAAAGTAATAGCTAATGTAAATATTATAATGATTATTAAGTTTCTATTTTTCATATATTATTAACTATTAATAATATTTTTTATTTTGTTATTCCGATAATTATTTGATGCAAATATAATACTTATAGTAAGTGCAATCTATGATTATTTGTTTAATGAATTGTATAAAACTAAAGTGTGCGCTACCGTCTCGGCACGCACACATTTATACAACATACTAAACCTAAAAATTAAACTAAAAACTGCGAATTTTTATAAGATCAAAAGTGATTCTAGTTCTTCGATTGTTGTTTGAGAATCAATTAGATCGCTAATATTGTTTAAGTATTCTAATGCTTTCTTAAGATTAGAAGTGTCTGTTTTTGAGTCTGTAAATAAGCTGAAGCCTATAGTGTCAATAATTTGTTCTCTATCTTTTGTTATTTCATTGTTATTCCATCCATTTATCAACATTTCAGGATCCAAGGAGATGTCAATATCGTTGCTGAATAATAAATCTGAATAAAAGTCAATGTTATCTAATTCAGAATCTATTTTATCTAGATATTCGTTTTGTGCAAATGAGATACTTGCTGAGCTACCAACTAAAAGAATAAGTAGAAATGATAGTTTGTAAATAAAATTATTTTTATGGGCAGAATTCATAATTGTGTTTTTTTAGTTTGGTTTCGTAATATTTTCAGTAACTATTTTACCATCGAAAATTCTAATAATTCGTTGGGATTTTTCAGCGCATAATGCAGAGTGGGTTACTATTAAAATTGTTGCTCCTTCTGAGTTTAATTCTTGCAGAAGACTTATTATCTCTTCACTTGAATGTGAATCAAGATTTCCAGTAGGCTCATCTGCCAAAATAATTTTTGGGTTAGAAATGACTGCTCTAGCAATAGCAACTTTTTGTTGCTGACATCCAGAAAGTTCTTTTGGGTAACTCTTCTTTTTGTGTTGAAGATTTATCTTTTCCAACAAATTTAGCACTTTGCTTTTTCTCTCTTTTGGTTTTATTCCAAGATATAAAAGAGGTAGTTCAATGTTTTCGAATATAGTTAGTTCCTCAATTAAATTAAAATCTTGAAAAATAAACCCAATGTTTTCTCTTCTAAATTTAGTCCTAGCTCTTTCATTAAGGTTAGAAACATTAACCCCATCAAAAAATAAGTTTCCAGAATCAATTGTGTCTAGTAAGCCAATAAGATTCAAAAGAGATGTTTTACCGCTTCCCGAAGGACCCGTAATGGCAATAAACTCACCGTCGTTAATTTCAATATTAACATTTTCGAGAGCTCTTGTCTTAACCTCAATTTTGTCGAATAACTTATTTATGTTAATTGTTTTTATCACTAGTTTAACCTTTGATGTTGTTTTCTGTTAACTTTATTAATAATAATCATGCCATGAATTTAATAGTATTGATAATTAAGGTTATGTCGTTTTTGGTAACTTGTTAATGTGTCCTTTTTGATACAATTGGTGTGCGAAATCGTACATTTATTTGTATTTTTATGTTTTTGGTATTAAACCATTGTCGTGTTTTTTAATCATAAGCGGGAATAATTAAATTTAGTTATGAGTAGTAAATTAGGACGTGTATTAATAGTCGATGATAACGAAGATATTTTATTTGCATTAAAACTTTTGCTTAAGACTAGTGTTGAGCAAGTTATTGCTGTAAGTAATCCGAAAGAAATTCCACAGCTTATTGAGAGTGGTGATTTTGATGTCGTTTTGTTAGATATGAATTTTACTCAAGATGCTATTAGTGGTACAGAAGGTTTCTTTTGGTTGGAGAAAATTCTTGAAATAAAGCCTGAGAGTGTTGTTGTTTTTATTACTGCTTATGGTGATGCAGAGAAGGCTGTTAAAGCAATAAAGGCAGGAGCCACAGATTTCATTTTAAAGCCATGGCAAAATGAAAAGTTGTTAGGTACAATTTCTTCGGCAATAAAACTTAGCCGTTCAAAAAAAGAGAATTGTGATTTAAAAAACAAGCAAATAGCTTTGTCAGAGGTTCTTGATCAACCTTTCGCTGATTTTATTGGATATTCAGATGAGATGCAATCGGTTTTTGCTACCATTCAGAAAGTAGCTAAAACAGATGCGAACGTTCTTATCCTTGGTGAGAATGGTACAGGAAAAGAGTTGGTAGCTAGAGCACTACATCGTAATTCTTCTCGAAGTGAGGAAATGTTTATGAGTGTCGATCTTGGCTCTATTAGTGAAACACTGTTTGAAAGCGAGTTGTTCGGTCATGTTAAGGGTGCGTTTACTGATGCTCAAAAAGATAAATCGGGTAGATTGGAGATAGCTTCAGGGGGAACTTTGTTTCTTGATGAGATTGGAAATCTTTCAGCTCCCTTGCAAGCAAAATTGTTAACTACAATTGAGAGACGTGAAATAACAGCTGTTGGATCTACTATTGCTAAACCTATTGATGTAAGACTTATTTGTGCAACCAATAATGATTTGCTTGGTATGATAAATGAAGGGACTTTCCGCCAAGATTTACTCTACAGAATTAATACCGTTGAGATTCATCTTCCTCCTTTACGAGATAGGGTTTCTGATATTCCTTATTTAGTAGATCATTTTATAGCTATTAATGCAAAGAAATATAAAAAGACTGTAAAAGGAATTAGTTCATTGGCCATGAAAAAACTTACGCAATATTCGTGGCCAGGAAACGTCAGGGAATTACAACACGCAATTGAAAGAGCTATCATTATGAGTGATCAGAATCTTCTGCAACCTGACGATTTTGTTCTGTCGTCGCGTTCAAAATCATCTAGCGAGATAGATTTAGAATCATATAATTTAGAGGATATAGAAAAAAATATAATCCGAAAAATATTAAAAAAATATCAAGGTAATATTACACAGGCAGCAACTGAATTGGGTTTAACGCGTACTTCGTTGTATCGTAGAATGGAAAAATATGGTTTATAAAAATTTTAGATTAAATATAGTATTACGAATTGCTTTTCTAGTTCTTTCTATTGGAGCATTGTTTTATTTTATAACAAATTTCGATATTATAATTACACCAATTCTTGTAGGTGTATTCATTTTTATTCAGATTTTTTCGTTGATAAATTACGTTGATAAAACTAACAGAGATTTATCATCGTTTTTTGAGTCAATTAGATTTTCGGAATTTACTCGTAAGTTTCATATTCAAGGAATGGGTAAGTCTTTTGATGAATTAAATAAAGCCTTTAATGATGTAATTAGTGAATTTCAGAAGGTACGATCAGAGAAGGAGGAGCATTATCAGTATTTGCAATCTATTTTACAAAATATTGATGTTTCAATAATTGCTTTTCAAAAGGATGGTACTGTTGAGATGATTAATAAATCGGCCAAGAAACTTTTTCAAGTAAGTAGTCTTAAGAATATTAATATTCTTCAAAATAAAAGTCCTGAGCTAGTGTTTTCTCTATTAGGATTGAAACCCGGAGAAAACACTCTTGTTAAGATTAACGAGAAAGATGATTTGTTACAACTTGTTATATCAGGAACAGAATTTAAAATCAACGATAGAGTAATAATTCTTGCCACAATTAAGAATATTCAAAATGAACTTGAAGAGCAAGAGGCCGAATCGTGGCAAAAAATTATTAGTGTATTAACACACGAAATAATGAATTCTATTACGCCGATTACATCGTTGTCGTCTACCGTTTCAGGAATGCTTAAATTAACGACTTCTAATGGTGATGATTCACCTGTTTTTGATCAAGAAACATCTGAGGAAATATATATGGCTGTGAAGACAATTCACAAACGTAGTTCAGGGTTGCTGGATTTTGTTAATACTTATAGGAATTTAACGCGCATACCTAAGCCAAATTTTAAAATAGTTAGAGTAGGAGAGGTCTTAAGCGATCTTATGCCCTTGTTTGAACATGAATCGAAAAACAGCAATATTAAGATAAATTATTCAATTGAACCAGACGATCTTAAATTTTCAATTGATACTAATCAAATTGAACAGGTTCTTATTAACCTTATAAATAATGCTGTTAATGCTCTTAGTGATAATGATAACGGTGTTATTCAGATTAATTCGTTTTTAAATAAACGAGGTAGAGTTACTGTTCAAGTTTCAGATAATGGAAAAGGTATATTGCCTGATGTGCTTGATAAAATATTTATACCGTTTTTCACCACTAAAAAACAGGGTTCTGGTATTGGGTTAAGCTTGTCTCGTCAGATAATGCGTATGCACGGTGGTGCAATTAACGTTCATTCTGAATTAAATGTAGGAACAACCTTTACTCTTACTTTTTAAAAAGGTTTGTTAATCTATAGAAAGTGATGATTTGTCAGGTGGTGCACTATATTTGTCAAACCTATTGTTTTTGAAGCTTCCAAGTTAAAAAAAGTTAATCTGCAATGTTTTAAGCTATTTATTAATTGAATACTTTTGTGCGATTTTTAAAACCACTTAAAAAACACACAAAAAATGGCTTTTATAACAAAGGAAAAGTTTTTA
>Ga0193962_1001247_pt1 | contig 11889 bp, 9 predicted proteins | sample FB_5_MG_FD_140335 | JGI IMG/M metagenome (GOLD analysis project Ga0193962, IMG submission 140335) | Microbial mat bacterial communities from the Broadkill River, Lewes, Delaware, United States - FB_5_MG | ecosystem: Environmental > Aquatic > Freshwater > River > Microbial mats | place: USA...
AAATGCTTTTTCAATGAGTGTGTCTGTTGATTTTCCCATTGCTGAAACGACAACGATAAGGTTATCTCCAGCAACTTGCCTCTTGACCAACTGTCTGGCAATTGACTTTATTTTATCGATGCTACTTACAGAAGTACCACCGTACTTTAATACATATGTGTTATCCATTTCATCACATCCTATCCTATATCATTTCTTATTAGGTCTTCGTAGGTCTCTCGTTTTACAATAAGAGTTGATTTGCCGCCTTCTACAAAAACAACTGCTGGTTTACGTAGACGATTGTAATTACTGGCCATGCTGTAGTTGTAGGCACCTGTGCTGAAAACAGCTAGGGTATCATTTTTTTCTGCCATTGGTAAGTCAATAGACTTAATAATGACATCACCAGATTCACAGCATTTACCTGCAACCGTATAGGTTTGTGATGTTTGGTGACTTGCTTTATTTGCAAGAACAGCTTCGTAAACAGCATTGTAGAGTGCTGTTCTTGGATTATCTGTCATGCCACCGTTAACAAATACAAAATTTTTGCCGCCATAAGTTTCTTTTGTTGCACCGACTTTGTAAAGAGTTGTACCACTATTGGCAACGATACTGCGACCAGGCTCGATGAGCAGTTTTGGTGCTTTTAATTTACGTACTTGTATTTCATTTGCAGCCGTTTGAACCATCGATTTTAGACAGTCTGCAATATCAAGAGGCGTATCTTCTTCAGAGTAGTAAACACCGAAGCCTCCGCCTAAGTTCATTTCCTCAGTTATAAAGTTAGATTCCCTGTAAATGGTTTCGATGAACTCAAATGCAGCTTCTGTTGCCTTAACAAAAGAGTCAACTTCAAGGATTTGTGAACCGATGTGATAGTGGAAACCTTTTAGGGTAACAAAATAGCTGTCATTAATCTCGTCAATCAATGTTCTAAGTGCAGGAGCGTGGATTGAAAGTCCAAATTTCGAATCATTGTGTGCTGTTTGAATGTACTCATGTGTATGAGCTTCAATACCTGGATTGATTCGGACGAGTATTTCTACTGTTTTGTCCAATTCGCCACATAAATAGTTAAGTAATTCAAACTCGAACTCATTGTCAATAATAATACGGTGCACTCCATAATTAATGGCCATCATGAGTTCTTCAACTGTTTTGTTATTGCCATGAAAATATATTTTCTCTGCTGGGAACTCAGCTTTCATCGCTGTGTAGAGTTCTCCGCCTGATACGACATCTAAGGAAAGTCCTTCTTCATCAATTAATTTACACATGCCAATGGTTAAAAAAGCTTTGGATGCATAAATAACTTCGGTTTCAAGTTTTTTGCTGACAAAGTGTTTTTTGAAGTCTTGGCAATGTTCTCTAATCATTGTTACGTCCATTACGTATAGTGGCGTACCGTATTTTTTACCGAGATTCACTGTGTCGCAGCCACCTATTAATAAATTTCCCATATCGTTTACTTCCATTGTTCCAAATAACTTCATTCTGTATGCCTCCTTCAAAAAATAGAAAAAGCAGTTGGGCAAAAGGGCGCACCAACTGCTTTAAAAAAGCATACCTTTTACCCCACATGATAAAGCACGCCAATGTTAAGTCGGGTAACTACCCATTGACAGTCATACACATATTTTGTGTATGCCCAATACAAATTAATTGTATTTCGGCGATAATCCCTTTCCTTTCGTACTGATGATCTATCGCAACCTCTGTTATCACGCTTGCTATTAAATTATTTCCAATTATACGCAATGTTTTAACAAAAGTAAACATCTTTTTTAGACTATTTTCTTTTTTGTTGGGTATAAAATAAGTTGATAGAGTGAATGGAGGGGTCGCATGCCTAAAAAAATACTTTTTGTAGATGATGAAGTTCAAATATTAAAATCGTTGAAACGCTTGTTTAGGAGCTCGGCATATGAGGTTTATTTTGCTGAATCTGGTAAAGCGGCCTTACTTTTATTAGAGGAACATGATATAGATTTAATGGTCACAGATATTCGAATGCCAGAAATGGATGGCTTTGAACTCTTAAAACTGGTTAAAGAAAACCACCCGTTAATACTCAGAGTGGCTCTTAGTGGCTTTACGGATAATCGAAAGATATATACAGCGCTAGAGAACAACTTGGCGAAACTTTATATGTTCAAGCCTTGGGATAACAGTGAATTGCTATCAACACTAGATAAAATTTTTAAATTAGAAGATATTTTATTAGATCAGGACTTGTTGGATATGATTAATAATCTTGATGAAATACCCTCTATTCCTGGTCTTTATGGGGAATTAAGTGAGCTTGTAAAAAAGGATGCTAGTATAGAGGATGTTGCTAAGAAAATAGAAGAGGACCAAGCCATTGCTTCAAAAATTTTAAAAGTGGCAAATTCAGCATTTTATGGCGCCAAAACAGGGTCTATTACACAAGCAATTATGTATATAGGTCTCATTAATGTAAAGAACATTGTCCTAACAAACAGTGTGTTTAATAATTATGGTGGTCAAACAAAGTACCATCAGTTGCTTTGGGATCATGTAAATATAACCAATAAAATAGTCAACATTATTTATCAACGTTGCTTAAATAAGCGCTTGCCAAATGTTTATGCTTCTGCTGGTTTGCTGCATGATATCGGTCGTATTATTTTACTCAGATTTTTCGAAAAAAATTATGAGTCAGTTTTAGAGCAAATTAGTAGTGGTGATTCGAAAACTATGTCACATTTAGAAACAGAGCTTATTGGATTTAATCACCAGCAAGTTGGTGGTTATCTACTCAGTTGGTGGGAAATTCCTGTACCGATTGTTGAAGCGGCACTTTATCATCATACACCAATGGAAGAGAGTATTATTAACAAGGAACTCGTTCAAGTTGTACACATAGCTAATTATTACTCATGGGCGGTGCTTGGAGAGGAAAAATTTAAAGAAGGATTGAATCTTGGTGTCTTTAGTGCTTTGAAATTAGATCAGCAACGTGTAGAAGATGAAATCACTCAAAATTTAGAGACATAAAAGCGTTTACAGTGATAGTTCCATTTGATATGATAGCAATAGAGTAAATTATTAAGGAGAGTTTTTAGATGAGTAAAATTATTGCAAAAGTTAATGGCAAAGAAATTACGCAAGCAGATATGGATTTATTAGTTAAAACGCTTGGTCCACAAAGAGCACAACAATTCCAATCAGAAGAAGGACAAAAGCAACTTGTTGACGAATTAGTAAACCAAGAATTATTCTATTTCGACGCGATTGATACTAAATTAGAAGATGAAAAAATGTTCAAAGACGAATTAGAGTTAGCAAAGCAAAATATTCTTAAGCAGTTGAACATTAAAAAAACATTAGATTCAGTAGCAGTTTCTGAAGATGATATGAAGACGTTCTACCAAGAAAACGAAGAAAAATTTGTTAGACCAATGACGGTTACTGCAAGTCATATTCTTGTAGACGATGAAGATAAGGCAAAAGAAATATATGCTTCAATTGAAGGTGGAAAAGATTTTGCTGAAGCAGCGAGTGAATTCTCAAGTTGTCCATCAAAAGAAAGAGGCGGAGACTTAGGTCCATTCGGTCAAGGTCAAATGGTTCCTGAATTTGAAGAAGCAGCTTTTGCTATGGAAGTTGGTAAAGTAAGTGAACCAGTTAAGACACAATTTGGTTTCCATATTATTAAGTTAACGGATAAGTCTGAAGCAGGCACTTCATCTTATGAAGAAGTTAAAGCTCAAATTGAGCAACAACTAGTAATCATGCAACAAAATGATGCTTACTTCCACAAAGTAGAAGAATTAAAAGCAAAATACTCCGTAGAGTTAGTATAATAACAGAAATTAAGCTCTCTCAAATATGGGGGGGCTTTTTCTTTAATTTATAACAAAGAAGTACATGCGTATTTTAGGATAATAGTAAAAGTAGGTGAAATGAATGAATGAATTTTCATTAGAAGAATTAAAAGTGGGCGATGAATTACAGGGATACTTCATTGTCAAAAGCGTTAATGTTAAAACATCAAGTAATAATAAGTTGTATTTAGACCTTATGTTAGGCGATCAAACGGGTGAAATTAACGGTAAAGTTTGGGATGCGAATGAGGAAATGGTGGAGCAGTTTACTGCAGGTGCTGTTGTAAAAGCAAAAGGCACTGTTACTTCATGGCAGAATAATTTACAATTGAAAATTGTACGCATTCGTATGGCTGGTGATACAGATGATATTAATTATGATACACTTGTTCAATCAGCGCCGTTAAAGCCTCAAGACATGTATGATTATATAATGTCTATGGTTGATGGGATGATGAATGAAGATATTAAAAAATTAGTACGATTTTTAGTTGAAGAAAAAGAAGATAAGTTTTTAACACATCCAGCTGCAAAACGTAATCACCATGCAATTCGTTCGGGTTTGATTTACCATATCTACAGAATGTTGCAATCAGGTGAAGCTTTAAGTAGCGTTTATACGAATATTAATAGTGATTTACTTTATGCAGGCATTATTTTGCATGACTTAGAGAAGATTAATGAAATGGCCGCAGATCGCTTGGGTATTGTATCGGAATATACAAAAGAAGGCCAATTGCTTGGACATATTATTATGGGAATTAAGCGAATTGATGAAGCGGCTAAGCAATTAGATGTTTCAGATGAAGTGTCTCAAATGCTTCAACATATGGTTTTGACGCATCATTATGAACCTGAGTATGGCTCGCCTAAAAAGCCAATGATGCCAGAGGGTGAATTACTTCATTACATCGATATGATTGATGCACGTATGTATGACATGGATAAGGCTTTGAGTACATTGGATCCAGGAGAATTTTCTGAACCTGTATTTGTGCTTGATCGAAGAAGAATCTATAAGGCAGATTTATAAGATGGAAACCAGCAAATATTATTTTGCTGGTTTTTTAGTGAATTATATTTATAGTAAAATGTAAACAAGTTATTAATTAATTATAAAATCTTAAAAAAACTATTGTAATCCGAATCAGTTTGCTATATAGTGTGTAGACAGAGGAGAATGATATGGCCAAAATTTCAGCTGAAGAAAGAGAAGCAAGTCGTTTAAGGATATTAAATGCAAGTTTGATTGTTTTTAGACGTAACGGCTTTGAGAAAACTCAAATTAAAGAAATTGCAAAAGAAGCCGGTGTTGGAACAAGTACAATTTATGGCTATTATGCATCAAAAGTGGAGCTGTTTGTCGCAGCATTTGTTGATGAAGTTCTTGGCTTGGAGTTTGATGAAAGTAAAGTGGCTTCGGCACTAGAAAAAGGAATAACAGAGGGTTTACTAAAACTTTTTTTTGAAGATCGTGTAAAAAGTTTACTAGAGGATAAAGAGTTACTTAGATCATTTGTTGTCGCAAGCTTATATAATCCAAGTGAATTAATGGCTGCTAGAAAATGCACAAATCGTGCTAAGCAATATGAGTTTATCAAGAGTGTATTAGAAATATATGAGCGTACTAATATTCGTTTATGTGCCTTTTCCTTAAATCATTTAGCTGAGGCAATATTGACGATAGTAGAGCAGATTGGAATGCAGTACATGGTTGATGAAATAGCGTTAGAAGATGCAGAAGAAAAAATAAAAAACCAAGTTAGAGTGATGTTAGCTGGTAAATACAGTAATCTGTAAAATAATTAGGTGATGGAGACATCACTTATCTTTCGGATTCAATGCGAATCAATTCGCTATAAATTCGCATTAATAAGAATCGAATCATCAAAAAGTTTGTTTAATAAAAGAGTGAGGAGAGAGTGATAATGAAATTGAATAAGATGCTACTAATATTTGGAATGATAGGAATTGTGACAGTTGGTTTTTCAGGTTGCCAGGCAAGCGCAAAGACGTTAATTGTCGATGATGGAATTCCAGTGGAAGTTATGACAGCAGAAGAGATAAGTCGTCAAATAGCCTTGCAATATAAAGGAACCATTGTACCAGAAGATCAATTGACTTATGCCTTTAAATCCGGTGGACGCATAGAGGCATTAAATGTTAAACCAGGTGATGTCATAAAAAAAGGAGACTTATTGGCTACATTAGAGAAAACAGATTTGTCTCTACAGTTAAGCGCCGCATCTGCCCAATTGACATCCGCTCAGAGAGATGTTGAAAAAGCAGAAGAATCGTTTATATTTAACAATGATCAATTGAATAAAATGCAAGAGCTATATAAATCGGGGGCAATTTCTAAGAATCAATTAGACCAAGTTAAGCTTAAGTTCGACATTTCCGAAAGTGCTTTAGAACAAACACGTCAGGGCGTGAAAGCGGCACAAGCAGGATTTGAAATAAATAATAGATTATTAAGTGATACGGAACTTGTAGCAAAATCAGATGGTATTGTTCTGAGGACAAGTGCTGAGGAGGGTCAATTGTTAGGGGCGCAGGCACCTGTTGTTACGATACAAAGCGAAACACAAGTTGTTCAAGTCGGCGTTTCAGAGTCAGATATTGACTGTATAACAATGGATACATCGGTGAGAATAGATAAAAACGGCCAAGTATATTCTGGTAATATTGTAGAAATTAATAATGCCCCTGATATGGTGACAAGAACATATTTAGTTAAGACTCGTCTAAATGAAGAAGGATTACGAGTTGGCGCTATTACAGATGTTTCTTTTCAAACAGGAAACGAAAAAGGTATTTGGCTTCCAACACAGGCGGTGTTGTCGGATGGCGAAAAATTCGTTTATATTATAGAAGATGGTAGAGCATTTAAGAAAATTGTGTCGATTGAGGCAGTTGATGGATTTGAATTGCAGATTTCTGGTGTTGAAAGTGGCGCAGAAGTTGTTGTTAGTGGTATGAAAAAACTTTCAGAGGGTGTAGAAGTACTTGTAGCAAATGAATTGTAAAGATAGAGGTGTATGATGGAAAAAATTATTAAAATGATGATTAAGAATCGACCAGTAACTCTATTTCTTATTCTTATTGTTGGGTTAGCGGGTGTATTAGCTTACTATTACTTGCCAAGACAGGAAAATCCAGATGTATCATTTCCTGTAGCAATGATTATCACACCATATCCTGGTGCAAGTGCTGAAGATGTAGAAGAACTTGTCTTAACAAAAATAGAAGATGAGATGCTTGAATTAGACAATATTGACCAAGTTACTGGTACTGCAAAAAGTGGACTTGGCATTACTATTGTCATGTTTGATGAAAATGCAGATAATGATAAAGCGATGCAAGATGTTCGAACGGCAATGGAAGATGCAGAACTTAATTTGCCGAGTGGTTCTATGGATAGTATTATTGATACTGATCTTGTCACGACTTCAGGCATTTTGATTAGTCTTTCAGGTGAAAAGTATAGCTATGAGCAATTAGTTTCATTTGGTCAGCAATACCAAAGGCAGTTATCGAGAATTGATGGAATTACAAAATTCGATATCGAAGGTGAGTTGGATAAAGAAATTACTGTTACGATTGATACAGGAAAATTAAATGTACTTGGCTTGTCTTTCGAAGATATTCATAATATTCTAAAAATGCAAAATGTTGAGATTCCATCTGGCGCATTAAAAAATGGCGAAGCGCGTATTGATGTTACGACGAACGGGACTTATGCAGAAATAGAGGACATTAGAAACACTGTTATATCGGTCTCGCCAGAGTCTGGAATCACTTTACGTTTAAAAGATATTGCAGAAATAGAATTTGAATTAGAAGAAGATGCTGAAAAATTTAAACAGAATGGTAATAATGCAGTTCTTTTAACAGGGTACTTTGAACAAGGTAAAAACATTGTCATTATAGGCGATGATGTTAGAGAGGCCATTGATGAGGTAACAGCAAAAATGCCAGAAGATTTACTTGTGGAAGAAATTGTTTATCAACCTGGTGATGTTGGTGCATCGGTTAATGATTTCATGTTGAATTTACTCATCGGTATTTTGCTTGTAATGGTGGTTGTGTTCTTTGGTATGGGCGTAAGGAATGCTATTGTTGTTTCAACAGCAATACCCTTGTCAATTTTGATTACTTTTGCAGCTATGTATGGTAGTAATATTTATATACATCAAATGTCTTTGACCGCACTCATTATTGCATTAGGGATTCTTGTAGACAATGCTATTGTTATTAGCGATGGCATTCAAGTTAATATTGATGGTGGCTTGGATAATATGACAGCATCATTGGGTGCTGTTAAGAAGGCGTCTATTCCAGTTTTTACCGCAACACTTACTACTGTGGCGGCAATTTCACCGCTTATGGGTATGCCTGGTGGAGCAGGAGAGTTTTTACTTGCAATTCCACTTGTCCTTATATATTCAGTTATAGCATCCTATGCAGTTGCAATGTTTGTTATACCAGTGCTTGGCCAGTGGATTTTTAAACCAACAAAAAACAAAAAAAATGAACCAGGTTTTATGCGTAAAGTCTTTAGCTATATGCTTGATGTTGGTATGCGTTACAAAGGAAGAACTATTATAGGTGTAATAGTTACCTTTGTGTTTGTAATGAATGTTGTTATGCCTAAATTACCTTCAGAGTTTTTCCCTTTTGTTGAAAAAAATCTATTATATATTGAGATCAATAATGAAATTCAAGGTGATTTAGCTTCTACAGAAAGGTTATCTAACCAGGTTGTAGGTGTCTTATCTGATGAACCAGAAATTACAAGTTATACAGCTGCAATTGGTAATGGTCTTCCAAAGTTCTTTATTTCAATGATGACCCCTGTTCCATCATCTGATTTCGGACAACTTGTTCTTAAATATGATTTAGAAGCCGGCGATGAAAAACGATTTGAAAGTAGAGAGGCTTTTGCAGAATACTTACAAATAAAATTAGATAATAATATTGTTTCTGGTGAGGCCAAAGTCAACTTATTACAAAATGGTCCACCAGCAGAAGCAAAAATAGTGTTAGAAATAAGCGGGGAATCATTTGAACGGATTACAGAAGTCGTTAAAGAAATTGAATCTGGAATGGCAAGTGTTGACGGTGTTAGCAATATCCGTAATGATATCAATCCAGAGAGTATTCAGTACAGTGTAGTCGTTGATACAGAAGAAGCAATTATGCTGGGTATTAGCAATTACGATGTCCAGCGGCAAATTAATATGGCTCTTTATGGTTCAACACCAACAGTGTATAGAAAAGATGGCCGTGAATATAATGTTAAACTTAAATCCGATATTGATTCAGTTGAGGATTTGAGTAATTTTTATGTGAAATCTAGTATGACCAGAACTAAGATTCCACTTAAACAATATGCAGATATTACTTACGAATCAAAAATTGACACCATTAATAGGTTGAATGGACAAACGACAGTAACAGTGTACGCTGATCCGCTCTTAGGCTATAATTCTGCAAATTTAGAAACTGCAATTGAACAAAATATTTTACCAGCCATTAATAAGGCCGGTGTTCAAGTTAACTTTGCAGGTGAAAGAGAAAATATAGCAGAAAACTTTGGTGTTATTGGCCAATTAGCGGTGCTAGCAATCGTTTTAATCTATGTTATTTTGGTGGTGCAATTTGGCTCATTTATTCAACCGCTTGTTATATTGATTACAATTCCATTATCGCTTATTGGATCAATCATTGGTTTATATTTATTAAATCAACCACTGTCATTAACGGGATTTTTAGGTATCATAGCCTTAATTGGACTTGTTGTCAAAAATGGAATTTTGTTAATAGAGTATATCAATGAAGCGATAGAAGACGGTTTGGGTATAGAAGGCGCCTGTAAAGATGCGGTTGATAAGCGTTTCAATGCAATTATCTTAAGTGCAGTGACAACCATCATGGGCTTATTCCCACTTGCTATTGGAGGGAGTAGTCTCTTTGCGCCAATGGCGGTATCACTTATGTCTGGTTTAATGGTATCGACAGTTTTAACCATGGTTGTTGTACCAGTCGTATTTAGTGTAGTTGTAAAGTTTCAGTTACAAGTAAAAAGTAAATTGAGTAGCAAAAATAAGCAACTTGTTTTAGAGATTAAGCAAAAGGGCTAATTGATATTTTAAATTGAAGAAGGTGCTTCAAAAGGAATTTAACGAAACCTTTTCAAGCACCTTCTTTTAATGGGTGTAAGTTTTTTTATCTACCGCGTCTGTTGTTATTTTCATCATTATTTCCGCTACGATTGTTGTTAATGACGTCTGAATTTCTTTCTAATTGTCGTTCAAATGAGGCTTGATGATTCTCTGAGCCCGCAATAAGATTTTCAAAAACTGTTTTAATGTCTTCAGGGATGTCGGTTTTTACAAAAGCTTCATATAAAGCTATATTGTCAATTTCAGCTTGTACACCTGCCTGATAAGCTTCGTCTAAAGTAGTTGGTAATACGATGTGGCTAGATGGATCTACTTCAGGGATTTCAATATTGTAGGTAGCCATTAAAGTCTTGATTGCTTCTTGATGCTTTAACTCAGCCTTCATAATATTAGTGAAAGGTCTTGTAACATCAAAGAATTCAACAATTTTTTCATAAGTCGTGTAGGCAAGAACTTCGTCTTCTAAAGCGAAAATGAGCATTTCTTCAACATCAGGATTAAGGGCATCGACGCCCTCGTGTCCAAATTTATCATCGCTAGAAGCAAAAGTCGTGCTACTAATAATAAGTAATAACATAATTGATAAAGATAATAATTTTTTCATTGGGAACCTCCTTCAGGTTAATCTATTTTGTTAATATAAATTAATCATACAGGAGGATTATGGCATTTTGGTGACAGTTGCATGTTATATTAAGCCTCTAATAGAGATTATTTAATGGTTTGTGCAGACTATCAAATGCATCATTAAATAAGTACAGTGATACAAGAGCTGTTAATAGTTCCGTTATAGGTGCCACTAGCCATACGCCTAATATGCCCCAAATTGAAGGCAGTAGAAAGATTAGGAAGGAAAGTAAGATCAATCCTCTCATTGCAGAAATAATAGCGGACTCTTTGGGATAGCCTGTTGCAGTAAAAAAGAAGGACGAAATTACATTATAGCCTATAAGCAAGAAAGAAAGTGAATATAAGCGTAAACCAGTAACCATATAGGCAGAAACAGTGATATCGCGAGTAAATAAATGCGTATAAGTTGGCGAAAATATAGCTAATAAAAGGTAGACTATAAATGCAACACTGGTGAGCAATTTTAATGTTTGATCCCGTATAACAAAGCATAAGGACATGTTTTGAGCACCATAACTGTAACTAATGATTGGGCTAATCCCTTGGCCAAAACCAATGACGATCATATTGAAGAGATAGCCTGCATAACCAACAAGTGTCATTGCTGCTAAACCAGATAAACCAATTTGGGTTAGAACGACGCTGTTAAACAAAAAAATTGTTATAGAAAACGAGAGTTGTCCAATGAATTCAGAACTACCGTTATATAATGTTTGTTTGAAATCAGTCATAGAAAAAGTAAAGCGCTTGAGACGAAATATCTTTGCTAATTTTGTGAAAAAGATCAGCATTACAACGTAACCAATAACGATGGAAATAGTAGATGCAATTGCAGCGCCTGATACACCTAATTTTAGTTGTCCAATTAAATAATAGTCGAGAGCAATGTTGGTGATATTCATTATGAGTGTAATGAACATAAAAAGTTGTGGTTTACCTTCAGCTCTAATAAACATGCCGCCTACGATATTCATCATCATAAGTGGATCGACGAAAAGAATAATATTATAGGAGGTCAGGAAGTGATATTGAAGGCGTCTTGGTAAGTTGAAGACGTCAAGTGCTGGACCAAGCAAAAGATAACTAACTAATGATAAAAGAACAATAGAAATAAATGCAGTCGAATAGGTCTGATTAAAAACGTTGATAGCGTGGTCTTTGTCGCCTTGACCAAGGCGCCTTCCAGCTATAGAAACACCGCCAACACCAATCATGATGGCAATTGCCAAGAAGACATA
>Ga0193962_1001248_pt1 | contig 11888 bp, 17 predicted proteins | sample FB_5_MG_FD_140335 | JGI IMG/M metagenome (GOLD analysis project Ga0193962, IMG submission 140335) | Microbial mat bacterial communities from the Broadkill River, Lewes, Delaware, United States - FB_5_MG | ecosystem: Environmental > Aquatic > Freshwater > River > Microbial mats | place: USA...
ATTGAAACATCTAAAATCTTATCTTAAAAGTAGCCTTGGAAGTTTGAGCTATTTTATAGAGAAATTTGATCAACTTTATCTAAACATGTAGACGCTAATCTAATCTGTTTTAAGACTGGAGTTCAATCCTCCACGACTCCACCAAGAAATAACAAAATACTAATGAATATAAAGCCTTATTTAATCGCTCTTAGGAGTGTTTTAGTAAGATTTTTGTAAATTTAACTTTTAAGTTAATCCCACCTATTACCCACCTAAGAATTATTTTGTTTAACTATTTTTTGAGTATTATCTTCTTGAGTTTCTTTATATGCCGCCATAAAAATACCTACCATTATTGCAGAGTTTATGAGATAAGTTGCATTACCTACAAAAAACTTGATACTTGTAAGTATATTTCTAATATCTTCTCCATATCCCCAGATGTAAATTGCATCAACTGCAAATGCAGGTAAGGATATCAAAAGTATTAGGGATATTATTTTAAACATCTTGCACTTCTTTTATTATCTTATGAATATTATTTTGCAATTCATGAAGAGCTATAGAAATTAACAATTTTTCTTTTTTGGCATACTCTCGTTTTTCCATTTGATATAAAACTTGAAAATCATTTTCTAGTAAATTGACTTTAATAATTAATGGAATTTCATTTTCATTTATTGTTGTATTTAACTCTTTTTTTTTAGTAAAAAAATTTATAATACTTTTCATTTTATTTTCTCCAAAATAGTAATTTAATTTTCATTTTTTGAATCCAATTACAAAATTTTTTACATTTTGAATTTTCTATATTTTTCCCTGCATACAATCTTCCTAATCTTATTAAGTCTGCATCATATTTATTCTGTTCTCTACTCATTTCTCAGTCCTATTATTAAATTCATCTATACCTAATTTTGTTGCTGTTGCCATCACTTCATCTCTACTAGTTTTACATTGAATATCTTCAACACCTTTATCTTTACCTCGTAAAAACACTTGTATCAGTACTGCATGCCAAATACTAAAAATCTTCTTACCATTCTTAACACTCAAACTTGCCAATCTATCAAAACCTTTTTTGTTATAATTGTGATTATCTCTTGCTTCTGCTCTAAAACTTTTTATCTCTTTGAGTAGTTCACTTTCATGTGCAGTCACATCAATGCCAGCAATAATTAATTGTCTTATTGCTTCTGATTTATTTATCTTTTTGAGTGCTGAATATCTCTTGATTTGTTCATCTAAATTTTCTGTTACTCTTGTATCTATTTTTACCATTTACCACACCTTTACCACTGTTTAAAAGCCTTATTTTAAGACTTAATACTCATTTTGTATCACACTAATACCACAAAATCAACTATTTACCACACCATTTACCACGAACAGAACACAGTAAAAAACTATCAAAAAAATACAACACACTCACAATACCGCGTATCGTTTTATCTTGCACTCTTAAAAGAGTGGCAAAGCTTCGCTTTATTCTCTTCTTTAAAAACATTATATTTTCACCATTCAAACCTTTATTCCTTTTCTATTTTGTACACCCTAATAATCTTTTAAAAAATAAAAAGAAATCATCTATAGGTGCTTGATGTGGGTGCAAAATTTTATCTATTATGATACTCTCACCTCGTGCTAGAGTTTGTCTCATTTTACTTACTATATGTTCATCATTTTTTTTGATTTAATAGCAACTGGGTTTCTACATTTTCTTTGATAAGCAGGCAATTATTTTTTCTCATTTGATTTATAATCTCTTGCTCTAGTTCTGTTAATATATATATTTTTTTACTCATGTTCTTGCTCCTTTTTAATTGTATTTATCTTCTTCAATTTTTTCATTGTGATAGTTAATTTCTCACTCAATATTTCGATTATAAAAGCTCTCCCACAATTATAATTATCTATTTCATTTAATCCCTCAATATCTTCGTGTATTGATACTCTATTTAAAAAATATAGTCCATTATTTAAATCAGATAAATCGTTGTACACATAATCTATTTGAGATGCAAAGTTTTCTTCTACTATTACTTTTCTTTCCATGTTATATCTCCAATTTATTTACAGAATTTAAAATATTTTTGCTAATGGATTGAAGATCTAGAGATAAAGTCAATAAGTACTCATCAAGTTTTATTTTCTCTGGTAATCCTCCACATGCAACTAAATTTTCAATTATTTGTGCGTATGAGTTTAGTTTCATAGATGAATTCATAACTTCATCGTAGTGTTCTTTTTTTATTTCGTTACCTGACATTGTCTTTCCTTTTTTGATGTTGTACATATTTAAATTTCTCTAGTTCCTGGTACTCTAAAAAGTTCTTGATATTGTCCATTGTTTGGATATCAGATTTTTGAATATTTTCTTTTACTTTATTTCCATAAAATATTTTTTGTTGATTAGCTTTTTTATTCTTGGGATAAATATAATCATAAAATTCTAAAGCAAAGATTTCATATTCTAATTTTGAATTTAAAATCTTTTTTATATATTTTTTATATTCTTCTTTTTCTTCTATTGATGATTCAAGGTGTCCACATTGTGGGTTCTGGGTAGTGTCCACATTGTGGAAAAGAGGGTGTTCACATTGTGGAATTTTGACTATTTTCTGTTCTGTTTTTTGTCGTTTTATTTTTGAATAATTTCTTAGTTTATGATACTCTTGAGTATATAAATTGTCATCTATTTTGTTTAGATTTTGAATTGTATATAGTGTAGATGTATCACTTCCATTTGCTCTTTTTCGCTTCACTCTTTTTATGATATTTAATTTCTCAAACACATTTAAAATTAAAGCTAAAGTACTTTTTCCTACACTTGCTTTTTCTGATAAACTTTTCAAAGATGGGAATAGTTTTCCTTCATCATTTGCATAGTCTGCCATAGTTAAAAGTACAAGTTTTGGCGTTGGTTTTAGATTTGTTTTAAAAACTTTTGTCATATATTCTATACTCATTTTATCCTCAAGTACTATATAAAATAGGCACTACTTTATTGATGCATATTTAAAATTTACTGTTTAAAAATTTAAGGCAAATGATTATTTTGATATAATGCAGATGCCCATCGTGGGTTAGCTAGTCCTATCGGTTTGGCGACAGAAGAGGACTATGCTACTTTTATTTTATTATGACTATTAGCTAGGAATATTGCTGTATCAAGTACAGTCCAAAAAATTCTTGACTTATGACTTGAACCTTTTACATAGGGAGGAATCCCATAAGCATCTTTAATTCTTCTATTTATTGAGGCAATACTAGTATTTAATACTATGGATAATTGTTCTTTATTGAGGCAAGTTGTAGCACCTGGTATTGTTTCTTTTATTTCTGAAATGAAATATTTTATTTTTTCATCTTGTGTCATTATATGTCCTTATTATTATATTTAGTATATTTTAGTACTATAAAAGAATAATACTATTATATTTTGTATATGTCAAGTCATTTTATTATATTTATTATTTATTTTCTTTAAATATGCTAAAATACTATCATATTTACTACTAGGATAACTATGAAGCAAGAAACTATAATGTGCGAATTATTCAATTTTTCTATTGCTACTTATTATAAGCGAAAAAGAGAATTAAATTCTGCAATTGTTCTTATCGAAAAATACTTTACAAAAGAAGATTTAGAAGAATTTTTGACAACAAAAGAGATCTTAAAAATGGAATATTTAAATCATTATGAAGATGTCTTAAATGCTCAATTTATAACTTTTTATAGAGATAATTTTGATAGGGGTGTAAATAGTGAAAAATTTAATAAACTATTTTGGCAGTTTATTCGTAAATATAAAAATAAGCTAATTTCACAAAAGTATAATAATTTTCAACATAATAAAATTTTACTAAATGAATTGCTATTAGATTATTATGTATTTTTAATAGAAGAAAATAAAACCACAGATAAGTATCCTCCTGAATATTTGAAATCTAAAGTGAGCAAATTTATAACAATAATGCAAGAACCAAGTGTTGAGTTGGTTAATTTTATAATTACAAATTTAGAACTTGATTTTGTACAAATTATAAATTACCTAAGAACTAACAAACTTGATGCATTTGCAAATGAAATAGAAAAATCAATAAAATGATAAAACAAAGAGTTTAGAAGAAAAATGAGTTACAATTAAGAATTAAACTATAAGCTAGACTTCAGTAGGATTAATGAATTTGAATAAAGGATGTATGATGTTTGGTAATAAAAGACAACAAAATGAAGATATTAATTCTATTGATGACTTAACAGAAGTATTAAAAGAATATCTTAATATAGAAAATATAAAAGAGTTAGACATAAGCAACTTGAATAAAGAAGGATTACTATATTCAAGGTTTTATGAAAACCAAAAGATGAATAAATATATGTTGGAATCTTTCTTTCAAGAAGAAAATTATAAATTAGATTATAAGTATGATTGTGAAAGACAAAGTATAAATGAAGAGTTAGAATTTTTAATATTTTATAAAAAAAATGAATCTTTATCATATTCAGTGAATGAAACAGTTGATGGAAAATACATTGATACTCACCAGAATGGAATTAAATCTGATATTGTTGCACTAAAATATAAAGAATTATTTGTTGAGTTAGAGATCACAAAAGATAAATAAGAATATATTTTTATTTATCTTATACCAAAAAAAATGGATGACAAATGATAAAAACAATACATATACAAACTAAAAGTTTAGAAGATACTGGTGCAACTGCAGGATGGTTTGATGGCAATGCTAAAGCAAATAATAAAACTGTTGTAGATGGTGAGCAGCTAGCGAAAGATATCGATGAAAAATCTAGTGCATTAGTTAGAGAAGGATATCAAATATTAAGTATCATGCCTGTAACTTCTCAAAAGATAGAAGCACATAGTCTCAATGCTACTTATACTTCAAGTGTTATTATTACTGGAGTGAAGAGTTAGCGAATGGCTGTATATAAAGCATACGATGTCATCACATCTTATTTATTAGGGATAGGTATAGCAATCTTTATTGTATATCTTTTATTAACAATTTTTGTGATTATTATTAAAAAAGATTCTACATGGTATAGAATAATTAATGAAATTCAGATAATAATTAGAGGTGCAATCTTTATACTGGCAAGTTTTTACTTTATATCTTTCATGACACTATTTAAAACTGAAATAATTGAATATTATGAAAAGTATCCTGATGCTACTAAAAGTGAGTACTTCAAATATATAATAAAATTAGGACTTAAATCTGAATAAATTTAATAAGAGATAATCAGCTTTAAACTCAATAATATTGAGTTTTATCGATTTGAAAGTTAGTATTAATATTTAAAGATGTGATTTATATTTTAACAAAAAATTAATAACTTTTTATGTATAATTAAAGCTAATATAAATCGTATGTTGTTACGTATTTATGTTATTCCTTTAAAACAAGAAATTGTCATCAGTGAAGAAAATTAATTATTGCTAGGGTGTTTGTGTAAATCAAACTATGTATTTTGAGTAAAATTAAAATGTGGAGCAAAATTATTTCAGAAGTGAGGTATAAAAGTGGTAGAAACATTACTAACAATTGGTGCTATTATAGATATATTAATCGAACTTATAGAAATAGCAGAATACTTACAAGTGAAGTAAAAAGCTAATTTTCCGAACATTGTTGACAGATTTTGAGCAATCTGTGAATTTAAACTCATAGACAAAAGTTATTATTAATAGGTTTCTAATCTTGCAGGATTAGTTCCACTGGGGAAAATATTAATAGTAATTTCTTGTTTTTATATCGAAAAGTATAACATTATATATATTATTAGAATCTTAAAACATATTATTAGAATTGTAAAATATATTAAACGATACCCTTCATAATAATATCAATCATATCTTTTCCATTTGTAGGATCAAGTTTCGCATATCTTAAAGTCATATTGATATCTTTATGGTTCATGAGTTTTTGAATAGTATAAATAGGCGTTCCTTTTATCGCCAATGTAGATGCAAATGTATGTCTCAGACTATGAATTACAAATCTATTTTTACTATCATTAAGTGCTAGCCCTTGATTAAATAAATTATCTAGTATAGGTTTTAATCTTTTTTGTATCATCGATATTGTCATCTGTTTATTATTAATTTGAAATAGATAATCGTTAATATACATAACTTCAAGCTTTTCTTTTAACAGTTCTGCGATATTACATGAAATAAAACCCTGGTATGTTGAGCTATTCTTAAAATCTGTTAACTTTATTGTTCGTAATTCTAGGTTGATATCTTTTTTTTGTATATTTAAGATAGTTGTAGTTCTTCCTCCAGTAGATAGAGATAATAAACAAAATAGATACAATATTTCATTCTCTCTAACTGTATTAATCAATAGCTCTATTTCTTCACTATTTAAAAATCTCTCTCGTACATTATTGACCTTTAATCTTTTAACTTTAGATATGTAATTTTCTCCTTTATAGATATCTTGAGTTATTGCATAATTAAATATCGTACTAAATAAATCTAGGATAATATTTGTAGTTTTTGGGGCAAATTGTTTTGCTTTGTCTCTTTGTAGTTTTTTGATATCATCTATAGAAATTTTACTAATATCTTGAGAACCAAATATTGGTTTAATGTGATTGTTGTATTTTGAAAATTCGGCTTTGATATCTTTGTTATTGTGTAGCTCTCTATATTCAAAATACTTTTTTGCAATATCATTAACAGATATAGCTATATTTTGTTTTTTAGAGGCTACAGTAGGTAAATCTTCACCTAGCCTTATCTTGGTTACAATTTCATTTCTTTTCGTGTTACAGTAGGCTTCTCTTACTCCTTCACTAAACTTACCAATTTTAACTTCTGTATCTTTTTGATTTATGTCTTTGTATCTGATATAATATGTTTTATCAGCTTTATTATTAGTGATTGAATCTCTATAATAAACACCTGCATATTTCGTTTTAAATCTTCCCATTTTTCCCACCTATTACCCACTACAAAAGATATATAGTGATATTTTTTGTAATAGAATGATACAAGAGGGTGAATAGTAAAAACCTTTATAAATACCTTAGTGATGGGATTAGATACAACTTGATTAAAAATGATATAATTTGATATATTGTAGGACTGTAATTCAATCCTCCACGACTCCACCAATCAAACAATATTTTAATTTAAATTGATGTATCATATATTATTCCAATATTTACAAGGTATAGTATTATATGAAAATAGTAATCCTTTTTTTTCTTCTGATATTTAGTGGTTATGCAAAAGACTTAAAAAATCATCAATCACTTATTTTGGCTTCCTTTCCTTCCTTTTTAGATGCAAAAACTTTTATAAAAAATAAATTAGAACATAGTAAAAAACCAATTTTTATAATAAAAAGTAAAAGAGGTTTTTTTATCGTTACTCTAGGTATTTATAATACAAAAGAGGAAGTATATAAAGCTAGAGATAGCTTAAATCAAAAGATGAAGTCTTTTCATCCGTTTAGAGGAAATTTTGATTATGATTTAACAAAAAAAAATGAATCTATACTCTATCGTAGCTCAACAAAATCTACAATACAAAAAACAGATTATTATATAGATTCAATCTCTTTAGGTATAGGGAAAACTGCAAAGAAAAAAAATGTATACAAAATATCTGTACAGAAAAACTTTAAAGAAAAAATCTCTTTAAGTGATAGTTTGAAATTTAATGGATATTTTGACTTTACACTTACAAAGTTTGATTATAATGAAAAAAACATTTATAGTGTTTCTTTCACTCCTGTATTTAAATATATGTTTTCTAAAAAGCATCATTATGCTCCTTATTTATTTGCTGGAGTTGGAGTGAGTTATTTTTCTGATACTATAGTAGACAATAAAGATATTTCTACCCATTTTCAGTTTGATGATAGACTTGGTGTAGGATTTGAAAAAGATAATTTAGATTTTCAATTAGGGTATTTTCATAACTCTAATGCTTCGATAAAAAAGCCAAATGATGGTATCGATATGATACTCTTTAATATTTTGTATCGTTATTAAAATAATTTTTTTGGCAATAAAAAAGGGGGAATATTTTAGAAATATTCCCCCTTTTTGTTGTTGATTATATTAATAGTCAAATGCTACTTTATATTTTGGGTCATCTTCTTCATAGGTACAAAACGGTCCAGCATTTTTCATGATATCTTTACATTCGCTACTTAAGTGTCTTATTTTTATCACTTTTTTTGCTTCAAGATATTTTTTAGTAATCGCATCAATTGCCTCAACACCACTTATATCCATAACTCTTGCATCTTTAAAGTCAAGTACTACTACATCTGGATCGTGTAATATATCGAATTGTTCGTTAAATGCGGTAACACTTCCAAAAAATAATGGTCCATCAAAATCATACACTTTTGTACCATCATCTTCAATATGAGTTTTTGCAGTAACTTTAGCATGTTTCCATGCAAATACAAGTGCAGATATAATAACTCCTGATATAACAGCAATAGCTAAATCAGCTACGATAGTTATAGCTGTAACTGTTACGAGAACAAAAGCATCAGATCGTGGCATTTTTGTAATTCTTGCAAATGAACTCCACTCAAATGTCCCAATAGATACCATAAACATAATACCAACTAAAATAGCTACAGGAATAATATTTAGAACTTCAGTTAAAGTTGCTACAAGTAAAATCAGACCAACAGAAGCTACGATACCAGATAATCGTCCCCAACCACCCGAAGTATAGTTGATGATAGATTGACCAATCATTGCACATCCTGGCATTGCACCAAAGAATCCACAAGTGATATTTCCAGCACCTTGAGCGATACATTCTTGGTTTGCACTTCCTCTTTTTCCACTTATCTCATCTAAAACTGAAAGAGTAAGAAGAGACTCAATGATACCTACAAGTGCAATAATAACTGCATAGGGAGCGACTAGTATAATGGCGTCAGTATTTAATAAAACTTCTGATACTTGAAATGTAGGTAACATACCTGAAAACTGTGATAAATTAGCTAAGTCACCTACTAGTTTAGTGTCTGCTCCAGTAAAATATACTCCTAATGTAAATGCTACAATAGCAACCAAACCTGCAGGAAGAGCACTCGTAACTTTAGGTAGAAAATACATTGTTGCCATAGTTCCAAGAATAATTGCATACATTAATATTCCAGCATTATCTAAAAATTTAAATTGACTAGAAGCAATAACAACAGCAAGACCATTTACAAAACCATGCAGTGCTGGTTGTGGTACTAAACGGATAAATTTACCCATCTTAAATACCCCAATAGCTACTTGAATAAGTCCTGCAAATACAGCAGTAAGAGTGATGTATTGAACTATACCAAAGGATAAAGCATCACCTGTTAATCCTTGTGCTTCAAGTATAGTTTTAGCAGCAATGCTTACTCCAACTAATACAATAGCAACTGCTCCAGTAGCACCTGAAATCATACCAGGTTTTCCACCCATAATAGCAGTAATAAGTCCTAATATAAATGCTGCATAAAGACCAACAATTGGGCTTACTTGAGCTATAAAAGAGAATGCAATAGCTTCTGGTACTAATGCTACAGCAACGACAAGTCCTGATAAAATATCATTTTTTGCACTTGATCCTATAAGATGATCTTTAAAGTTTAACAATTTATTTCCTAGTGATAAAATATTCGCGATTTTATCCTAAAGTTTATTAATCTAACTTATTGACTGATTGTATGTAACTAAACTCTTCTAGTTCTGACCATTGTCTTGCTTTTTTTTGGAAGTTTATTTGGCTTTTGTAAATCTCTTTAAATAGTTTATTTTTTTTTGCATATTGTTCAAAAATAATTTTTTTTGTATTTTGCAAATTATTCAGCACTTCTGTTGGTAGAGTTTTAATTTGTATGTTCGGAAATTCTTTTTTGATTTTATTCCAAGCCTTTGAAGATTCATAAAAATTTTCATAATATAAGTCATAAGAAACCATTTTTATTGCTGTTGTTAGTATTATTTGGTATTGTGTTGGTAGTGCATCAAAAATATCTTTATTCACTAAAAACTGTGTTTGTGATGCAGGCTTACTCCAACTTGTATAATAAAATGGAGCAAGTTTATGAAAACCCATTTTAATATCCATACTAGGAGAAGTCCCCTCAATCATATCTAAATCGCCATTTAAAAAGGCGGTATTGATTTCATTTGAAGGGATTTTATTATGTTTTACATTATACATAGATAGTATTTCGTTTATGATTCCTGTTGTATTTACATTTAAATTCTTAAAGTCAGATAATGTGTGAATCTCTTTTTTGAACCATCCACCCATTTGTGCACCTAAATCACCTGCAGGAAATGCTAAAAGATTATATGGTTTGTATATTTTTTTCATATATTTTTCTCCACCACCATAATAAAACCAACTATATTGCTCTTTTGTTGTCATACCAAAAGGGATACCTGTAAACCATATTGTATTAATTTCTTTATTTTGTGTGAAAGTGGAATTTGTATGTGCCATCTGATATACATTTTTTTGAGTCATTTGAAATAAATTTGATGGATTATTATGCTTTTCTAAGCCATCTATTTTAATGACAAACTTTCCATTACTCATTTCCTTTACCATTTGTGCCATTTTAAAAGGAGGTGATGCTAGTGGGCTTAGGGTACTTTTCCAGTTGAGTGCTAGTTTCCATTCTATATTTTTTGAAGCTACAAGTTGAGATGTTAATATAACGATTGAAAAAAAATAAAAAATTAGTTTTATCATAAAGAAGTGTCCTTAATTAAGTATATATAATTGTACTTGATAATTAATTTTGTATTGTTTAAATGCTTTTATGGATATGAAATTAGCTTTATTTTAAAAAAAGACTTATAATATCAATTGTATATTTTAGAAAATTAAAATGTTAGTATTAGAAAAGTCGTTTATTTAAGTGAATGATGAGTAAAATAAGTAAAAAAATAATTAATTAACAAAAAAGGTGGATTATATGTTCGGAATGGCGTCACAATCAGATTTGGAAATAATGGATAAATTCTTTCAAGAATTTATGGAATTTGTTACAAATAAAAGAAATAAATTTACTTTTGAAGAGAGTTCTAAAAACTCTAATGTAAATAAAATTATAGAAAAATGGTCTAAGCAGACACTTGAATTAGATAAAAGAATGAAAGACGATATGAGAGTAATGGGTGAAATTGTTCTTACAACTGATAAAATAGAGCAAGGTATTTTTAAGTGTAGAGTTAATTCTAATACTACAAACCCAATGTTATCGACATTAAAAATAAATATGAACAAAATGCTTGATTCTATTGAGCATACTATGGGTGATTTATCAAAAGCTCTTACTAAATATGCTGATGATGACTTTAGAGAAAAGATTAATATAGATCCACAATTAAAAGAAGATATGCTGTACGTAATGGAATCTGTAAATAAACTTGGAAATTCATTATCAATGGGTGCAAAATCAAATTTACAAAATGGGGAACATTTAGAAGCTAGTTCAACAACTATGACCGAATCAGTAAATAACTTAGCAGATAAGGCAAATCAACAGGCATCAAGTTTAGAGGAAACAGCTGCTGCTGTTGAAGAGATTACAAGTATCACTAGAAATAATGCTAATAATGCTGTTCAAATGTCTCAACTTGGTTCTAAAGTTCAAGGTGCAGTATCTGAAGGAAGAGTGCTTGCTAGTCAAACATCAGAAGCGATGGATAGTATTAATGAGCAAGTAAGCGCCATTAATGAAGCGATTACAGTAATTGATCAAATTGCATTTCAAACAAATATTCTTTCTTTAAATGCAGCAGTTGAAGCAGCAACTGCTGGAGAAGCAGGAAAAGGTTTTGCGGTTGTTGCTCAAGAGGTTAGAAATCTTGCATCTCGATCTGCAGAAGCTGCA
>Ga0193962_1001249_pt1 | contig 11884 bp, 5 predicted proteins | sample FB_5_MG_FD_140335 | JGI IMG/M metagenome (GOLD analysis project Ga0193962, IMG submission 140335) | Microbial mat bacterial communities from the Broadkill River, Lewes, Delaware, United States - FB_5_MG | ecosystem: Environmental > Aquatic > Freshwater > River > Microbial mats | place: USA...
ATTACCAAAAATATCGTAAGTGAGAAGGCCCGAGTTTTTATTATAAATATAGACTCTGTTGTTGTGTTCTTTTATTATTATTGGTGTTTTTTCGTCGCATTTATTTTGAAAATAGTCGGGTAGGGTGGTCGAGAATTTTACGCTTCCGTCTTTGTTTACTCTATAAAGAGAAAAGTAATCGTCGCCAATAATCCAAAAGCCTGTTTCAATAGAAATGCAAAATGATACAGGGTTATCAACATTAATATTATCGAAACTTAACTCGGCAATTTTCGAAAGGTATTTGTCGAGCCAAATTATCGATCGACTATTTGTGCTCAATATTACAGGTTGTAATGGATTAAAGAGATCTATTTGTATGTTCTTATCAAGAAATATATCGGAAAAAGATGAATGCTTTTCTCTAGTGGAATCGAGCTTTATTATTTCATTATTCTGGTAATAATAAAAAAAACCTAGTTTGTCGGCTCCTAGAAAAGTTGATTGTGAATATGCTTTATAACTGAAAAGCATTGTGACAAAAAGAAGTAATGTTAATATCTTTTTCATGCAGTGATCTCCTTGTCGAGCATTGAGTTGTTTAATTCAATAAGTTCGTCGATGTAGTTTCGTTGGTTCGATAATCGAGGAACTTTATTTTGTCCGCCAAGTTTTCCTTTTGTTTTCATCCAATTGTAAAAAAGACCTTTATTGGCGACAATAATTTGTGGAGTGTCAAGGGTAATATTATTGTATCGTTTGGCCTCGTAATCGGAATTTAACGATTTTAGTGCATTATCGAATATATCCATAAATCGTCCAATACTAATAGGTTTTTTTTGGAACTCAATTAACCACTGATGGCATCCTTTCGATTTATTGGTCATATAAACTGGTGCTGCAGTATATTCCGAAATTTCGGCTCCTGTTTTGTTGCAGGCTTTATCTAATGCTCGTTCGGCATTATCAATCATTAACTCTTCGCCGAAGGCATTTATAAAATGTTTTGTACGACCCGATATTTTTATTTTATGAGGGTAGAGCGATGTGAAAATTACTGTATCGCCAATTAAGTAACGCCATAATCCCGCATTTGTAGAGATTACCATTGCGTAATTAATTCCTTTTTGTACTTCGCCAATATGATATACATTTTTATTTGGTGAGTCTAATTCGGCAACAGGAATAAATTCGTAAAAAATTCCGTAATCGAGCATTAGTAATAAATCGTCTGATTCAGGATTATCTTGTATTGCAAAGAATCCTTCCGATGCGTTATATGTCTCCATGTAATTCATTTTTTCCGAAGGAATTACTTTGGTAAACTGATCGCGATAAGGGGTGAAATTTATTCCGCCGTGAATAAATAGCTCTAGGTTAGGCCATACTTCTAACAAATTGTTTTTCCCAGTATATTCTAAAATGTGCTTAATCATTACTAAGTTCCACGAAGGAACTCCAGCCAAACTAACAACATTTTCGTTAATAGTGGCTTTTGTTAGCTGATCTAATTTTTCTTCCCACTTTGGTATAAGAGCAATTTTTTGGCTTGGAGTGCGAAGAAAATCGGCCCAGAAAGGGATGTTTTCTATTAATATGGCCGATAAGTCGCCATAATACGAATCCATGTTAAACTTATTAACCTGATGGCTCCCTCCTAGAGTTAGGCTCTTGCCTTTAAACAGATTATTATCGGGGTAATTATTTGTGTAGAATGCAATAACATCTTTTCCCCCACGGAAGTGACACTCTTCGAGAGCCTCTTTTGACACGGGAATAAATTTACTTTTATCGTTTGTTGTTCCCGACGATTTTGCAAACCATTTAACCTCCGATGGCCATAAAATATTTTGCTCGCCTTTTATTAATCTATCGATATATGGGCATAACGATTCGTATGAACTTATAGGAACAGCTCTTTGAAAATCGCTAACACTTTTAATAGAGTTGTAATTATAAGTCTGACCCCAAAATGTATCTTTAGCTTTTTTAACAAGGTTCAAGCACAGCTCTTGCTGCACTTGGAATGGGTGTTTTTTGAAAAGTTCAATATCATTTCGTCGTTTAATATTGAACCAATTTACTAGAGAGTTTATTATTGCCATAATGCTCGGTTTAATTGCATTTTAAAGATAAGCAATCTATTGAGCCGTGCAATAGTTTAATATTCTATTTTACTTTTTTTAGACTTTCTATTGCCCGCATTAATTTGTCGTCGTCTAATGCGAAATTAAATCTAAGTATCTTATTGTCTACTGTATCGTGGTAAAAAACCGAAAGTGGCATTGCTAATACATTATATTCTTTTGCCAATCGTATTGCAAATTCGTATTCGCTTTCGTCTGATACTTCCGAGAAGTCAACAAGTTGAAAATATGTTCCCTTAGTTGGAATAGCTTTAAATTTGGTATCTTTTAAGCCTTCTAAAAACAAGTCTCTTTTAGATTTGTAGATACTGTTATTGTCGCAATTGTCTGTTAAAATGTTATTGTTTATAAAATTTGCAAAAGTATATTGCATTGGTGTGTTTACCGACGATTGCTGATAAAACTGAGTGTTTCTGTATATGTTGCTATATTTAGCATTAGCTAAAACATATCCTACTTTCCAGCCACTAACATTATAACTACGTCCTAAGGATGATATTATTATGCTGTTTTCGCGAAGAATATCAAACTGTGAAGGTACAGTGTGTTTTTTTGTATCGAAAATAAAATTACGATATACCTCGTCGCTTAGTATTACTATGTTTGTTCCGTTTATAATTCGTTGAAGACTAACTAAATCGTCGGATGATAATAAAGTGCCACTCGGATTATGAGGGGTGTTAATTATTATCATTTTTGTTTGTGCAGTAATTCGTTTGCGAACGTTTTCCCACTCAATTTTAAAGTCTGGATATTCAAGTTTGACAAATATTGGACGTCCTCCACGCTCTTCAATAGCACGAACATAGTAACCATAAGTTGGTTCAAAAAGAAGTACTTCGTCGCCTTCTTTTATTAGCGAAGTGATGGTTGTATATATTGCCTGAATAGCTCCCGACGAGATTGTAACCTCGGTTTCTGGTGAATACTCAACGTTATATTCTTTTTTGTAAAGTTTAGAAATTGCTTGGCGCAATTCCATTACACCGTGTACAGGGGCTTGTTTATGAATATTATTCTTAACAACATCAAGTAACGATTCCTGTAGATGTATATTACACGGAAAATCGTTATACTCTTGAGCCATATTAATGGCATTGTATTTCTCGGCTAACTCGTTAAAGGCCTGAGAAAAGCTGTAGTTTCGGCTTTTCAGCAAATTAAAAATATCCATTTCTGTATGTAAGAAATTAGTTGTGCGAAGGTAATAAAATATTTGATGATTGCTTCAAATTTCTATTCAACTACTATTGAGGTATTAAGTGTTGTTCGTTTAGTTATCAATTATTTGTTTAATGAAACATAGCATAATATTTTCATCATTTTTAAAATCAATTAATGAGAGATGTACATCGCAATATATCATATCTCCTTCAAAAGTTTTGTGTAGCCATTCAAAATTGGTATTTCCATTACTGTCAAAAAAGAATTTAATACTGTCGGCCATTTCTTTAGAAGAGAGGTTGTTAAGTTGAGTTTCTGGTGATAGATCGAGAGTGGTTTTACCTACAATATCTGTTTTTTGATTTGCTTTAAAGAAGTCTATTGCTGCATTATTACAATCTATTATTGTATACTCATTTGCTATTAGTACAGGTTCTTTTATATTATTTAGTATTGCATTGTTTTTTATGCGGCATACTGATAAGGCTTCTTTTAGTGTTGATTCTTCAGAGTGGTTTTCTAATGATGCAAATAAATATTCTTTCCCCGATAGTTTTATAGAGGATAACGATACTTTTGCGGTAATGATGTTCTCATATTTATCTTTGTGGTTCCATTTGAATGATATAGATCCTCTTTCTAAAGCTTTGTTTATTTTTTCTTGAGCACGTGCGTCTGATCGTTTTCCATTTGCTTGATATTTGGGAGAGAAAAAAGCAGCTGTTTTTCCTAGAACCTCCTCTTTGTTTTTGGTATTGAAAATTTTAACTGCTGCATTGTTGCAATCAATTATTGTTTGGCCGTCTAATAGTAATGAGGGTGAAATGCTGTTGTCGAAAATGCTTTTGTAACGCTCTTTTAATTCTTCTAATTTTTTTAGTGTTTTGTTGTAGTTTGTAATATCCTTTATAAATATAAAAACAGATGATTTTTCTTTATAAGTAACAATACCTGTTGTGATTAATACATGAAGTGTTTTTCTTGACTTATGAATTATATTAATCTCTAATTCATTATTGTTATTTAATAATTGTTCGGTGGTAATAGTATTAGCATTTTCGGGGTCGATAAATTTAATAAAATCGTTGCCAATTAGTTCGTTTGTAGAATAACCTGTTAGTTTGCAAAACCTATTGTTTGCGTATGATATAAGTCCATTATTAATAATAAGAATAGCTTCTTGTACTTGTTCTACAATCTCAAAGAACGATTCCTCTGATTTTTTTGTTAACTCTTTTTTTGAATTACTTATTCTATTAATTTTTATTAAAAGCATTATTACTATAGCAACAAAAATTAGCAATAGTGATATTGCTGTATATGCTTCAAATTGTTTAATGTTAATTGCTTTTGTGTTGCTGTTTAATTGATTGTTACTAGGCTTTTCTGAAATATTTACTCCGCAAAAAATAGTTGGATTTTCTTTAAAGAGACTTTCTTTATTATTAATTACAAAGTTAAATATGTTGTTATTGGTTCTTATAATTACTGATTGCTTTTGAGCATTGGCAAATGTTGAAAGAGACAAAAGCAGAAAAATTAGAAGACCTTTAGTTATAGTTTTAATTGTTTTCATTGTAAAATATTAGTAATCAAAATGGATTCTATTAAATTTACAAAAATCATTTGTAGATTCAACGTCTTAAATTTTATAATTAGCTAATTACTAAATAAAACAGACACCACCGCCATATTATAAAGCGGGCGAGTTTTGTTATAAAATGGGTAGCACCCTGCAACCCCAATTTTAAATTACCCTGCCTTTATTATTTGATGTAGAAGTTGAAATATTTACCTACTAAAAACCCCTTACAAAACCACACACCATAACCAACTGTAGCAACCCTGTTTATACAAAATTTGTTGCCCTTGTAACACACAAAAGCTACATAGTGTTATTAAAACCAGCTAAATAACATATTGCATTTATTTAACCTTTCCGTATAAATACTGAATGTTTATTTATACTGTTTGGTACATTTGGTGCCTTAAAACAAAAAAAGTGTTGCGCATAAATGAAAAATAAGTGCACTGGTGCACTTATAATAAGTTAGGGGCAATTTACTCACACAACAAATTAATGCATAAACCTTGAATTTTAATATGAATAAAATAAAGCTATTACAGTCAGGTTATGGTGATTGTATATTGGTTAGTATACAATCTAAGAGTGATGGATTAATACATTTTTTAATTGATTGCGGGTTTAAATATTCAGAAAATCTCAAACCTGAGTTAGAGAAAATAGATAGGATAAGTAGGCTAATAGTGACTCATTTTGATAGAGATCATATTGAAGGGATTAGTAAATTTATAAAAGAAAATGGGAATACTAATGAGCCTAAAATTGTTAAAGTAGATCAAGTATGGTTAAATACTTTTAATCATATACGAAAAGAGGAAAAATCAACAGTTCCAATTTCGCAGAAAGAAAAGATTAAAGTCGAGGCTTTTAATTCTGGAAATAGTGAGAGAATACGAAGTTGTGAAAGTGAAGAAGATATAAGTGCTGAACACGCTGTAAATCTTAGTAGGTTGCTGAAAGAGGGTAATTATTTATTGAATACGGATTTTAATAATTACGCTATAAGTACTGATAGTAGAAAGGAGGTTAAAATAAATGACGATATTTCTATTCATCTTTTATCCCCCAATAATTTAAAACTAAAAGTAATAGAAGATGAGTTTAGAACAGCTATTTATAATTTAACAAAACGAAAAGAGATACCTGAAGACGAGATATTTGATGTTGCTTTTGAATTGTTTACGCAAGTATCAATTGAAGAAAATATTGAGGAAAATATTTCTTTGACCTTAGATACTTTAACAATAGAAAGAATAGAAGAGTTATCTGATTCTAGTAATTATTTAGCTGATAATAGTGTTGCCAATGGCAGTTCTATAGCTTTTATATTAAAGGTTAATAAAAAGAGTATTTTATTTTTGGCTGATGCACATTCTGAAGTTATAGAAGAAGGATTGGAGCCTTTTTACGAAAGAAATAATAAAGAGCCATTGTTTTTTGATGCCATTAAAGTATCACATCATGGAAGTAACGGAAATACTAGCCCTAAGCTTTTGCAGATGATTGATAGTCCTAAATACTTATTTTCGACTAACTCGAAAGGATATGGACACCCAGACTTGGAAACTATAGCAAGAGTTATAAATAGAGAAATTCATAATTCATTCGATTTTAATAAAAGAGAGCTAATTTTCAATTATGAGCTAGATCATATAAAAGGATTAGATGACGAAAATCTTAAGAGACATTACAATTATTTTACCTCAATAAAGCAAGAAATAGAATTCTAATGGCAAAAGATAACATATATCAAACTTCAATTTGTAAGATCAATTGTGGCAATCAACAAGGAACTGGTTTTTTGATAACAGAGAATTTAATTATAACAGCAAACCATGTTGTTAGTGATTTCCATTTAAACAAAAAGGAAATTTCAGTCAATTTTCCAATTGTTAAGCTTGAAGAGAACTTCAGTGCCGATTGCTTTTCATTCAATGAAGATTTAGATATTGCCATTATAAAATTGGACAATAGTCAAGAGCGTGAATCATACCTTAATCTTTTAAAAAGCCCGCTTTATTCTGGTGAGAGTTGGTCTACATTTGGATTCCCAAAGGGAGAGGTATCACAAATTGGTGGTGAAAATCTAAAAGGAATTGTAAATAGAAGAATAACAAATCATTTTGAAACCATTCATGATATTGATTTATATTGTGATCCATTTGATTCAAGATCATCTTTAAAGGGATATTCTGGTTCACCAGTTTTTGATAAAGATTATAATGTAGTAGCTATCATACTAAAACATCTAAATCGAAGTGTTGGTGCTATTAGTGTAGATAAAATATTTAAATTTTTAAGCATTAATAAAATTAAGATAGAAACAGATTACGAAAAATATGATACAAAGCCATTAAGTAGGAACTGGTTTGAGGAACATATTAGTAAAGTAGTTATAGAGGCTGGACCAAGATATACTCAAGCTGCTAATGTTGATTTGGATTATGGGAAATATTTTGATGCTGTTGGAAGAACAGAAAATTTCTATAAAACGATAAGAGAAATATATGCTGAAATCAAGAGTCTAAGTAGAGATATTACGATTCAAAATAAGGAAAAACTTAAAGATGTAACAGATGGAATAGAAACAGTTCTAGTGCCTTTGTTTGTTTTGTTGGATAAAATATTGGATGGAGATAAAAAAGATATTGAATGGAATGCATTGACTGATTTAGCTGAGGTAATTAGAGAGTCGGTTAATGAACAATACTATGTCTTAATAGAAAGAGGTAAAGGTGATGATGTTGAAAATAAACCATACAGGCGGAATAAATATGACCATGAAATAGATAAACTAAGAAAACTATTAGGGGCAGTGCAGCGTATCAATGAATTTTCATGCGGTAAATTAGCTCAATTATTTAACTGCCCATTTTTTTTACTCAAAGGTAAAGCGGGGCAAGGTAAGACACATTTGCTTTGCGATACTGCTGTAAATAGAATCGAACATGGTTATGCTACAATTATGCTATTTGGACACCATTTTCAACATGGAGATCCTTGGAAACAAATTTTATCTAAACTTGACTTGCCATTTTCTAAAGCTGAGTTCCTAGATAGATTAAATACTATTTGCGTAGATAAAGGAAAAAAAGGGTTAATCTTTATTGATGCACTAAATGAAGGTGCAGGTAAGGATCTCTGGAAAGATAACTTATCTGCTTTAATTGCAGACTTAAAGAGATACCCAATGTTAGGACTTGTGTTTAGCATAAGAACTCCTTTTGAAAATATTATTGTTCCCAAAGAATTAATTGATGATGATACTCTTGTTGTGCAAAATCACAATGGTTTTGCAGGAAATGAATATAAAGCAGTAAAAGAATATTTTAGATATTATAACATTGAGTTATTTAGCATCCCATTATTAGAATCAGAATTTAGTAATCCGTTATATCTTAAAACTTTCTGCGAAGCTTTTAAGGAGAAAAGATATACATGTCTACCTAAAGGAGCTCAAAAATTCAGTTATGTCTTTAATTTGTTTTTAGAACAAAAAAATGCTGCTATATGCAACGAAATAGATGAAGATCCTAGGTTAGATCCATTGAGTGAAGCATTAAATATTTTTTCAAGAGAATTACTTTCTAATGGTAAAAAATGGCTTGATCGAAAAAGGGCACATAAACTCTGTGAAGAAATTGTAAGTGCAAGAGGATGGAGTAAGTCATTATTATTTCATATGATATCAGAAGGTGTAATTTTTGAAAGTTTGGCTCCAATTGATCGAGATAACTGGATTGATACAATTGAGTTCAGTTATGAACGATTCTCTGATCATTTAAAAGCAAAATATCTGCTACCTCTATTTGAAAAAGATGAATATCGAAAAAGCACAACCCTAAATAAGATCTTTCAAGATTATCCATTACATGAATTCCAAAACCTAATACATGCTTTATCAATTCTGTTAGCTGAAAGATATGGTAAAGAGTTGTGTGAATATTACCCTGAGTTTAGAAATCATAGGGTAATTATTGATTCTTTTTTTGATAGTTTAATTTGGCGATCTTATGATTCTATTCAAAAAGATAAAGTTATCGCACATGTTAGAACCCTAGAGAATGAGATCGATATAGAGGAAGAAGGAGTAGATATTTCTTTGAAGTTTCTTAATGTTCTATTATTAGTTGCATCCGATCCAGATCATCCTTTTAATAGTAATTATCTCCACGAATTATTATGGAAAAAAAAGATTGCAGAAAGAGATTCTTCTTGGTCAATTACTATTAATAATTTATACGAGGACAATTCTGTTATAGTGAGCTATATTAATTGGGCTTTATTAGAAGAAGATAAGAAACATATTTCAGATACATCACTGTTGTTCTCAAGTACGGTTTTAGCTTGGTTTTTAACAACCTCTAATAGATTCCTTAGGGATGATGCAACAAAAGCTCTAATCAATGTATTAAAAGATAGACCTACAGTTGTAGTCGAGCTCCTCAATAAATTTCATGGTATTAATGACTTATATATTTCTGAACGACTTTATGCTGTTGCCTATGGTTGTATACTTCAAAATACGAATAATGATGACATCAAAATAATAGCACAAATAGTATATAATTTAGTATTCAAGGATAATAACCCTCCAGTCCATTTTCTTTTAAGAGATTATGCACGTAATTGTATTGAACGTGCCATCTTTTTAAAAATCGATATAAATGTCGAGGTAGATAAAATTCGACCTCCTTATAATAGTGAATGGATTGAACCTATATCAGAATTAGAGGCAGAAAAGTTTGATATAGTGAGTAAAGAAAATTATACGAATGAAGAACTTGGGCAGTCATTACTTTATAATTCTGTTATGGGATTTGGAGATTTTGCTAGATATACAATTGGAACTAATTTACATATGACAAATTGGAGTTTGATTAGAATAAAGCAGAAACAGGATTACTTGTTACTAAAAAATACTTTGAAAGGGAAGGCAAAAGCAATGCTTAAAACGTACAGTTTAATGATAAAAAATAAATTCCTTTATGAAAATGCACCGGATTATAAAAAAGAATTAATTGGGCATGATTTTATTGCAAATATTTCCAAAGGAGTTTTAATGACAGAGAGCTTTTTTTTAGATTTGGTTGATGACCCCCAAAAGGAAATAATAAAAACCTCCGTAAAACCCTACTTGAATTCAATTTACAATAAAAAAAATGGAAGGTGTGGTTCTTTTGATTTATCAATCCTGCAAAGATTAATAATAAAAAAAGTGTTTGATTTAGGTTGGAAAAAAGAACTATTTGGTGATAATGATTATTATTTGAATAGATATAATAGTTCGTCACGTGAAGCTCAAAAGAAAGAAAGAGTTGGAAAAAAATACCAATGGATTGCATTACATGAGTATTTAGCTCGATTGGCTGATAATTTTGAATACAATGAATCTTATTCTAGTGGAAAAAAAGGTAATTGTAAAGGACCTTGGCAAGATGGCTTTCATAGAGATATAGATCCTAGTATTTCGCTTCGTAAAAGAATTTATTCTCCTTCTGAAAGATTCAAAGGTATATTTGAAGTTGAAAACAATATTGATAATACAGCAGAAATTTGTGATTGGCTTAAAACTTCCGATAATTTACCAAAGTTTAAAGATCTATTCCAAATAATTGATCAGTTTGGTGATGAGTGGATTAGTTTAGAAAGCTTTTTAAGTTTGGAAGAAAAAGTAGGTCTAGGAGAGGATAAATTCAAAGTGCAAAGAAAAAGTATCTGGGTTCAAGCAAAAAGCTATATTGTAAAAAAATCTAAAAAGAAGACTTTTTATAATTGGGCAATAAAGCAAGATTTTATGGGAAGGTGGATGCCTGAGTCAAGTGATAGGTATGAATATTTTTTAGGTGAAAGTTTTTGGGCTCCAGCATATAATTATACTAGGCAACCGAGTTATGGTTTTAAAGAATGGCATAATCCTATGCATAGCAAAACAGGAATAAAACATGGAGTTAATATTATGGTAACTACTGAACATTTTTTGAAAGAAGCCGGTTCTAGTTCATATGATTGCTCTATGGATGAATCATTATCTATTTATTTGCCATGTAAATTAATAGTAGATGGTATGAAACTACACATAGGTAAAAAAGAAGGATATATGTATAATGAGTTTGGTACCTTAATTGCTTTTGATCCATCTGTACTTGAAGGTGGTCCTTCCTCTTTGTTAATAAGAAAGGATGAATTTATTAAATTTTTAAATGATAATGATCTTGATATTGTATTTACAATTCTAGGAGAAAAAAATATTAGTGGTAGTTCTATGCTCAGTTCACAAAATTACGGTCGAATGGAAATTAGTGGTGCTTATAATATTAATAATGAGTTAGAAATAGAAGGTAAATACAACATGAAAAACAAATAAAAGGCCCACATCCGATTAAACAGCTGATGGTCTCATGACCGCCAGCACGCCTCTCACTATTTATCCCGTTTTACGGGACTACCCTTAGGTACGCGTTTCGTAATTTACAAGGCACCCAAAAACATTGCAGTTGGCATCCTAAAATTTACCAGCCACCCAAAAACATTGCAGGAAGCATCCTAAAATTTGCCAGGCACCCAAAAACATTGCAGTTGGCATCCTAAAATTTGCCAGCCACCTAAAAACATTGCAGTTGGCATCCTAAAATTTGCTAGGCACCCAAAAACATTGCAGTTGGCATCCTAAAATTTTCCAGGCACCTAAAAACATTGCAGTTGGCATCCTAAAATTTGCTAGGCACCTAAAAACATTGCAGCGGGCATCCTAAAATTTGTTAGGCACCCAAATTCGGTGTAATCGACAGTAAAAAAAATAATTTGCTACAAACCCTAGTGTTTAAGGGGGAAAAAACTACCATACGGCGTACTCTTTAACGTAGATGGTGATTTTTTTTTGTGGATCTGATTTGTAGATTGTTATATTTTATTTATTTTTAATAGCCTAAAAAAACGAGGTTATATATTCTATTAATTAACTACTAAATTATTCAAATTATGGAATCTATTAAAACAAGAGATTTTA
>Ga0193962_1001252_pt1 | contig 11852 bp, 8 predicted proteins | sample FB_5_MG_FD_140335 | JGI IMG/M metagenome (GOLD analysis project Ga0193962, IMG submission 140335) | Microbial mat bacterial communities from the Broadkill River, Lewes, Delaware, United States - FB_5_MG | ecosystem: Environmental > Aquatic > Freshwater > River > Microbial mats | place: USA...
GAGCATTGTTTTACAAAAAGATTAGATAGAAAATCTTTACTTGTAGCTTTTGGTGGTGGTGTTATTGGTGATATGACAGGTTTTGCAGCATCTATTTATCAAAGAGGTATTGATTTTGTACAAATTCCTACTACACTTTTATCTCAAGTTGATGCAAGTGTTGGTGGGAAAACTGGTATTAATAATAAATTTGGAAAAAACTTAATAGGTGCTTTTCACCAACCAAATGCTGTTTATATCGATCCTTCAATGTTAAAAACACTTCCAAAAAGAGAGTTTGGTGCAGGTGTTGCAGAAATTGTAAAAATGGCAGTTACTTTTAACAAAGAGTTCTTTGAGTGGTTAGAGCAAAATGATATTAACAAAGAAGAAAATCTAAAAATTGCAATTCAAAAATCTGTTGAAACAAAAGCTTATGTAGTTTCTCAAGATGAAAAAGAGCATGGAATTAGAGCTGCTTTAAACTATGGACATACTTTTGGTCATGTTGTTGAAAATGAAACAAATTATAATACATACTTACATGGTGAAGCTGTTGGTATTGGTATGATGATGGCAAATGAAGTTTCTGTTAAACTAGGACTAATGAGCAAAGAAGATGCTTTAAGAGTAAAAAGATTACTAGAAGTTTATGATATTCCTACTAGTTACAAAATTAAAGATGTAGAAGATTTTTATGAGCATTTCTTTTTAGATAAAAAATCTCTAGATAATAAAATTAAGTTTATTTTAGCACGTGGTATTGGTGATTGTTTAATTACAGATGAGACAAGTAAAGAAGATATTATAGAAGTTTTAAAAGGTTTCTCACGTGATTAAAAATTTTTTATTAGCACTTGTATTTTCAATATCTTTATATGGTGAAAATAATGCGATTGGTAATATTGATACTATTGATACAAAAGATAAAGCAGAAGTTAAACAAATTGAACAAGATATTATAAAAGAAAAATTTGATGAAGCACAAAAAGAACAAAAAGAAAAAGAATTAAGAGAATTAGAAGAACAAAAATCAAAAGAAATTGATATGCAAAATCTTGCAAAAATTAATATTCTTCTTGCAAAAATAGAAAAAATAAAACTAGAATTAAGAAACAATATTCTTTTGAAAAGATATTCAAACTATATTTCATACAGAAAAATATCTACTGAACTTGCAGTTTTAAAGAAAAGTTTAACAAAAAAGAAAGATGTGGATGAAGAAGAAATCTATCAACTTCATAATAAAATTAGAGTAAAAGAAAATGAGCTTGAATTAATTGAAGAATATAAAGGGTCACCTATTGGTGGTTTTATCAATCCTCCTGAGATTGAAAAATATGACCACATAACAAATCCTTTTGGAATTATAAATGCACTTTCTCAGATTAAAAAACTTGAAGATAATAAAAATAGATTTAAAAGTTTAGAAGAAAATATTAGTGATTTAACAATTAAACTTGACGATGAACTTTTTCTTTATTTAGAACTTTTTAATTTAGAGCAAAGAAGTGACTATAAAGAAGAAATTACTTTTCTAGATAAGCAAAAAAAAGACTTTAACATGGTTTTAGAAATTGTTTCAACTACTGAAGAAGTTTATACAAGAAAAATTGAACAAGTAATTTTAGAAATTAAAAACCAAATATCACAACAAATTCAAAAAATATTAATAATCTTTACAATTATAGTTGTTTTATCTTTTTTGGCATTTTTAGTAAAACTTGCACTTAAAAAATACTTCTCACAAAATGAGAGTTATTACATGACAAATAAAATAATCAACTTTACAGTTGTATTTTTAATTGTAATGGTTTTAATGTTTTCATATATTGATAATGTTTCATATCTTGTTACAATCCTTGGATTTGCATCTGCAGGTATTGCTATTGCTTTAAAAGATTGGTTTATGTCAATTTTTGGATGGATGGTAATAGTTACTTCTGGTTCAATTCAAGTAGGGGATAGAATTAAAGTAAATAGAAATGGTGTTGAAGCTGTTGGAGATGTTTTAGATATTTCACTATTTAAAATAACAATTAGAGAAGATATTACTTATACATCATATACAGTAAATAGAAGAACAGGAAGAATTTTCTTTATTCCTAATAACTATATTTTCTCAGAAATGATTGCAAACTACACTCATTCAGGTCTAAGAACTGTATGGGATGGTATTGATATTACAATTACTTTTGATTCAAACCATAAAAAAGCACAAAAAATTTCAAGAGATATTTTAAAGCATTATTCTAAAGGTTATACAGATATAACAAGAAAACAATTAAGTAAAATGAGAAGTAAATACCAGTTACGTGCTACTGGAGTAGAGCCACGAGTATTTACTTTTGTTGAACCTTATGGAATTGTAATTTCAGGATGGTATCTTACAAACTCTTATGCTGCTTTACAATTAAGAAGTACTATGAGTCCAGAAATATTAGAAGCATTTATGAAAGAAGATGATATTCATATTGCTTATCCAACTCAACAAATTAATATGAATAATACAGATAATCATTATGGTCCATCACGATCAAAAAGACCTAAACCAGAAGAATTAGAAGATATATAGAATAGAAGGCTAAAGAAATATATGAATTTTACAAAAGATAAACAAAAAGTATATTTTAAAACATTTGGATGTAGAACAAATGTATTTGATACACAAGTTATGATGAGTAATCTAAAAGATTTTGATATTACTCAAGAAGAAAAAGATGCAGATGTAGTTGTTATAAACTCTTGTACTGTTACAAATGGAGCAGATAGTACTGCACGTGGATATATAAATGGTCTTAAAAAACTTCCAAAAGATCCAAGAGTTGTATTTACTGGTTGTGGAGTTTGGACAAAGGGTGAAAGCTTATTTAAAGAAGAAAAAGTTGATGCACTATTTGGACATTCTGAGAAAGAAAAAATCAATGAGCTTTTACAAAAAGAAGATAGGTTCTTTCAAGCAGGAGATTTAGAACATTTAGATAATACTATTGTTGAAGAGTTTGTTGGAAAAAGTAGGGCTTTTATTAAAATTCAAGAAGGTTGTGACTTTAGATGTTCATACTGTATTATTCCTCATGTTCGTGGTGATGCAAGATCTTACAGCGAAGATAAGATTTTAGAACAGGTTGAAACATTAGCTTCAAATGGTTTTGGAGAGTTTATTTTAACAGGAACAAATGTAGGTTCTTATGGAAAGAAACAGCACACATCATTAGCAAAACTTTTAAAGAAAATGTCTAAAATAAAAGGTGTTAGAAGAATTAGAATGGGAAGTATTGAACCTATTCAAATTGACGATGAGTTCAAAGAATTAGTAAATGAGCCATTTATGGCAAAACATCTTCATATTGCATTACAACATACTTCAAAGGATATGTTAAAACTAATGAATAGAAGAAATAAAGTTCTTTCAGACTTAGAACTATTTGAATTTTTAAAAGAGAATGGTTATGCATTAGGAACTGATTTTATTGTTGGACATCCAGGTGAAACTGATGAATTATGGAAAGAAGCTATGACTAATCTTCATAAATTTCCATTAACACATATACATGCATTTACATACTCAAAAAGAGATGGAACACCAAGTGCAACAATGAAACCTGAAGTAAGAGGTGATGTTGCAAAATTACGATATAACGAATTAACAAAAATTATTGAAGATAAAAATTTAAATTTTAGAAAAGATAATAATAAAACTTTAGAAATTTTAATAGAACAAGAAAAAAATGGAAAATATATAGGTTTAGATCAGCATTTCAATCAAATCGAAATAGAATCTTCTGTTGATTTAGTAGGAGATTGGATCTTTATAGATGACTATGAAGTAAAGGCTAAAAACAATGTCGCAAAATTCAGATAACAAAGTACTCGATAAAAATTTTAAATTAATGGCAATGTCTGCTGTTGTATTATTAATATTATTTGTATATACACTATATAAAGGTGGTTCACATATTGAAGGTGGGTCTTATTATTTAGGAATTGGTTTCTTATTTATTTTACTTTTTGTTGCATTAATAGTGAAAATGAAACAAGATAAATTAAAAGAATATTTTAATAAAAATAAAAAGAATTCTGCATTTGGTACACAACTAGAACAATCAAAAGCTAATGCTTCAAATGAAGATTTAAATACAAATATTCATGCTGTAAACTCAAATGTAACATTTAAAGATGTTGCAGGAATTAAAGAAATCAAAGAAGAGCTAGAAGAAGTAGTTGATTTTTTAAATGAGCCTCAAAAGTATTTAAAACATGGTGTAAAACTTCCAAAAGGTGTAATTTTAGTTGGACCTCCTGGTGTTGGTAAAACTTTAATAGCACGTGCTGTTGCAGGTGAAGCTGATGTACCATTCTTTTATCAAAGTGGTGCTTCTTTTGTGCAAATTTATGTGGGAATGGGTGCTAAAAAAGTAAGAGAATTATTCGCAAAAGCCAAGCAAAATGCACCTGCTATTGTATTTATTGATGAAATAGATGCTGTTGGTAAAAAAAGAAGTGGAACTTCAAATGATGAAAGAGAATCTACACTAAACGAACTATTAACTCAAATGGATGGTTTTGAAGGTGATAGTGGTGTTATTGTTATGGCTGCAACTAATAAAGTTGAAGTACTAGATGAAGCACTTTTAAGAGCTGGAAGATTTGATAGACGTGTTCATGTTGGTCTTCCAAATATTGAAGATAGAAAAAAGATTTTAGAATTATATTTAGATGGTAAAAATCATGAAATAAATATTGAGCAATTATCAATTGACACTACAGGTTTTAGTTCAGCTGCCTTGTCTACACTTATTAATGAAGCTTTATTAAATATGATAAAAAGAAAATCTAAAATATTAGATAGTGATGATATTGAAATAGCAAAAAACAAACTTCAGTTTGGTAAAAAACAAATTAAAATATTAGATGAAAAACAAAAAGAAATTCTATCTATTTATCAAGCATCAAAGGCTTTTATTTCAAAAACAAAAGTTTCATTATTTGATGAAAGTATAGAAAAAATATCTGCTACATATCCGTCTTATCATGAACTTTGTGAGAATATCAAAAGGGATTTAGCTGGTTTTATTGGTGTTGAAGTAATAAAAAAAGAAAAATACGCAATCAATCATAAAGATTTAGAAGATGCAGATACTTTAGCTGATGAAATTGTAAATAAATACAAAATGTCAAATTCAAAAGAAGAATTATTAAACAATATTAAAAATGATTTAAGAGCTGAATTATCACATAATGCAGATGAAATAAATAGATTAAAAGAAATTATGCTTAAAAATGAGGTTATAACGACTAATGATATCTAAGACTTATTTTTCAGGTTTTTGCTTAGAAAATGAAGAAGAGCTTTTTAGTGAATATATCATTAAAAATGATTTTATAGTTTCAGGCTTTTCTTATGGAGCTATAAAAGCTTTTGAAGAAGTTTTATCTTCAAAGCAAAGAGTTGATAAGTTACAACTTTTTTCACCTGCTTTTTTTCAAGAGCAAGATGAAAAATTTAAAAGAATGCAATTAATGTTTTTTAAAAAAGATGCAAATGCTTATTGTGCTAATTTCTTAGAAAATATTGCCTACCCAAGTAATATTGATTGTAGTAAATATTTTGTTCAAGGAAATTATGAACAATTAGATGAACTAATTAATTATGAATGGTCTGAAGATAAATTAGAACAATTAGAAAGAAAAGGCACAAAAATAGAAGTATTTTTAGGTGCTGATGATAAAATATGTGATTCTTTAAAAGCAAAAGATTTTTTTGCTAAATATGCAAGCGTTTATTACATAAAAAATGTAGGACATATATTAAATAAGTAAAACAAAATTAAATAAATATGAAGGAATTATAATGAATGAAAAAAAAGCAAAAATAGGAATAATAACAGCAAGTGATAGAGCAAGTAAAGGAATTTATGAAGATTTATCTGGACGTGCAATTATAGATACAATGAATGATTATTTAACTTCACCTTGGGAAGAAGTTTATAGATGTATTGAAGATGACCAAAAAACTTTAGAAGAAACAATGAAAGACTTAGTTGACAATGAAGGATGTTGTTTAGTAGTGACTACTGGTGGAACAGGACCAGCAGCTAGAGATGTAACTCCAGAAGCTACAGAAGCTGTGTGTGATAGAATGATGCCAGGGTTTGGTGAATTAATGCGTGCAGAATCATTAAAATTTGTTCCAACTGCTATTTTATCAAGACAAACAGCAGGTTTAAGAGGAAGTTCATTAATAGTAAATCTTCCAGGAAAACCTAAATCAATTAGGGAGTGTTTAGATGCAGTTTTTCCTGCAATTCCATATTGTATTGATTTAATGGAAGGTCCATTTTTAGTTTGTAATGAAGATGTAATTAAACCTTTTAGACCAAAAGCAAAATAAAATTTTATGCAAGATATTATAAAAAAATTAGATTTAGCAGATTATTTAGAATCTTTTTCAAATTTTTTAGCTAGAAAAAAATCAATAATCTTGGAAGGAGATATTAATCTTCATCATAAACTAATAAATGAACTTGGTAAATTTGATGTTAAAGCTCCCAACGAAGTTGCTAATTTAGATACTGCATTAATGCATATTCAAAAGCAGGGTGTTTTAAAAGTTGATGAGATTATTGAGTTTACGAAGATAATCAAATATTTTAATTATTTAAAAAGATTTAGCTTTGATGGTAAACTTCAAGAATGGATTGATAAGATTATAATACCAAATGATATTACAAATATTTGTGATTATTTTGATGATAGGTCAAAATTAAAAGATGGTGTTAATGAGCAATTTGATTCAATTAAATATGCAATTTCATCAAATAAAGAAGAAATAAAACAAAGTTTATATAGAACAATTAATAACCAAAAAGTTAGATCTTACTTAGTTGATTCTCAAGTTCATTACATAAATGGAGAAGAATCATTGCTTGTTCGTGGTGGGTTTAATCATGTTTTAAAAGCACAAGTAATAAATAGATCAAATGCAGGTTTCTTTTATGTTTTACCTCATAGTGTAAGTTCATTAAAACAAAAACAAAATGATTTAGTAAATAAACAAGAAGAAATACTTTTAAAAATTTGTAAGCAAATTTCATCAACTTTTGAAAAAAATTTAATGTTTTTAAAATTTATAAATAAAGAGTTTGATAGATTTGATCATTACCAAGCAAGACTATTTTTTGCAAAAGTAAATGATAAAAACTTCATAATTCCAAGTAAAAAAAACATAAATAAATTAGTAGATTTCTCACATCCAGCACTTCATGATGCAAAGCCTATTAGTATTGATTTTTCTAAATCAGTTGTAATGATTACAGGAGTAAATGCTGGTGGTAAAACAATGATGTTAAAATCAATTTTATCAGCTGTTTTACTCTCAAAATATCTTATTCCATATAATGCTCATCAAGATACAACAATAGGAAACTTTAAAAGTATAAATGCCGTTTTAGATGACCCTCAAAGTGTAAAAAATGATATTTCAACCTTTGCAGGAAGAATGCAAGAATTCTCTAAATTATTTACTAGTAAAAATGCAATTGTTGGTGTTGATGAAATTGAGCTTGGAACTGATTCTGATGAAGCAGCTTCTTTATTTAAAGTAATTATCGAAGAGTTAATTAGTAAAGATATTAAAATTATTATTACAACACACCATAAAAGACTAGCAGCGCTTATGGCTTCAAATGATGATGTTGAACTAATTGCTGCACTTTATGATGAAGAAAATAGATTACCTACTTATGAGTTTTTACAAGGAACTATTGGAAAATCTTATGCATTTGAAACAGCTTCAAGATATGGAATTCCAAATAATGTAGTTAAAAAAGCAAAAGAAGTTTATGGTGATGATAAAGATAAACTAAATGAGTTAATTGAAAGAAGTTCTGAGCTTGAAAAAGAGTACAAACTTAAGATTGAAAAACTTAATAATGAAATATCAAAAATGGAAAAATTATCAAGAAATTTAAGTGAGCAAAAAGAGACTTTAGATGAGCATATATATTCAGAGAAGTCAAAACTACATAAAGAGTATAAAGATGCACGTGATGAAGCTAAAAAAGCTATTAAAGCTAAATTAGTAGGAGAATCACATCAGCATTTAAATATTGCTCATAAAAAAGCAAGTGATATTAAAACTACAAAAGTTCAAGAAGCTGTTGAGTTAAAAGTAGGGGATAGAGTAAAATATAGAAGTACTAAAGGTGTTCTTGTTTCAATAAAAGGTGCTAAAGCGTTTATTGAAAATGATATGGGAATGAAAGTACAAGTTAAATTAGCTGATTTACAAAAATCAGGAAATCCTCCAAAACTAAAAAAGAAACCTATTAAAGCAACTGTAACAGTTCAAAAACCCTCAGGTGGACATGTTAAATTAGATTTACATGGACAAAGAAGTGATGAAGCAATTGCAAATCTTGATAAGTTTTTATCTGATGCACTAATAGCAGGTTTTGATGAAGTTTTAGTTTATCATGGAATTGGAACTGGAAAGTTATCATTTGCTGTTAAACAGTTTTTAGATTCTCATCCAAGAGTTGAAGGGTATACAGATGCACATCCAAGTCAAGGTGGCTTTGGTGCAAAGGTTATAAAGCTTTAAAAGCTTTATAACCTTTTTATATATAATTTATTTTTTTAGAGATTTAATAAAGTTTTCCATTGTTTCATTTGCAGCCTCATTTGGTGCTTCTAAATAGTTTATAACAAATAAATCTTCTAATTCACAAACTCCAATACTTCTTGGTCTTACTGCTAAAACCTCAGGTGTTGGTAACTCTTTTCCAAAACAGAATATAATATTTTTAGCTGCTTTTATTTTTGGACTTACTTCACCCATTTCTAATGATGATGTATGAGCATATTGGTCAAAAATTGCTATAAATGCAATAACAGGATGAGCATCAATCTTTACTTGTAATGCGTTTATTATTTCATCAACACTTTTGAATTCTACTTCATCTTTTTTAAACTCAATTTCAAAAATAGAGTATTTATCTTTAAATAGTTTTTGTTTCATTTTATTCCTTTATTTTATTGATAAGAATGAGTCAATAACACAATTCATTCTTTCTTCTATATCTTTGCCATCTATATCCATATAATCTGTTTGGATTTTATAAACTAGTTTTCCATCTAGTTTAAATTCAAAAACTAAATAACCTGCATAAAGTTTTGATTTAGCACCTTTCTTACCTTTGTCCTCTTTATCATTTTCATAAATGTAGTAATCGATTTCAAGTTTTTTATCACTAACTTGATTTGATTTTATATGTTTTTTTAATACTTTATTTAAGATTGCATCTGCTTGAGATACATCTAAAATATTAATTAAATGACTTTGCATTAATTTTGAATATTCAATATCTGATTTGATTACAAAATTGTTTGTTTCTATTAAGTTATTTGTTTCCCAAATAGGATTCTCAAACTCTATTTTTTCAAATGTTATTGTTTTTTCTTGACACTCTAATCTTTTTTTCTTTGGATCGAATTTATTTAACTCTTCAAAAACTGCAAATGTAACAAATAATATAATAGCAATTAATATAATTGGTAATATTTTTTTCATAAGTTTTCCTTATTTAGTATTATAATTAATACTTATTTTTGGTATGATATCAAATAAACTTTTATATGTCAATAAATTATAGTTTATATAAGTATAAATTATAATTATAGTAAAGAAAGAATCTTTACTATAATTACTTAGAGATTTTTAAATCTATATTTGAAGTTTTTTCTGTAGTAGTTTTTATCTTAATCTTTTTAGATATTTTTATTTGTTTAGCAGGTATTTTCTTTTTTTCTAATAAGTATTTTTTTATATTATTTACTCTATTTAAAGCTATTTTTGAAAGTTCAGCTTTTTTAACTTCTTGTTTTGAAGTTACAAATGATTCTAAAGCATTTGTATAAGCTTTTAAATCATTAGGAAATTTGTTTTTAAGTGTTTCTAACTCTTGGTCATAATCTTCATAAAGCTCTTCTAATAGTTCAAGATAATCTTCTTGATAATCTTTTGCTTGTTTATTTGGTAGTTCATTTGAAATAAATTTATTAAGTTTATTAGTTTTTAAAGCATATAAGTCTTTTTCCTTTTCATAAGATGGATCAAATTCTAAAACTAGATTTGGACGTTTTAAAAGTATTACAGATACCTTATCAAGTGTTTCTTTTTGAATTGGAGTTATTTCATCTTGGGCATAATTAAAATTAACACTATTGATTTCATCTGCTTCAAATCCAAAAATTGAACCAAGAAGTGAAAATGGTGCAGTAATTGCTTTTGTAATTAAATTTACAAATGCTTTCCAAACAATAGGTCCAATAGAAAATTGAGGATCATCCATATTCCCAGATACTGGAATACTTAAATCGATTACTCCATTTCTATCTTCAAGTAATGTAATTGCTAAGTCTAAAGGAAGAGAAACAGCATCTTTACTTACTACTTTTTTACCAAGTTCTAATTTTGTGATTACAATATTGTTTTTTGCATCAAGATTTGATTTTTCTATATTATATTTTAAATCAAGGTCTAGTTTTCCACTTTTTAACTCTTTCCCTATAAATTTACCAGTATATGGTGTAAAATTCTGCATAGAAATATTTTTGAAAATCATATTTATATCTGTTAATATTTTGATATTATTAGGATCTACAAGACCTGTAATTTGTGTTGTTCCATATTTATCAACAATACCGTCAACTTTTAGTTTTGAAGTTGATGCTACTGTTGTATTAAGTCTTGATACTTTACCGTTTAAAGCACTAACTGTTGTTTTAAAAGGAAGTGGTAAATTTTTATCTTCAAAAGATAAAGTTGCATTTTTTATATTTATTGGTCCAATATTCAACTTAGCACTTGATTCTTTAGAACTTTTGTTTTCAGTTTTTTTAGCAACTGCTGCTTTTGCATTGTTTTTTTCAAGTATTACAGAAATATTTGGTTTTGAAATATCTGTTTTTAAGACTTTTAATCCATTTTTACTATTTGTAATACCACTTACACTTATGTCAATATTTTTTGCAATTATATTTGTTTTATCTTTTTTATTCTCGATTGTAACGCTAGGGTCATAAACTCTAATAGAAGATAAACTTAAAGTGTTATTGTTTTGTTTAAGTCTATTAATATTTACTTCTGCATTTGATGAATAAATATTCATACTATTTTTATTATCGTTTAGAGTCAATTTCCCTTTTTTGATTTTTGCAGTTTTTATAGAAATATTATTATTGTTTAATAAAAATGAGTTAATGTTTGCATTTATTTTATTAATATCTAGTTTTAAATTATTTGCTTTGTCATTTATATTTAACTTTGGGTTAACTAAAGAAGCACTGGCAAGTGATATTTTAGAACCATTTATATTTAATTTATTTGCTGTTAAACTAGTATTATTCGTACTTATATCTAATTTTGCTTTTGCATCATTAAGTTTTAAACTAGGAGTATTAAGCTTTATTCTATTTATTGAAACAATAGATTTTATGATATTTAAATCATTTACATTCAAGGCTGTATTACTTGTTTGAATACTAAGTTTATTTTTTAAATCTTTAAATGAAATTTTCGGTGTATCTAACTTTGTTTGTTTTATATAAACATCTGCACCTTTTATTTTAAGGCTATTTATATTTAGTTTTGGTTTATTTATATTGATATTTAATGAAGCTTTATTATCTTTAAATGACAAATTACTTTTTGAAAGATTAACATTAGAAATATCTATATTATTATCTAAAATTGAAAGCTTGTCAAATGAAATATCACTATTATTAGTATTAATAAACATTGAGTTTTTATTGTCTTTATAGTCTATATTGGGATTAGATATTTTAAAACTATTAAGATAAATATTTGA
>Ga0193962_1001254_pt1 | contig 11846 bp, 9 predicted proteins | sample FB_5_MG_FD_140335 | JGI IMG/M metagenome (GOLD analysis project Ga0193962, IMG submission 140335) | Microbial mat bacterial communities from the Broadkill River, Lewes, Delaware, United States - FB_5_MG | ecosystem: Environmental > Aquatic > Freshwater > River > Microbial mats | place: USA...
GTCCTTTCTGACCCGTGAACGCCGTTTCGGGCGTACCAGTGAGCAGGTGGAGGCCGATCAGCGGTGTTGAAGCAACGAATATTGACAGCATTGCTGCTGGCGCCGCTGGCGCTGGCAGCGCTTTTTGTGCTGCCGCAGCAACCTTTTGAATGGGTGGCGGCGGCTGTTTTTCTATATGGCGGTTGGGAATGGGGTAACCTGTGCCGACTGCAATCAGGCCTGCGGGCCGGGTATGTGCTGCTGCTGGGCGTATTGATTGCACTGGTTGGCTGGGCAGCGCCGTTGCAGCCGTTTGTCATTGGATTGGCGCTGCTGTTCTGGCTGGCAGCATTGTTTATGGTCCGTGGTTATCCTGCCTCAGCGGGGTATTGTCAGCGGGGTCTCGGTCTGCTGATGGGGGCTGCTGTGCTGGTGCCGTCCTGGTATGCAATGACCGCTCTGCGGGCTCAAGAGCAGGGTTTTGCGTTGTTGCTGATGCTGATGCTGCTGGTCTGGGGTGCGGATATAGGTGCCTACGCGGCGGGCAAGTCGTTTGGGCGCAATAAACTGCTACCGGCCGTCAGCCCCGGCAAAACTCGTGAAGGTCTGTTCGGCGGGTTGTCAGTCTGCGTGTTGGTGGGGCTGGGCTTTGCGGTATGGTTGGAACTATCCTGGCTGCAGTCAGTCTATTTACTGGCGCTGTCAGTCCTGACCGGGCTGGTCTCGGTGCTGGGTGATCTGTTTGAAAGCATGCTCAAGCGCGAGCGTGGTATCAAGGATAGCGGCAAGCTGCTGCCGGGACATGGCGGCATTCTTGACCGCATCGACAGTTTGACAGCTGCGGCACCCGTCTTCTTTGCGGGCCTCTATTTTCTTTACGGAGTCTAACCACCCTTATGCAACTGCTGCAGACCCTGTTGGCCACTCTGGTGGCGCTTGGCGTTCTGGTCACCATTCATGAGTGGGGCCACTTCTGGGTGGCGCGTCGCTGCGGGGTCAAGGTGTTGCGTTTCTCGGTTGGTTTCGGCAAGCCGCTATGGATGCGTACCGCAGCGGACGGTACCGAATACGCCGTGGCTGCCATTCCACTGGGTGGTTATGTGCGCATGCTGGATGAGCGCGAGGGCGATGTGCCTGAGGCGCTGCGTGGCCAGGCATTCAACAACAAACCGGTGTTGCAGCGTATCGCTATTGTCGCTGCCGGCCCTGTGGTCAATCTTCTGTTTGCCGTGCTGGCTTACTGGTTCCTGTTCATGTCGGGCGTTAGCGTGGTGGTGCCGGTTGTTGGCGGGATCACGGCCGACTCGCCTGCAGCTCGGGCTGGTGTTGATAGCGGCTATGAAATACTGGAAGTCGATGGCCATTCGGTACGTTCCTGGAGCGAGGTCAATCTGCGTTTGGCATCCCGGATTGGTGAAAGTGGTAGCGTCGAGCTGTTGATGGGAGAGCCTGCCCGCGGCTTCGCCCATAGCTATCAGGTTCCTATTGACGACTGGCGCGTAGACCTGGAGCGGCAATCACCTCTGGGTGCTCTGGGACTGGAGCCCTGGCGTCCTGACTTTCCCGCTGAAATCGGGCAGTTGCTGCCGGAGGGAGCTGCGGCGCGAGACGGTCTTCAGGTCGGCGACCGTGTGTTGAGTGTTGAGGGTGAACCCGTCGCCAACTGGATGCATCTGGTTGCGCTGATTCAGCAGGCCCCGGAGAAAAAGCTGCGCTTGGTGATCGATCGTGACGGTCGTGAACAGGCGATAACATTGACGCCCGCCGCACGGACGACCGAAGAGGGCACCGTTGAAGGTTATATCGGTGTTGGTGTTGCGCCCGTCAGCCTTCCGGATGAGATGCAGCGCACCTTGAGCTATGGTCCGCTGGACGCCCTGGGGAATGGCTTTCATAAAACCGGTCAGATGATTGGTTTGACTCTGGACTCCATCGGCAAGATGATCGCCGGAGTGATCTCGGTAAAAAACTTGAGTGGCCCGATAACCATTGCTAAAGTGGCGGGGGCTTCGGCAGCTTCAGGGCTGGAGTCGTTTATCAGTTTTCTGGCCTATCTCAGTATCAGTCTCGGTGTTCTCAATCTACTGCCGATCCCGATGCTGGATGGAGGACACCTGTTGTACTACGTTGTCGAGCTGGTGCGTGGACGCCCGGTGAGTGAGCAGGTGCAGATGTTCGGACTTAGAATTGGTATGGCCTTGCTGTTCAGTTTGATGGCATTGGCGATCATTAATGACATTGTCCGCCTCTTCTGATCTGAGCCAGTTTTCCTATCAGTCAGCAATATAAAACGTAAGAAGTACTGCATGAAACGTAAGCTGGGTCTGTTTTTCGTATCGATGCTATGGATGGCGCAGGCGCAAGCTGCCGCGCTTCCGTTTGAAGTCAATGATATTCGCCTGGAGGGACTGCAGCGGGTTGAACCCGGTGTCGTGTTCCGCAATTTTCCGGTGACGGCGGGTGATCAGCTGAGTCGTCAGCAGCTGTCTGACGCCGTGCGCAACCTGTTCCGGTCTGGCTATTTTGCCGACGTGCAGGCCGAGCGTGATGGCGATGTGCTGGTGCTGAAGCTGCAGGAGCGTCCCTCTGTGGCTTTGATCAACATCGACGGGAACGATGTGATCAAGGAAGAGGATCTGCTCAATGGTTTGCAACAGTCCGGTCTGCAAGAGGGGGATGTATTCCGCCGCGCCGCTCTGGATCAGATCAGTCTTGATTTGTTGCGTGTTTATACCTCTCAGGGGCGTTACGGTGCCGATATCAACACCGAAGTCGAGCCTCTATCGGGCAACCGAGTGCAACTGAATATCAATATTCAGGAAGGCCAGGTTGCGACCATTCAGCATATCAATATCGTCGGCAATACGGTATTCAGCGATGAAGAGCTGAAAGACCTGTTCTCATTGAAGCTGCCTGACTTCTGGTCGTTCTATACCAAGAGCGATCGTTATGCCCGTGAAAAAATGACCGGTGACCTGGAGCGGCTGCGTTCCTGGTATCTGGACCGCGGGTACATCAATTTCAATATCGATTCGGCACAGGTTTCCATCACACCTGACAAGAAGCATGTCTACATCACGGTTGGCATCAGCGAAGGTGAGCAGTTCAGTGTGCGTGACGTGAGCGTAGCCGGTGAAATGGTTGTGCCGCAGGACGTACTGCAGCAGGAAGTCGAGATTGCGGCTGGAGAGATCTTCTCGCGTGAGCAGATGACCCGTAGCCAGGAACGTCTGGTGCGTTTGCTGGGTGATGAAGGCTACCTGTTTGCCAATGTCAGCCCGGTGCCGGAAACGCATGACGACAACACCGTTTCGATCAAGTATTTCGTCGAGCCTGGCAAACGTACCTATGTGCGCAGGATCGGCATCAAGGGGAACACCCGCACGGCCGATGAAGTCATCCGTCGTGAGCTGGAGCAGATGGAAGCGGGTATCGCTTCAAGTCGTGACATCGAACGTTCCAAGACCCGTCTGGACAAGACCGGCTACTTCAAGTCGGTAAATGTCGAAACCCGTCCAGTGCTGGGAACCGATGACCAGGTCGATCTGGAATACAGTGTTGAAGAACAGCAGTCCGGCCAGTTTACTGCCAGTGTCGGTTTCTCCCAGAATGACGGTCTGATCCTCGACCTGGGTGTGCAGCAGGATAACTTCCTCGGCAGCGGCAAGAAGGTTGGTTTCAGCATCTCCAACAGCTCGACTCGTACCGAATACAGCTTCAACTACCTGGACCCTTACTACACCGTCGATGGCGTCAGTCGCGGCTTCAACCTGTACTTCCGTGAGCGTGACTACGAAGAGGACGATATCAGTTCCTATACCGCTGATGAAGCTGGTGGTGGTGTGACCTTTGGCTACCCGATTGACGACTATCAGCGTCTGAACTTCAGTGGTGACATTGAATTTATCAAGCTCAATACGTTTAACGATACAGCCACCGAAGTGAAGAGCTTTATTGATGAAGAAGGTGACAGCTTCGTTAACTGGAAGCTGACGGCCGGCTGGAGTGACAATCGCCTCAATCGTGGTTTCTTCCCGACCCGTGGCTATGCCCAGGGCGCCAGTATCGAGATGGCGGTGCCAGGCAGTGATCTGTCCTACCTGCGTGCGAACTACAGCAACAAGTGGTATCGCCCGATGGATGAAGATGAGACCTGGATTTTCAGTCTGCGTGGCCGTGCCGGTTACGGTACCAGTCTGGGCGACAACAATTATCCGTTCTTCAAGAATTACTATGCCGGTGGCCTGAAAACGGTTCGTGGCTATGCCAATAACTCGTTGGGGCCATTGGATTCCAATGATGATCCCTTCGGTGGCAACCTGATGTTGACCGGCAGTGCCGAGCTGATCTTCCCGATGCCATTTATGGAAGACAAGAGTGCCTGGCGCAGTCTGGTATTCCTGGATGCAGGTAATGTCTACTCGACCGATTGCCTGAGCAGCCAGACCAACTGTACCGGTGACGTGGATCTGGGTGATTTGCGCTATTCGGTGGGTATGGGGGTCAGTTGGCTGACGCCGATTGGCCCGCTGTCCGTGTCGCTCGGCATGCCGCTGAACGATAAGGAAAATGACGACACCGAAGTGTTCCAGTTTGCGCTCGGTCAGACTTTCTAAGGAGATGTGATGAAACGCTTAACTCGTGCCGCCGCTGTATGTGCCATGTTGTTCAGCACTCAAGTACTGGCGCAGAACGTGGCCGTGCTGGGTGTGGAGGAAGCACTGCTGACGTCCGATGCAGCGAAAAGCTTCAGGGAAGAACTGAAGAAAGAATTTGCTGACGACGAGAAACAACTGGTTGGACTTGAGAAGCAGGCGCGTGAACTGCGCGAAAAACTGCAGAAAAATGCAGGCCTGGCATCCGAAGATGACATCAAGCAGATGCGCCTGCAGTTTCAGAAGGCCTTCGCCGAGTACCAGCGCCGTGGTCAGGCAATGCAGCAGCAGCGTGCCGAGCGCGAGCAGGCCTTCATAGCCGAAATGCGTCCACTTCTGGATAAGGCGATTCGTGAACTTATCGAAGCCGAGAAGTTTGATGTCGTGATCTCCAAACAGGCGACTGTCTATACTGCTGACAGTGTTGATCTGACATCGCGTGTGACCACGCTGCTGAATAAACAGTAAGCACAATGAATAACACCACCTGCTATACACTGGCAGAGCTGGCCGGGATTCTGGGTGGTGAGTTGCACGGTGATCCTGCACTCCAGATCCACTCGCTGGCGACCTTGCAGTCTGCCAGTGAACAGCAGCTGTCATTCTTTGCCAATTCCCGCTACCTGCAGCAGTTGCGCCATACCCGCGCCACTGCTGTACTGCTCACGCCTGCACATTTGGCAGATTGCCCTTCGGCCGCTATTGTTCTGCCTGATCCCTATCTTGCGTTCGCGCGTGTCAGCCAGTTGTTTGATTGGCGGGCGCCTGCAGCTCCGGGCGTGCATGCGTCAGCGGTGATTGCTGACGGTGTCGTGGTACCGGCAGATGCCCAGATTGGTGCGCATGTTGTGGTCGAAGAGGGCGTCGTGCTGGCCTCCGGGGTCGTATTGGGGCATGGCTGTGTCATCGGTGCCGGTTGTGTGATCGGTCAAGGCACGCGACTGGAAGCTAATGTGACCTTGTATCCCAATGTGCGGTTGGGTGCTGAGGTGCTGATCAACAGCGGTGCGATTCTGGGCAGTGATGGTTTCGGCTTTGCCCGGACCGCTGAAGGTTGGGAGAAAATATGCCAGCTGGGGGGCGTTGTCGTGGGTGACAACGTCGAGATCGGTGCCGGCACCACCATTGACCGTGGTGCGCTGGACGATACCCGTATTGAAGCCGGTGTGAAGCTGGATAATCAGATCCAGATTGCACATAACGTGGTTATCGGGCGTGATAGCGCGATTGCAGGCTGTACCGCCGTCGCCGGAAGCACTAAAATTGGCGCACGCTGTACGATTGCCGGAATGGCTGGTATCACCGGTCATCTTGAGATCGCAGATGATACCCATGTGACGGCGATGTCACTGGTCAGCAAGTCGATTCCCCGTGCCGGTGTTTACTCATCCGGTACCGGCCTTGAGCCACACCAGCAATGGAAGCGCAATGTGGTTCGTTTCCGTCAGCTTGATGAGCTGGCGCGCCGGGTGCGCAAACTCGAACGGGTCGTCGAACTATATTCTACAGAAGGTCAAAAACATGATGGATGTTAAAGAGATCCGGAAATATCTACCCCACCGCTACCCTTTCTTGCTGGTGGACCGGGTCTTGGCTCTGGAGCCGGGTGAGTCGATCACCGCAATCAAGAACGTAACCGTAAACGAGCCTTTCTTTAACGGCCATTTTCCTGACCACCCCGTTATGCCGGGTGTGTTGATTGTGGAAGCGATGGCGCAGGCCGCTGGCATCCTGGGTTTCAAAACCATGGATAAAGGACCTGAAGATGGTTCCATCTATTACTTCGTGGGCGCAGACAAACTGCGTTTCAAGCGTCCGGTTGTGCCGGGAGACCAGCTGAAACTGGAAGCTCAGGTTGTGTCCGAGCGTCGTGGTATTTGGAAATTTGATGTACGTGCGAGTGTTGACGGCGAAACGGTCAGCAGCGCGACTATTCTGTGTGCAGATAGAAAGGTGTGACATTGATTCACCCGCAAGCCATTGTTGATCCATCGGCACGTATTGCTGATGATGTCGAAGTAGGCCCATGGACCTTGATTGGCCCTGACGTTGAGATCGGGGCTGGAACCCGTATCGCCTCACATGTGGTGATCAAGGGGCCTACACGAATTGGTGAAGGGAATCAGATTTTTCAGTTTGCCTCGATTGGCGAAGAGTGTCAGGACAAGAAGTACCGTGGGGAGCCTACACGGCTGGAAATCGGTGACCATAACGTCATCCGTGAAGGTTGTACCATCCATCGTGGTACGGTCCAGGATGAGGGTCTGACTCGCATTGGCAGTCACAACCTGCTGATGGCGTATGCCCATGTCGCCCACGACTGTGTCATGGGTGACCATATCATTCTGGCTAACAACACGGCGCTGGCAGGGCACGTGCACGTTGGTGATTACGCCATTCTCGGCGGTTTCACGGCCGTACATCAGTTCTGTCATATAGGTGCGCATGTGATGTCCGGTGCCGGCACCGTAGTGCTTAAGGATATTCCCGCGTATGTCATGGCCGCTGGCAACAGTGCGCGCCCGCACGGCATCAACCTGGAAGGGTTGCGCCGACGCGGGTTCGATGCCGATGCGCTCAGTGCCTTGCGTCGTGCTTATAAAGCCATCTACCGCAAGGGGCTTACCCTTGAACAGGCGTTGCAGGAGTTGCGCGTCAGCGCACAGACGCAGCCTGCCGTGCAGTTGTTGATCGAGTCGCTCGAGTCTTCAACGCGCGGCATTATCCGCTGAGGCTTGTATGCAACCTTTGCGTATAGGCATCGTGGCGGGCGAAGCCTCCGGGGATATCCTGGGGGCGGGTCTGATCCGAGCACTGAAACAGCGTTATCCCGAGGCGCAGTTCGAAGGTATTGCCGGCGAGCTGATGCTGGCCGAAGGCTGTGATTCTCTGTATCCGCTTGAACGCTTGTCAGTCATGGGGCTGGTGGAAGTGCTTGGGCGTCTGCCTGAGCTGCTGCGCACCCGACGGCGGCTGATTCGCCACTTTATCGATAACCCTCCCGATCTGTTTATCGGCATTGATGCGCCGGACTTCACCCTGGGCATGGAGCGGGCGTTGAAAGCTGCCGGTATTCCGACGGTGCATTATGTCAGTCCATCGGTTTGGGCCTGGAAGCGCAAACGCATCTTCAAGATCAAGCACAGTACCGATCTGCTGCTGACCCTGTTCCCGTTCGAAGCCGATGTATATGCCCCGACCCGGCAAAATTTGCGTTTTGTCGGCCACCCCTTGGCGGATGTAATCCCGGACCAACTGGATCTGGATGCGGCGCGGCAGCACTATCGGCCGGAGTCCGTAGCCTCACTGGTGGCGCTTTTGCCGGGCAGTCGCGGCAGCGAAATCAAATATCTGGCGCGGCCCTTTCTGGAAACGGCTCGCTGGCTGCAGCAGCGCCGACCTGAACTGCACTTTGTGTTACCAGCCGCTAATCAGCGCCGGCATGAGCAACTGCAGCAGCTGATTGATGCGGAGTTCACGGATCTCAATTTGACGTTGGTGTTGCAGGGCTCCCGCGAAGTGATGGCGGTGGCAGATGCTATTCTGATTGCCTCCGGCACGGCGACCCTGGAAGCCTGTCTGTTGCGCAAACCGATGGTGGTGGCGTACCGCATGGCGGGGCTGACTTATCGGATCTACTCGCGCATGATCAAAAGCCCCTGGATCTCGTTGCCTAATGTACTGGCTGGCGAAGAGATGGTGCCGGAAGTCTTGCAGCAGCGGGTGACGCCGGAGGTAATGGGGCCGCTGGTATTGAGGGCGCTGGAAGATGAAACCTACCGTCGACGCTTGCAGCGAGTGTTTGCCGTGATCGGTGAGCAGCTGCGGCAAAATGCGAGTGAACGGGCCGCGGATGCGGTGATCGAACTGTTGGAGAGTCGTCGTGCAGAGCGTTGAATTTGATTTCCGCCCGGCGGGGCATGTGGCGGGTGTGGATGAAGTCGGGCGCGGGCCGCTGATTGGTGATGTGGTGGCGGCGGCGGTCATTCTGGACCCGTCACGACCGATCAAAGGCCTGGGCGACTCCAAGGCGATCAGCGCCAAGAAGCGCGAACTGCTATATGATGAAATCAAGACCAAAGCATTGGCCTGGTGCATCGCCTCGGCAACTCCCGCCGAAATTGATGAGTTGAATATTCTGCATGCGACCATGCTGGCGATGCAGCGTGCCGTGGCCGGGTTGGGTATCGCGCCGGACTATGCCTTGATCGACGGGAACCGGTGTCCTCTGCTGCCATGTCCTGCCGAGCCTGTGGTGAAGGGCGATGCCCGTGTAGCCGAAATCGGCGCGGCGTCGATTCTGGCCAAGGTTGAGCGGGATCGACAGATGGTTGAACTGGACCGGCGCTTTCCCGATTATGGTTTTGCCCGCCACAAGGGCTACCCGACGCCCGAGCATCTGGCCGCGCTTGAAGCGCTGGGGGCGTTGCCTGAGCACCGTCGCAGTTTCCGCCCGGTAAGAGAACGCTTGCAACGAGAAGCCAATGTCTGAACCACGTTTTATCCATCTTCGGGTTCACTCCGAATATTCCCTGTTTGATGGTCTGGTGCGGATCAAGCCACTGGTCGCGACGGCGGCCGCACAGCAGATGCCGGCGGTGGCGATTACCGACCAGACCAACCTGTTTGCACTGGTCAAATTCTACAAGGCGGCGCTCGGAGCCGGGGTCAAGCCGATCTGTGGCGTCGATCTCTGGGTTGAAAATCCGGTCGATCCTGAAGGCGAACCGTTCCGAATGACCCTGCTGGTACGGACCGGTCAGGGTTACCGCAACCTGATGGAACTGGTATCCCGCGCCTATGCCGAAGGGCAGAATATCATTGCCGAGCGTGCGCTGGTCCGGGCCGACTGGATCAAGGACAAGGCTGAAGGCCTGATCGCGTTATCCGGTGCGCGTCAGGGCGAGGTCGGACGTGCGCTGCTCTCCGGCAGCGATAATGTCGACGCCATTCTTGAAACATGGCGACAGATCTTTCCAGACAGCTTCTATCTCGAAATCCAGCGTACCGGTCGCCGGGGTGATGAAGCGCTGGTGCATGCCAGTGTTGAACTGGCCGCGCGCAGCGGCTGTCCGCTGGTAGCTACCAATGAAGTCATGTTCCTCAAGGGCGAAGATTTTGAGGCCCATGAAGCCCGTGTCTGCATCAACCTTGGGCGTACCCTGGAAGATCCGCAACGGCCGCGCAACTATTCTGAACAGCAGTATTTCCGCTCCGCCGATGAAATGGCCGCCTTGTTCAGCGATATTCCCAGTGCGCTGGAAAATACCGTTGAAATCGCCCGGCGCTGTAATATCGAGATCGAACTGGGCACCTATTATCTGCCGCGTTATCCGGTGCCGGAAGGGATGTTGATGGATGATTATTTCCGTCAGGTCTCCTGGGAAGGGCTGGAAGAACGGCTTGATGTCCTGCTTGACAAGGATGCGCCGGATTATGCCGAAAAGCGCAAACCTTATGACGACCGGCTCAATTTCGAGCTCGACATCATCATTCAGATGGGCTTTCCCGGCTACTTCCTGATCGTGATGGACTTCATCAAGTGGGCCAAGGAGAACCAGATTCCTGTGGGTCCGGGACGTGGTTCCGGTGCCGGCTCGCTGGTCGCCTACGTGCAGAAGATCACCGATCTGGACCCGCTCGAATACGACTTGCTGTTCGAACGTTTCCTTAACCCTGAACGTGTCTCCATGCCTGACTTCGATATCGATTTCTGCATGGATAACCGCGACAAGGTGATCGACTACGTGGCCCGCACCTACGGCCGCGATGCCGTGTCGCAGATCATCACCTACGGCACCATGGCGGCGAAGGCGGTGGTGCGCGACGTAGCGCGCGTGCAGGGCAAGCCCTTCGGGTTGGCGGATCGGCTGTCCAAGCTGATTCCGTTCGAAGTCGGCATGACCCTGAGCAAAGCCTGGGAACAGGAATCGGCGCTGCGTGATTTCGTCAACGGCAGTGATGAAGCCGAAGAAATCATGGAGATGGCCTACAAGCTGGAAGGCGTCACCCGTAACGTGGGCAAGCATGCCGGCGGGGTGGTGATTGCCCCGACCAAGCTGACCGACTTCTCGGCGACCTATTGTGACGAACACGGCCAGGGGCTGGTGACCCAGTTCGACAAGAACGATGTCGAGGAGGCCGGGCTGGTGAAGTTCGACTTCCTGGGCTTGCGCACACTGACCATCATCGATTGGGCGCTGAAAACGATCAACCGCAAGCGACAGCTTGAGGGTGAAGGGCCGCTGGAGATCGAAACCATCGATCTCGAAGACCCCGAGACCTTCCAGCTGCTGCAGAGTGCCCAGACTACGGCGGTGTTCCAGCTTGAATCCAGCGGCATGAAGGATCTGATCCGTCGTCTGCTGCCCAACCGGTTTGAAGATATCATCGCACTGGTAGCGCTGTTCCGTCCGGGACCGCTGCAATCAGGCATGGTGGACGACTTCATCAACCGTAAGCACGGTCGGGCACCGCTGGCCTGGCCACACCCGGATTACCAGCTCGACAGCCTGCAGCCGGTACTGGAGCCAACCTACGGCATCATTCTGTATCAGGAACAGGTGATGCAGATCGCCCAGGTGATGGCGGGCTTTACCCTGGGTGGCGCCGACATGCTGCGCCGCGCCATGGGCAAGAAAAAGCCCGAAGAGATGGCCAAGCAGCGCACCATCTTCCTGGAGGGTTGTGCCGAGCAGGGGATTGACAAGGATCTGGCCGGTAACATCTTCGACCTGGTAGAAAAGTTCGCCGGTTACGGCTTTAACAAGTCACACTCGGCTGCCTATGCTCTGGTGTCCTACCAGACCGCCTGGCTGAAGCAGCATTATCCGGCCGCATTCATGGCGGCGGTACTGTCCTCCGATATGCAGAACACCGACAAGGTGGTGATCTTCATTGAAGAATGTCGGCAGATGAAGTTGACGGTGCGCTTGCCAGACGTCAACGATGGTGAGTTCATGTTCACCGTCAATGATGCCGATGAGGTGGTCTACGGTCTCGGCGCGGTCAAAGGCGTGGGTGAAGGCCCGGTCGAAGCGATTGTTGAGGCGCGTAAAGAGGGGCCGTTCAAGGATCTGTTCGATTTCTGTGGTCGGGTCGGTGCCGGCAAGTTGAACAAGCGCGTGTTGGAAGCACTGGTGCGGTGCGGCGCGGTCGATAGTCTGGGGCCGTCGCGAGCGGTGCTCTGGGATGCGATCGGGTCGGCATTGA
>Ga0193962_1001255_pt1 | contig 11845 bp, 13 predicted proteins | sample FB_5_MG_FD_140335 | JGI IMG/M metagenome (GOLD analysis project Ga0193962, IMG submission 140335) | Microbial mat bacterial communities from the Broadkill River, Lewes, Delaware, United States - FB_5_MG | ecosystem: Environmental > Aquatic > Freshwater > River > Microbial mats | place: USA...
AGAGAAGACAATACTAAGTTAGCAAACTTATCAATAGGTATTGAAGCAGCTACTAAAGAAGTATTTAATGGCTTAGATAATGTTCTTATAGAAAATTGTAAGTTAACAACAAAATAGATAAAACATATAATAAGCCTTATTTAACAGGCTTATTATAATCTCCTATATTCCAACCTTTATCTTTTGGATATTTCCCTAAGTTATAATCTTTCCAAACTTTTTTACATACTTTATTTCCACGTTCATATTCACTTTTTGCAAATACATTAGCTCTACCAAAATTTGGAAAAACTCCTTTGCCGCTTGCATACATATATGCTATATAACAGTTTGCATTGTATTCTTTTTGTTTAGAAGCTTCTTTAAAATAATACAATGCTTTTTCATAGTCTTTTTCAACTGCAGCACCTATTAAGAAAAACCTTCCAATTAAAAGTTGTGATTTTGCATGATTTTTATTTACATTATCTACTAAAATATTATAGGCTTTTTTTATATCATAATTTTTTGATTTTTTTGATGAGTATTTTTTTGCAAGTTTATACTTTTCTTCTAAGATATCAAAACTTGTAGAATTTACAAGGTTTGAAAAAATTAATAAAGATATGATTGTTTTTTTCATTATATTATTCTTTTATATTAATATTAAATTTATTACAAATACAAGCATAAATGGTACTTTAACCTTATTCATTTAATTGCTAAAGTTATTATATCTAGAAAGAGCATATAATCAATAAAATTAAAGACTATAAATATATAGTGAAGTTTTTCACATATACTTTTCACATATTCTTTTAAGACCCTTTAAATAGAGCTTCTGAAAATAAAGTTTTTATATAAATTATTTGTATTTAATATGATAATAAAAAATTCATTTTTTAAATTATATAGCTATAGAGACTTAAAAAAGGGGGTTTTGATTTATTTATAAAGATTCTAAACTTATTTAGATTGGTATCCACTTTAGTATAATCTTTGATACCATCTGGTAAATTATCAATATATTTAAAAGAATTTAAATATATGTGAAAAGCATGTGAATAAGTATAGGTTTTCTTTTATTCTTCTTTAAAATAAGTTGAAATTACAATCGCATCTTTTTCGTTTAGAACTTCTTTTAACTCTTCTATTGAAGCATTTCTAATTTTCTCAAATTCTCCAAAATATAAAAGAAGTTTTTTTACCTTTGCTTCTCCTATTCCTTTTATTTGAAGTAATGAAATTTGCTTATCTTCTTTTCTTTTTTGTTTTTTATGAAAGCTGATTACAAATCTATGAGCTTCATCTCTTTGTCTTTGAACAAATTGTAATCTTTGATCACTTGTTTCTAGTTTTAAAGACCTGTATTCACCTTTTTCATCTTTATAGTGAACAATATCTTTTGCAGCACCTTTTGCTCTATGAGCTTTTGCATCAACTTTTTCTTTTGCAATTGCAATAATATCTAAATTCACACCAGTTGAATTAATAATATCATAGGCTAATTTTAGCAGTGTTGACCCACCATCTAATATCCAAAGATCAGGTGCTGGATTTTTCTCAAAACTATCAACCCTTCTCATTAATATTTCTCTCATTTGAGAATATTCATCTTTTGATTCAAGATTATAGTGTCTGAAATCTTTTTTATCAAAGGCATTTAGTTCTTCATTCCAAACAACCATAGCTCCAACAGTTGCTTGTCCCATCATATGTGAGTTATCATAGGTTTCAACTCTATGTGGAAGTATTTGAAGATTAAATAGCTTCTGAAGTTCTTCATATATAGTACTTTGATTTCTAGAGGAATCAATTCTAAGGAGTTCATCACAATTGTTAAGTGCAATTTGAATTAAATCTTTTTTCTTATCTTTCTTAGGATTAACTAGTTTTATTCTTTTTTCAAATCTATTGTATAAAAACTCTTCTAAGTCATCTTTTTCTTCAATATCAATTGCTGTTAAAATCTCTTTTGGTAATAATGGAATTTCATTGTCATAATAATTTACAATAGCTCTTTTATATGCTTCATCTAAATCAATATTAGTTTCATCTTCTAAAAAATTTACTTTTATAAAATCATAAGAAGAAGAGGTTAGTTTTCCATCTCTTATAAACATTCTTACTATTACAGCTTTTTGTTTTGATGCTTTTATTGCAAATACATCAAGATTTTCATTTGTTGCTAGGTCCATACCTGATTTTATTTGTGATTTTTCAATTGTTTTAATTCTATCTCGAAGTTTCATTGCTTCTTCAAATCTAAAATCTTCAGAGTATTCAAGCATTTTTTCTTGTAGTTTTACAATTAATTTTGATTTATTATAGATATAATCAATTGCTTCCTCAACTATTTTAGAATACTCACTTGTTGTTATTTTACCCTCACAAGGTGCATGACATCTTTTAATTTGATGAAATAAACATGCTTCTTTTCCTTTTATACATGATTTTTTTTGAACTAAAGGAACTATTTCATAAATACTATCAAGCATATCACGAGAGCCAGTAGAATAGGGTCCAAAATATTTAATATTTTTATTTTTATAAACTTTTCTTGTAATTTCAAGTCTAGGGTAAAGTTCTGAGTAATCTATGTAAATGTATGGATAGGTTTTATCATCACGAAGTAAAATATTGTACTTTGGTTTTAGTTGTTTAATTAAAGAATTTTCTAAAATTAATGCATCATGTTCATTTGGTACTACAATCCACTCAATACTAAAAGCTTCACTTATCATTTTATAAATTCTAGGACCTAATCTATCAGAAGGAAGTAGTTTTGGTGTAAATTTAAAGTAAGATTTAACTCTATTTTTTAGTACTTTTGCTTTTCCTATATATAGTAGTCTTCCATCTTTATCGAAGTATTGATAAACGCCAGCATCATTTGGTAATTGTTTTAGTTTTTCTTCTAATTGCATTGTCGAATTTTACCAAAATAAACCTTTTTCTAAATGAAGATATTTAAATTTTATTATTATATACTTCAAAAAAAGATACAAGAAGATTGATATGCCTGGACGATTAAGTATTTATGATGATAAAGTATTTAAAATAGATGCTTCAACTATAATTGAAAATGATATGGTAGGGAAGTTAAACCCTAGATATAATATTCCTCCTACCACTCCAATTCCTGCTTTATTAAACAATGGTAACTATTTATATACACACTTTGGTTATTTGCCTTCTTGGGCATCTTCAAAGACTTCTATGAATATGAATGCACGTAGTGAAAGTATTTTTGAAAAGAAAACTTTTCGTGATTCTTTTAAATATAGACGCTGTATTATCCCAATTAATGGCTTTTTTGAATGGGCTAAAGAAGATAAAGAAAAAACTCCATATTTTGTAAGTGATATTAAAAATGATTATTTAGCACTTGCAGGAATTTGGGATGAGTATTTTGATGTTGATTTAAATATGAAAATAGTTACAGTTGCACTTATAACTTGTGATGCAAATGAAAAACTTGGGAAAATTCATCACAGAATGCCAGTAGTTTTAGAAAAGAAAGATTTTAATACTTGGCTAAATAATGATGATTTAAAAGAAGTAAATAAGCTATTTAATATTTATCCTAATGATAAAATACAAATTCATGAAGTAAGTGCTGAGGTTAACAAAGTTTTATTTGATATGCCTTCTTGTATTAAAAAGATAAAAAAGGTTGAAGAAAATACTAAAGAAAAACAAGAAATAGGGCAGTTATCTTTATTTTAGTATTTTTCTTTTTTAAACCATAAAATCCAAAGGTTTTCATATATTACTTTATATGAAGCCAATTTTTTAATATCTCTTTTTCTGATTTTTTTGAAGTATCTTTTTAAAATTTTCTTTTCTTGTTTTTTATTTAATTTAAATTCAAAACAAATATTTGCTAAATCAAAGAATAAATCATTTACACATGCAAATTCCCAATCAATTAATTTTAAACTATTTTTATGAAATAAGACATTATTTATATTTATATCATGATGAGAAGTAACAGCCTCAAATTTGTATTTTTGTATTTTTTTTAACTCTTTTAGAGAATTTTTAACTGTTTTTTGTGATTTTTTATCTTTTAATATTTCTTTATAGTATTTAAAATCATCTTTTAAACTATATACTTTTTTATTCACTTTTATAGAATGAAGTTTTTTAATAGTATTTACTAAGTTATTTAAATCTTTATTTTTTAATTTGCTTTTATGTTTACCTTGTAAAAAGTCACAAATCATTAAAGAGTTTGCTTTATCTAAAAGATAAGGCTTTGCAGCAATACCTTTTAAATAAGCTTTTTTTTGAATAAGAAACTCAAATTCTCTACTATTTGCATCTTGGTGAGTATGTTTAAAAACTCTTATTAAATACTCTTTTTTATTACTTGTTAGTTTATATATTGTATTACAAGTACCTTGATTTTTTAATTTTTTTAATTTTTTTAATTTTTCTTTTTTAAATAAACTATATTTTTCTAAATCATTAATCTTCATTTATTATACTAGTTCAAAAGCTTTTTAATATCATCTTCAATACTAGCTGGCGTTGTAGTTGAACCAAATCTATCAACAACTTTTCCTTCTTTATTTACTAAGAATTTTGTAAAATTCCATTTTATAGCTTCTGTTCCTAGTATTCCTGAAGCTTCTTTTTTAAGATATGAATATAATGGAATTTCATTATCACCATTTACATCTATTTTTGCGAACATATCAAAATCAACACCATATGTTAATGTACAAAATTCTTTTATTTCTTCATTAGATCCAGGCTCTTGATTTGAGAATTGATTTGAAGGAAATCCTAAAATCATAAAGTCTTCATTTTTATATTTCTTATATAAGTTTTCTAAACCTTCATACTGTCCTGTAAATCCACATTTACTTGCTACATTTACTATTAGTAGAACCTTACCTTTATACTTTGACATTGATACTTCATTTGAATTTATATCTTTTACTTTAAAATCATAAATTGACATTTTATTTTCCTTTGCTATTAAAATTGAAAGAGAAAGAATAAACATTAATATAATTCTTTGAATCATAATATATTCCTTTTTTATTGGTATTTTAGCCTAAATTATTGTTAATTGGTATAGTTTTTATATAGGTTTAGTCAATTAATTTTGTGTGAATTTAATAAGTTTTGTAATTTAAAAATTGTTAGTATAAATGGTCGGAGTGAAAGGACTCGAACCTTCGACCCCCTGGTCCCAAACCAGGTGCGCTACCAGGCTGCGCTACACTCCGACTGGTATTAGGTCGGAATTTTAGTATTTTTTTGAAGATTTGTCAAGGCTTATTTTACTTTTTTTGATAAAATTAGTTGTTTTTTACTATTTTTATTGAATTAACGTCTTCAACTAAGACTTCTAATACTCCATTTTTCATTTCAAAATAACCATCACTTTTGATTCTATTTTTAGAATTGTAAATAAATTTATAGTTTTTATCAAATTTTACATCAATGAACTTATTCTTTTTTACTTCAATTCTTTCATTTTTGATATCATTTGCAGCAGCTTTTTGTAAAATATAAACAATTGCATATTTATCTTTTTTATATTTTGTATTCGAATCATCTTTCTTACCAGTATAATCTTCATTATAAAAGACAAACTTGTCTTTTCCTAGTAAAAAACGTGCAATACTGTTTGTAACATCTGCTTCTAAATAATTGTCTTTTAGTGTATCAAAGTTTTTTATCGTACCAAGTGTTAAGCCTTGATATTTGATTGTATAACTTGCGAATGCAAGGTTTGTAAATAATAATATTGTTAATATGAATTTCATTAGTTTCCTTTAAAAAAGCAATATTATATCTAAAATGTGAAGTTATTGTGGAAGAATAAATCTATTTATTAATTCCAATCTTATTAGCAATATATGTATCACAGCATACATCATTATCTTCACTTGTTACCTCACCATGTTCACTTGCGTATGAAATACCCCAGTTGTACATCTCTTTAAATACACCTTTTAGTCTCGCTCCTGCAGGAGTTAAGGAATATACTACCTTAGGTGGAACTTGAGGATATACTTCTCTATGGATAATATTTTTTGCTTCTAACTCTTTTAATTTTACAGTTAGAGTTTTTTGAGTTATATCTGACATTATTTCATGTAATTCTTTAAATCTTTTTTCTTCACTTAATAAGTGCCATATAATTGAAAGCTTCCATTTGTCATTAAAAATATCAGAGGTAAGAGCAACTGAACATTTATACTCTTTATCATTAACTTTATACATTTAAAATCCTTTATATTGAAAGTATACAATATAAAACATAAATATTCCTTACTTACAAAAATTACTATAAGGCTAAATTAAGTATTAAATATGTAAACTTTCATTACTAACAAAAATTACAGTAAAGATAATTACTTTACAAAATGGAGATTAAAATGGAAAATAAGTTTTTAGAAGCAATGAAATTCAGACATGCAACAAAAGAATTTGATGCTACAAAAAAGATTAGTGATGAAGATTTCAATCAAATTTTAGAATATGGTGTTTTAAGTCCAAGTTCTTTTGGTTTTGAACCATGGAAATTTATTGTTGTTCAAAATGAAGACTTAAGAGCAAAGTTAAAAGAATTTTCATGGGGAGCACAAGGAACACTTCCAACTGCAAGTCATTTTGTAATTATTTTAGCTAGAAAAGTTTCTGGAATGAAATATGATAGTAATTATATAAAATATATGTTAAATGATATAAAAGAGTTTCCTAAAGATGTTCAAGAAATATATAGTGGATTTTATGAAAAATTCCAAAAAGAAGATTTTTCTTTATTAGAAAATGATAGATATGTATTTGATTGGGCTTCAAAACAAACATATATAGCTTTAGCTAATATGATGACAGGTGCTGCTTATATGGGTATAGATTCTTGTCCAACAGAAGGTTTTGATTTAAAATTAACAGATAAGTTTTTAGAAGAAGATTTAGGTATTGATACTAATGAATATGGTGCTTCAGTTATGGTTCCATTTGGATACAGAAAAGAAGCTCCTAAACATGAAAAATCAAGACAAGACGTGGAAACTGTAAGCACATGGTATAACTAATAGTTAAATATTATATTAAAGGAGTCCACTATGGAAACTAAATACAAAGAAAGTTTTGAATCTATCAATAATGGATTTAATTCAGTTTTTCGTAATAATAAGCTAAGTATTGGACTTGTAATTCCTTTAGAGAATTACCCAAGATCACCAATTCCAACTATGGTTAATCAAATGGAAAAAATTCTTTTAGCTGAAGAATTAAATTTTAAAGCCATTTGGTTAAGAGATATTCCTTTTAATGACCCTTCCTTTGGTGATGTTGGGCAAATGTATGATCCTTTTTCATATTTAGGATACTTAAGTGCTAAAACTTCAAAAATAGCATTAGGTGTTGGGAGTTTGATTTTACCACTTAAACATCCTGCAAATGTTGCAAAAGCAGCAGCTAGTATTGATACTTTATCAAATGGACGCCTTATTTTAGGAGTTGCTTCCGGAGATAGAGCAAAAGAATACCCTGCTATGAATATTGACTATGATAACAGAGGCAATAACTTTAGAGAAAGTTTTAAATATATAAATCAAATTTGGGAAGATTTTCCAATATTTGATAATGAATTTGGAAATCCAAATGCCAATTTAGATATGCTTCCCAAACCCACTAATCAAAAAGTACCAATGCTTATTACTGGGGCATCACAACAAAGTCCTTCGTGGTTAGCTTCAAATGGTGATGGTTGGATAACTTATCCAAGACCTGTGCATACTCAAAAAATAATAGTAAATCGAATTAGAGATAATGCAAAAGAAAACTATACTCAAAATAGACCAATCTCTCAATCTTTATATATAGATTTAGTAGAAGGTTTAAATTTTAGTCCACAACCAATTCATTTAGGATATAGACTTAATGTTAAGCATTTAATTGAACATTTAAAATCGTTAGAAGCAATTGGTATTAATCATGTTGCTTTAAATCTACGTTTTAATCAAGCGGATATTGAAAAAACATTAAAAATTATTGGTGATGAAATATTGCCAGAATTCTCATAAGGAAAAACTATGCAAAAAACTATTTTAATTACAGGGTCAACAGATGGTATTGGATATTTAAGTGCTAAAACTTTTATAGAACAAGGACATAATGTAATTGTCCATGGTAGAAATTTTGATAAGTTAGAAAAAGTTAAAAAAAATTAGAAGCTTTTAAAACTTCAGGAAATATCTACAGTGTTTTAGGTGATTTATCAGTATTAAAAAATGTTGAGGTATTAGCTAATAGTATTTTAAAGAAGTTTACAAATATTGATGTTTTAATAAACAATGCTGGAATTTACAAAACACAAGATGAAAGAACTGTAGATAGTTTTGATATTAGGTTTGCTGTTAGTACAATTGCACCTTATCTTTTAATGAAAAAATTACTTCCAATTTTAAGTAAAAATGCAAGAGTCATAAACTTATCTTCAGCAGCTCAAGCTCCTGTTGATCTAAATGCTTTAAAAGGAGATGTCCTTTTATCTTCTAGTAGTGAAGCTTATGCTCAAAGTAAATTAGCAATCACAATGTGGACAAATCATATGGCAAGTTTATTCAAAGATAATAACCCAATAATTGTAAGTATTAATCCAAAATCACTGCTTGCTAGTAAAATGGTAAAAGAAGCTTATGGAATACAAGGAAGTGACTTAAGTGTTGGTTCTGATATTTTAGTTCGTGCAGCACTTAGTGATGACTTTAAAGATGCTTCTGGAAAATATTATGATAATGATATTGCTTCTTTTTCAAATCCTCATCCTGATGCTTTAGATACTGGAAAATGCAAAAAATTAGTACTTCAACTAGAAGAACTTATATCTAGCTAGAAATAATAAAGTTATAATTTTTTTATTCTCTAATATTATAAAAATTTATATGCGACTAAGTTGCATTTAATAGACAATATTATATTATTCCAAAAATTTTGCGACTAAGTTGCGTTGAAATTGCAAAAAAGGAAATAAATGAAATATATAGGTTTATCAATAATCTTACCTTGTTATCTAATGGCACAAAGTGCAGTAGTGTTAGATGAAATAAAAGTTGAAGGCAAAAGCCTAGAACAAGCGAACCCTGTTACAATTGACTTAGAAAAAGAAGAACAATATCAAATAAATTCAGTTTTTGATTTATTTAAAAAAGAATCATCAGTGGAACTTGGTGGTGGAGGTGCTTCAAATGCAAAAAGAATTTATATACGAGGAGTTGAAAGCTCAACATTAAATATGACTCTTGATGGAGCTTCTCAAGGTACAAATATTTTTCAACATAGAGAAAATGAAATAGGAATCAATCCTGATATCTTAAAAGTTGTTAATGTTAAAACAGCACCAGATGCTTCAAAAGGTCGTGCACTTGGTGGTTCTGTTGAAATGACTACAAAAGATGCACAAGATTTTGTGAAAAATGGAAAAACACAAGGTGGTATTATAAAAGCTGGATATAGTACTAATACTCATTCAAAAAGTGCAAGTTTAACTGCATATGGTGTTTATGATAAGCACTATGGAGTTTTAGCATCAGTTTCAGGTGTGAATAGTGATAATTATAAAGATGGAAACAATGATGAAATGCTTGCAACTGCATATCAAGATAGAAACTATCTTCTAAAATTAACTCTTGATGATATTAATAACCACGATTTAAAAATATCTTTTAATCAAAACTCAAATTCTGGTGATATGCAATGGGGAAAAACTGGAAGTGACAAGGGACTAAATGTAAATCCTGCATTATTAGAAGATGTAATATCAACAACTACAAGCTATACTTTACAACATGATTATAGTAATGGGAATTTACTTAACCTTGATACAAATATATATTTTACAAATATAGAAGTAGATAGAGAAAAATATGATTATCAATATGATAATGATACAGCAGGACTAAAACTACAAAATCATTTTTATTTAGATACAAAATCTACAAAAAATAAAATATCTGTAGGTGTACAATTTGAAAATGAAGAATCAAGTTCAAATGCACCTGTTACTAGTATTGCTGCTACTCCATCACATTATGCATCAACAAGTTCAAATAATAAAGCAGTATTTATTCAAAATAAAACAACTATAGATAAGCTAGATATTAATTATGGAGTACGATTTGATAAATATGAGTTTGAATCAGGTTTAGGCGAAGCAAGCGATACTACAACTTCTCCAAATTTTGGTCTTGATTATAAAATAAATGAAAACTCAAACGTGTATGCAAATTATGGAAAATCATCAAGAATGAGTGGAACTATTCCTTTTACTTGGGCGATGAATATTGTTGATGGTGCTACATATTCAAAAGATTTAAAAGCAGAAAAATCAACTAGATATGAACTTGGATATGAGCTAAAAGAGGAAGAACTTTTTACTGATACTGATGGTTTTATATTTAATGCAAATATTTTTAAAACAGAAATTAAAGATTTAATTCAATCCTTCTCAGGTCTTACAAATGCAGGTGGTAAATATAGTTACTCTGGGGAAGCTGGTTTAGCTTTAACAGATATTTATAATTCTGACTATGACTACACTTTAAAAGGTTTTGAAATAAAAGGCTCATATTTTATAGATGATTATTTTGGATCACTTTCGTATACTCAGATTGATACAAATGTTTATGATGAAAAAGCAGCTGGACAATCTGGTGAACCACTAGCAATTAGAAGAGTTGGTGGATGGGATAGTAAAAAAGTTGCGTTAAATATTGGAGCAGAACTTTTAGATGGATTTACAATGGATTATACTTTAACAGCAGTTGCTGGTATTGATAATGATGACCAAGTTACAAGAGGTGGATATACTACACATGATATTAGTACAAAATATCAAATGGGAAGTTGGACATATTATGCTGCAGTAAGTAACTTAACAAATAAATACTATGCTCCTCATACAACATTATCAGGTTCTAGTGATGATGATTATAGAAGAGATATAGGTAGAGATTTTAAATTTAGTGTAAAATATGAATTTTAATATTTCTTAGTTGAAGAGGTTTGTTTTTTCAATCAAAATATCTTGATGATTAACAAACCTATCACATCTTAAGCCCTCTAACTTTTTACAAATTTCTTGCCATTTTTTTGAATGACCTTGATTTTCATTAGAAAAGTTTCCTAATGCAAACATAATTGCATGAGCATATTCATGTGGCATTACATCATTTATCATATAATTTTCATTTTCTTTAAATCTTTTTTTATTCAAATATAAATTTATCTGTCCATTTTTTGAATAAACTGCCATTCCATATCTACTAGAATCTAATTCATCAGTAATTGTAATAGGAAAAACTCTTTTAATATTAAAATATTTATTTGTTAAATATTTTAACTTCTGATGTTTTTCATATACTTTTATTTGAATTTCTTTAGATAAAGGATTTGAGTTAAATGAGTAATCTTTATACCAAAGATAAGTAAGTAAGAAAGATGAAAGAATAACAACTACTAAGAAAAACTTTTTAAGTTGTTGAATAAACATATAATTATTTATTCAACTGTTTTCATTAAAACATCACGATAATTATTTAAATCTTTCATCATGCTATCGTCGTTATCATTAATATCTGGATGATATTTTCTTGCTAATTCTTTATATTTCTTTTTTATCTCTTCTTTTGTAGGAGAGTGTGTAAAACCAAAGAAATCTTTTGCTTTTTGAACTTCATCAAATCTTGGGGCATTATTAAAACCATTAAAATTTGAGTTATTAAAGCCTGAGTTATTGAAGTTTTGGAAATCATTTGGATTAAAACCTGCACCTTGTTTAAATTGAAAATTAAAACCACTTGTTTTCATCTTCTTTTTTAAATTATAAATAAAG
>Ga0193962_1001257_pt1 | contig 11829 bp, 9 predicted proteins | sample FB_5_MG_FD_140335 | JGI IMG/M metagenome (GOLD analysis project Ga0193962, IMG submission 140335) | Microbial mat bacterial communities from the Broadkill River, Lewes, Delaware, United States - FB_5_MG | ecosystem: Environmental > Aquatic > Freshwater > River > Microbial mats | place: USA...
AATTTGACTTTGAACAATATCAATACCTGTTGTCATTTCTGTAACCGTATGCTCCACCTGAACACGTGGATTCATTTCAATAAAATAATGTTGACCTGATTTATCTACTAAGAACTCCACCGTACCAGCGCTTCTATAATTTACAGCACCCGAAATTCGAAGCGCATCCGCACAAATATTCTTTCTCTGCTCTTCAGTAATCGTTAAAGCCGGTGAAAATTCAATCACCTTTTGATGTCTTCTCTGAATTGAACAATCTCTTTCGTACATATGGACGATATTGCCATACTTATCTCCAAGTACCTGCACTTCAATATGTTTAGGATTTTCTAAATACTTTTCAATAAAGACGTCATCAATACCAAAAGCTTTTCTTGCCTCATTTTTAGCTGTTCTGTATTCTCTTAATAAGGCGTCTTCAGAACGAACGATACGCATACCACGACCGCCACCACCAGCAGATGCTTTTAAAATAACTGGATAACCACAGTATCTAGCGGCTTCAAATGCTTCTTCATCACTTGTAATCGGACGTTCAATTCCTGGAATTGTTGGAACAGATACTTCATTCGCTACAATTTTTGATTTAATCTTATCACCTAAGCGGTTCATCATTTCAGGTGTAGGCCCAATAAATTCAATACCTGCCTCAGTACATTTTTGAGCAAAATCTGGATTTTCAGATAAAAATCCATAACCAGGATGAATTGCATCAACGCCTTTTTTCTTTGCTAACTTGATAATTTCGTCAATATTTAAGTAAGCATCAATCGGACCATTATTTTTTCCAATTAAATACGACTCATCTGCTTTGGTACGAAACAACGAATTACGATCTTCATTTGAATAAATCGCCACTGTACGAATACCCAACTCATGACATGCTCTAAATATCCGAATGGCTATTTCTCCCCTATTGGCAACTAATATTCTTTTAAATTTCTTCATTTTATTCACCCCGCCTAATGCTTTTTTCACTTCTATTTTATTCTAAGAAAGCTCATAAAGTACGAGTTTCTTATGACAACGCTTCTCTAAGTAATACATCCCTTATTTCATAATAATATAGCAGGTTTAGAGACGGATATCAACAATAAAAAATAATTTTTACAAACTTTCACCTTAAAAAATAATAAAAAGTTAGCCTTTGGGCTAACTTTTTTCACCATTTTCTGTTGATTCTTCGTAATTTGCCTTAATTTCGAAGGTTTCATAATTTTTACAATCACTGGACCACCTAATAATATTATTATCGCTTGTAACAGCATAACCATATTTACTATTAGCTGAAACATCTAAAATATAGGGTAAACCCTCAATAAACTTTGGCTTTTCACTATATGTCTTGTCATTTGGCTTATATTGACCCCATGTGAAGACTTTTCCCATATTATCAAGTGCTACTACAAACTTAGAGCCTGCTGCAAATTTGATAATGTTTTTAAGTCCTGTCACTTCTTTTGGAAATAATACTTCCTTCTCCCCAATAAAGCCTAATTGATTTCGATTATTTTGACCCCATGCGATAACACGATTTTTTTCGTTTATCGCTAAGCTATAACCACGACCAGCACAAATAACCTTAATCCCTTTAAGTTCTGTTTGAGTTGGAACATTCATAGATTTACCAGTATAGCCCAAACCCAATTGACCATAGCGATTATCTCCCCATGCCATAACGGTTCCATCGTATAGCAAGGCCAATACATGGGTTGCACCAATCGAAATCTGTTTAATAGCTCCTAGACCTTGTACAGGCTCTGGAAGCTCAGAATATTTGGTATCTCCAGCTTTACCAAGCTGACCATCTTCATTATTTCCCCAAAGGAAAAGTTCACCGCCAGCTGTCAAGGCACCAGCAAATTCATCTCCAGCCCCAATTTGGGTAACACCGTCCATTCCCCAAACCTTCTTGTAAAGCTTTGAGTTGTGCCGATTACCTGTTCCTAACTGTCCGTAACCATTACGACCTGAACAATATACCAGACCATCAAAAGAACGAACAACTGAAAAATCAACGCCAAAGGCGCCATCAGCAATATTATCAACACGTTCATTATAAGTAAGTTTTTCAAGTTTAGAATTACTTCCATCGCCTAGTTCACCGTAATCATTCTCGCCATAGGCAAGAACATGACCACGGTGCATAACTGTCATAAATTTATTTTGACCAGCAACAACACGCCTTACGCCTTCTTTAACCGTTACATTTATCTTTTTGCTTGCCCATTCTGACCAATTATCATTTTTATCTTGAACTTTTAACTTGACAATATATTCACCTGGCTTAGAAAATCTTGGCAATGCTTTTTCCCATTTCACATCCTTAATTTCTCCATCTTCAACAACTGATTCTGCCGCACTATACTCAACATTTGTCGTTGTAAGGACATCTTTTTCTGGAAAAACTTTAATACGTGCAACTGGCTGAACAGAACTTAATTTTTTCACACTAAAGAAACTTAAAAATGCAAATTTGCCTTCCATAAATGAAGTTCCACCAATAGCATCAACTATTTTTTTACAATCACTAGGCCCCAGTCCTTTAACTACAAGAAATTTTTCATCTTCAGAAATCGCATAAGTTTTCCACGGTATTGTTCTACCACTTTCAATATATGGTTTAATATCTTCAAGATCATCAAGCATTCTACTCTCATTTTCTTTAAACTTTTTTATAGCTTTTTTTATAAGGCCATATTTCTCAACCATTTTGTTAATATCAATACCACTGGTTGATTTTTTCTGATTTAGAAGTGCCGCAATAACCACACCTACAACTACAGCAACGGCTAAGCCAATTCCTGCAATAATTAACATCACTTAATACACCCTCCTGCTATACCCAAACATTATTATTCACTGTTATTTTGTTTCCATTCTTTTTAAAGCACGTTTTACTGATTTTAATGTATTTTGAATTAAAATAGAAATCGTTGTAGATCCAACCCCTCCTGGAACTGGTGTAATATAAGCTGACACAGGTGCGACAGAATTGTATTCTACATCTCCAACAAGTTTTCCATCAATGACATTAATGCCAACATCAATCACAACTGCACCTTCTTTAACCATATCACCTGTCACAAAATTGGCACGACCAACAGCAGCAACTAAAATATCTGCATTTTTTGTGTGTGATTTTAAATCAGCCGTTCTAGAATGACAAATAGTTACGGTTGCATTACGCTCTAATAAAAGCATCGCAATTGGCTTTCCAACAATGTTACTACGTCCAATTACAACTGCATTCTTACCTGACAACTCAATATTATGATAATCAAGAGCATGCATAATCCCACCCGGCGTACACGGTAAATAGGTATCTGCACCAACAACTAAACGACCTGCATTGATTGGATTAAATCCATCCACATCTTTACGATAGTCAATCGTACTCAGGATAACATTCTCACGAATATGACTTGGTAATGGCATCTGAACCAAAATACCATGTACACGGTCATCCCTATTAAGACGGCAAATTTCTGCTACCAAAAATTCTTCAGTTGCTTCTAATGGCAGTTTCAATAAATCAAGTTCCATATCCACAGTTTTACAACCTTTTTCAATCATACGCACATAAGCCATGGCTGAAGGGTCATCCCCTAATATAACCACGGTTAGCTTAGGAATAATTCCTTGTTCTTTAAAATTTTTAATTTCAATTTCAAGTTCTTCTAACAAGGCACGGGCTATAACGCGCCCATCAATTACTACGGTTTCCTTATGCATTTCTCCACACCCCTTTTATATGTAAATAGTTAGGTCACTATTTCTTCCTATCTCATTAGTTTATCACATTTCGTTTATTATTACAGCATGAGAAAAGGGATGTTGCAAAAGTATTCTTTCACAACATCCCTCTATAATTATTTTTGATAAGTTAAGATTAACTCTCTTGCTGCCTTAGCTTCATCAATACGTCCTACGATGGTATTATGAGGCGCTGATTTCAATAAATCAGGCGACTTATCTGCTTCTTCAGCAATTTTAAGCATAGCCTCAATAAAAGCATCGATGGTCTCCTTGCTCTCTGTTTCTGTTGGCTCAATCATAAGCGCTTCATCAACAATAAGTGGGAAATAGACAGTTGGTGGATGATATCCATAATCTAATAACCTCTTTGCAACATCTAAAGTAACCACTTCATGCTTATCATTATTTAAGCCACTTAGTACAAACTCATGCTTGCAAACTTTATCAATCGGCAACTTATAAGCCTCTTTTAATTTATGCATCATATAATTTGCATTTAAGACAGCGACTTCACTTACTTCTTTAAGGCCATCACGACCCATGGCTTGAATATAGCTATAGGCACGTACTAAGATACCATAATTGCCATAGAAGCCTTTTACTTTACCAATAGATTGTGGTCGGTCATAATCTAAGAAATAGCCCGTATCTTTCTTCTCAACTACTGGCACTGGTAAAAATGGTACTAAACGTTCACTCACACCAACCGGACCAGCACCTGGACCTCCGCCACCGTGTGGAGTAGACATTGTCTTGTGTAAATTATAATGCATTACGTCAAAGCCCATATCGCCTGGGCGACACTTAGACATAATAGCATTCATATTTGCACCATCGTAATAAAGTAGACCACCAGCCTCATGTACAAGGCTTGATATCTCTAAAATATTTGTTTCAAACAAACCCAATGTTGATGGATTTGTCAGCATTAAACCAGCTACTTCATCATTCAAAACAGCTTTTAAAGCGTCTAAGTCTACACTTCCATCTGGATTTGAAGTGATTTCGACAATTTCAAAGCCAGCTACCGCTGCTGACGCAGGGTTTGTACCATGCGCTGAATCCGGCACAATAATTTTTGTGCGTTTATCATCATTTTTACTATCATGGTAGGCTTTAATCAACATTAACCCAACCATCTCCCCTTGAGAACCTGCAGCTGGTTGAAGGGTAGTCTTAGCAAAACCAGAAATTTCAGAAAGTTGATCTGCTAAGTCGTACATTAGCTCCAAACTCCCTTGAATAGTTTCTTCTGGTTGGTATGGATGAACATTTTTTGAAAACGGTATTGCTGCATTGTCTTCATTCATCTTAGGGTTATACTTCATGGTACATGACCCAAGTGGATAGAAGCCAGTTTCTACACCATAATTTTTAGTTGAAAGTGCTGTATAGTGTCTAATAAGGTCGATCTCACTTACTTCAGGAAGTTCTGCAACCTCTTCTCTTAAAAATTCAGAAGGTATAAGAGTCCCTAAGTCAACTTGTTCAACATCACATTTAGGAAGTTGATAACCCATTCTACCTGATTTCGAAAGTTCAAAAATTAATTGATTATAATCTTTCATTAGATCACCTCCAATGTTGATGCTAATTGATCAATTTCTTCTTTAGTTCTTTTTTCTGTGAAACATAAGAGTGATCCGTTTTTCACGCCAAGTGGTCCTAAATCATAACCCCCAAGGATACCAGCTTCCACAAGCTTACCGTTCACTTCCTTGGTTGGCTTATCTCCAACAAGAGCAAATTCTTTGAAAAAGGGTTTATCAAATGCTAATTTATATTTTCCAGATGCAGTTAAAACTTTAGCGCCATAATGACTCTTAGCAAGACACTGCTCTGCAACTTCCTTCATGCCAGCTTTGCCCATAAGAGACATATAAATTGTTGATCTAAGTGCTACAAGTCCCTGATTTGAGCAAATATTAGAATTCGCTTTGTAACGTCTAATATGTTGTTCACGTGCTTGAAGCGTAAGAACGAATGCACGTTGTCCTCTAGAATCGACACTTTCGCCACAAATTCTACCTGGCATTTTTCTAACCAATTTTTTTGTTGAGGCAAAGAAGCCAAGATAAGGTCCGCCAAATTGCAGATCATTTCCCAGTCCCTGTCCTTCACCAACAACAATATCAAATCCTTGCTTACCAGGCGATTCAAGAATTGGTAAAGCTAATGGATCTACATAATTAATCGCTAACGCCTTTTTTCCGTGTGCAATTTCTACACTTTTCTTTGCGTCCTCAATAACACCATAAAAGTTTGGATTTTGAACAAGTACACCCGCTGTTGTTTCATCAACAAGTGTGCTTAATTTTTCATAATCCGTTTCCCCTTCTTTCATTGGTGCAATTATAAGCGCAACATCTCTATGACGTAAATACGATTCTAATACTTTTATAACTTCAGGGTGAACGGTTTCCGATACAACGATTGATTTTTTCTTTTTGCCAGCAGCTACAGCCATCATAGCTGCTTCCGCACATGCTGTTGGACCATCATACATCGATGCATTCGCAACTTCCATCCCAGTTAATTCTGCAATCATTGTCTGAAACTCAAAAATAACTTGAAGGGTTCCTTGACTGATTTCTGGTTGATACGGTGTATAAGCTGTTGCAAATTCTTGTCTTGACGATAAATGATTTACAACCGTTGGTACGTAGTGATCATAAGCGCCAGCCCCTAAAAAACATGTTAGGGCATCCGTGCTAATATTTTTTCCTAAAGTTTCATTCATTAAACGCGTTACTTCTAATTCTGATTTTGATTCATCTAATGCTAATTCTCTATCCAGTCTAACTTCCTTAGGAATATCTACAAACAAAGCTTCCATATCAGCTGCACCAATAGATTCAAGCATTGCTTTTTTGTCCTCTTTAGTACTCGGGATAAATCTATGCATTGTCCCCCTCCTTACACACTCAATTATTGTATTTATGCTTCACAAAATGCTTTATATGCTGCTGCATCCATTAAACCATCTAATTCTGATGTATCTGATAACTCAAGTTCAAACATCCACGCCTCATAAGGTGTTGCATTAACTGACTCAGGTGCATCTTCTAAGTTTTCATTGACAGCCGTTACTGTTCCTGAAAGAGGTGTAAAAGAATCTGAAGCAGCCTTAACTGATTCAACAACACCAAAAACATCCCCTTTTGCTAATTCATCATCTTCTTCAGGTAATTCAACATAAACAATATCTCCTAATTCATGTTGTGCATGATCTGTAACACCAATCTTTGCTTTGTTACCTTCAACTTTTACCCATTCGTGATCCTCTGTGTACAGTAATCCTTCTACAATTTTGCTCATTTTGTTTCCTCCTAAAAATTCATTTTATTTTTTATATTTTTTTTGTAAAAATCTTTTACTAATAATTTGTGCTTCTACTGTTTTCTTACGCACTTGAATTTCAAACGCACTACCTATTTCAGCATACGCAGCATCTATCAATGCAAGGCCTATCGTCTTACCAACAGTTGGTGCTTGATAACCTGTTGTAACATGACCAATAACTTGACCATCTTTTAGCACTGGGTATTCGTGTCTTGGAATTCCTTTCCCAAGTAACTCAAAACCAACTGTTTTACGCTTAAGACCTTCTTCTTTTTGCTTTGCAAGAGCTTCTTTACCAATAAAGTTCTCTTTAGCAAGTTTAACGAACATACCAATACCAGCTTCAAGCGGTGAAACATCTTTGCTTAACTCATTGCCATAAAGCGGTAGTGTCGCTTCAAAACGAAGTGTATCTCTCGCCCCTAGTCCCGCTGGTTTTAAACCCTTAGGCTGGCCAGCTTCAAATAATTTATCCCAAACCGTTGCAATTGAGTCGTTAGATGTATATACTTCAAAACCATCTTCACCAGTATAACCCGTTCTTGATACAAGACATTCAACACCTGCAACCATTACTTTTTCTTTAAAAAAGAAAAATGGTATCTCATTTAAATCTGTCTCACATACAAGTTGTAAAATTTCTTGAGCCTTGGGTCCTTGAACAGCAATCTCAGAAATAGTATCTGAAATGTTATTTAAACTTACATCGAATTGTTTACTGTTTTCTTCCATCCAAGCAACATCTTTATCAATATTTGCAGCGTTTATAACCAAAAGATAATCTTCACTATTTCTTTTGTAAACAAGCAAATCATCTACAGTTCCGCCATCTGGATAACACATTGCACAATAGCAAATTTGACCATCTACAATTGCATCAACATCATTTGTAACAAGGTTTTGAACAAAATCTCTTGCCCCTTTGCCTTTAACATCAACCTCACCCATGTGAGAGACGTCAAATACACCCGCCTGTTCTCTAACAGCTGTATGCTCAGCTACTAAGCCTTCATATTGAATTGGTAGTAACCAGCCTGCAAAATCAACTATTTTGCCTCCCGCTGCTACATGTCTGTCATACAACGCTGTTTTTCTTGCTTCACTCATGTAATGCCTCCTTTCAAAGTTCCTGAAGAAAAACTAGTTTTCACCCTTATATATACACTAATTTAGTCTTAAATTAACAGTCCAGGGAAAATTTATTTTCTACAGAGTTTCCATTTAATAAGTTTTAGGGTACAAAAAAAGATATATAGGTTGACCTATATATCTCTGTAATCATGAATTATGAATTACTATGTGCACTATTGTGAACATGTTTTTCAGAGTCCCATCCAAGTTCGCTATTTTTGCCTGAAAGTTTCTATTCAAGATGTCACCCTTAAATATTGCATCTTCGGCCAATCTTCCGATTTGTCTCACGAACCATTCATCTGGTTATATTAATGAACATAAAATAGATTCATATTTACTCATATTTTAATATAAGTTTTTTTGAAACGCAATAATTGTTATCGAATTAACAGAATTTTGTGTAAAAAAAAGAAGATCAACATATCACTGCTCATCTTCTTTGCTTTTAATATCCATGAATAAATTCATCTTCTACAGTGTCTTTAATTGGACGCTTCATGTCAATTACAACATCATTAAAAATCTTATCATGCCATCCTTGGCGTTCTCTATCAATAAAAATCCATATAAATCCGATGTTTAAAACAGAAAAAGAAACCAACATACCAATAGTCTGACGCAACAACATTTTTTGAAAGGGCAAGATTTCTCGCCTATCACAACTGACAATTTTCAATTGGAGAATCGACTTGCCAAATGTCGTTCCTTCAGCCCAGTAAGCCATTTTAACAGCCATTAAACTGAGATTTATTCCTATAACAATCCACCCAATGGATTGGTCAACATAAGTCGCATATGAAATTGAAAAAATTAATACAAGTAAATTTAGCGTCGCATCTATTAAATAGGCAACCAATCTCTTTCGAGCAGGTGCTATTTCATATTTCATGACATTGTCCTCCATCCCTACATACTAAGGCCGTAGTATTTTGTACTTTATAGTATATAAGACATTAATTAACTATCAGTAGAAAAGTTCTTAAATTTTAATTAATTCGCTTTTATTTCTACCCAAGCTTCATTATATTCTTCAACAAATGCGCCAGGATCAACAAAAACTTCACAATGATCTAATTCTTCTTCTGAAGGATATGCATAAGGAATAGATTTAAGTTCTTCACTTAAGTCGCCTAAAATTGATACATTCGGTGTAGAATATTGTACATATTCTACATTTTTAAGGGCAACTTCCGGACGTGACATGTAGTCAATAAAAAGTTTTGCCGCCTCTACATGTTCTGATCCTTTAGGAATAACCATAGCATCAAACCACATATTAGACCCCTCTTTTGGAACAGAATAGCCAAACTTTTCAGTGCCGCCCTCTAATAAAATTTGAAAAGCGTCTCCAGAATAATCAACACCAATTGCCGCCTCTTCAGAAAGCATTAAATCTTTGATGTTATCCGTTACATAAGCAAGCACCAATGGTTTTTGATCTATAAGTAACTGCTTTGCTTCTTCTAATTCTTTTGGATCTGTTGAGTTCAATGAATAACCCAACTTCTTAAAAGCTACCGCTAGAGAATCTCTTTGAGAATCATACATGAGAATCTGCCCATTATATTTCTCATCAAAAAGTGCATCCCAAGACATCATATCTGCTTCATCTACAAGTTCTCTATTATAAACAAGTCCAACCGTTCCCCACAAATATGGGACTGAATACTCATTATTTATATCATATGAAAGACCTTTAAATTTTTCTCCAATATGCTTATAATTTTCTAATGAAGCTGCATCAAACGATACCAGCATATCTTCATTCACCATTTTTTCAATCATGTAATCTGATGGAAAAGCAACATCGTATTTTGTGCCACCTTGCTTGATTTTCACATACATATCTTCATTAGAGGCAAACATTTCATAATTTACTTTAATGCCATATTCTGCTTCAAAATCCTTTAAAATTGATTCGTCAATATAGTCACCCCAGTTATATACATTAAGTACCACCTGTTCTTCTCCACATGCTGTCGTTGTCACCATAAATACGGCCACAAGCATCAATAATAATAGTTTTTTCATTACATTTCACTCCCTTTGATTCTATATGTTTTTTTTGATTCTTTTCCCTGTTGCCTATTCACAATAAGTAACAAGAGAAGGACACTAACAAACATAATTGTTGATAGTGCATTTATTTTAGGGTTTAAACCACGCCTAGCCATAGAATATATGACAATCGATAAGTTCGACACCCCATTTCCCGTTGTAAAAAAGCTAATAACAAAATCATCAATAGACATTGTAAATGCTATAAGTGCACCAGTAATTATCCCAGGTGATATTTCTGGAACAATGACCTTTCTAAAAGCATACCAAGGTGTGGCCCCTAAATCCATAGCTGCTTCAAGTATATCCTTTGGCATCTGTCTAAGTTTAGGTAAAACCGACAAAATTACATAAGGAATATTAAAAGTAATGTGAGCAAGCAGCATAGTTATGAAGCCTAATTGAGCTTTAAAAAAGACAAATAAAGCCATCATGGATACACCTGTCACGATATCCGGGTTCAGGATTGGTAAGTTGTTAATATTCAGCATTACTTGCCTGCGTAATGGCTTCATATTATGAATACCTATTGCAGCAAATGTACCGATAACCGTTGCTATAGATGATGATAGAACCGCAACTGCAACCGTATAATAAAACGACTTCATAATCGCTCGATCTTCAAATAATTTTATATACCAATCTAAGGTAAAGCCTTCCCACTGCGTTCCATACTTTGATGCATTAAAAGAAAATACGATTAAGACAACAATTGGTGCATATAGGAAAATGAAAATCAATAAGGTATAAAAATTTTTAATAAAGTTATGCAGCTTTGATCGAAAAGAGGTTACCATAAACTCATCTCCCCTTTCTCACCTGCATCATAGCGCTTCATAAGTCCCATAGAAATGAGAATAAAAACCATTAAGACAACCGAAATAGCTGAACCAAAGTTCCAATTATTAACGCTTAGAAATTGTTGTTCTACGAGATTACCTATAAGAACACTTCGTCCTCCACCAAGTAAAGATGAAATAACAAAGGTACTGACTGCTGGCATAAAGACCATGGTAATGCCTGACATAACGCCTGGAATACTCAGTGGCAATACCACTTTACGTAGAACTGTCTTACTATTAGCCCCCAAATCACCAGCCGCTTCTATAACACTTTTGTCAATTTTAGAAAGCACTGTATAAATTGGTAATACCATAAATGGCAAAAAGTTATAAACCATACCCAATAAAACTGCGCCATCTGAAAACAATAAATTGACCGTTGGTAAGCCAAGTGCCTCCAAAAACATATTCAAAAATCCATTTTTCTTTAAAATTGCCATCCATGCATAGGTTCTTAATAAAAAGTTCATCCACATAGGTAAAATTAACAAGAGAGCTACAATCTTTTGTGTTTTAGCTTGCATTGTTGAAATAATATAAGCTATTGGATAGCCAATAATAAGACATAGAACCGTTGCCTCAATTGCCAAAATAATCGACTTCATGAAAACCTTGAGGTATAAAGGCTGTGCAAAGGTCTTATAACCTTCTACAGAAAAAATAATTTTACCAGTCTCTGGCGATGCTTTAACCA
>Ga0193962_1001261_pt1 | contig 11825 bp, 12 predicted proteins | sample FB_5_MG_FD_140335 | JGI IMG/M metagenome (GOLD analysis project Ga0193962, IMG submission 140335) | Microbial mat bacterial communities from the Broadkill River, Lewes, Delaware, United States - FB_5_MG | ecosystem: Environmental > Aquatic > Freshwater > River > Microbial mats | place: USA...
ACTTCTTTGACATAGTGAGCAGACCACGTGGGTACTGGTTCAAACCCTCGTTGGATTTTGTGTTCACCTTGAGCGCCGGAATCGAAACGTTTGAGCTTATGCTCGATACAGTAATCTATCCCTTGGTAATAGCAGGTTTCAAAATGAAGGCTGTCGTATTCGTCAAAGCATCCCCAGTAGCGGCCATACAGCGTGTTACTATCTTTCAGGGATAGGGCAGCGGCAACGGGGGTTTGGTCTTTCATGGCAATGATAAGCAGTAAGTTTTTCGGCATGGTTTCTTGTAGCTGGAAGAAAAATGATTTGTTGAGATATGCTTCTCGACCTCGCTTTAAGTATGTCATTCGATAGAACTCATAGAATTGATTCATACGTTCGTTGCTAATCTCATCACCTTCAAGTTGGATGTGTGTGATCTGCTGATCAATTATTTTTTGACGTTCTTTTTTAACGTTTTTCCGTTTTCTGGAAGTAAAGCTATCTAGGAAGTCTGAAAAACTGCTGTAGTCACGATTAAACCACTGGTATTGGCAGCCTTTTCTCACCATTAGTTCAGGAGGGGAAAGGGCATCTATTTCAGTATCGGTTGGAAATAATAGATGGAAAGAATTCGCACTAAGCTTTTGGCAAAGGTTAGGGATCTGTTGTTTTAAAATAGCTAAGAGGGGAGCGGAATCTTGCTGGGTTAATAACCGAGGCCCCATCACTGGAGAGTAAGGAATAGCGCATACAAGCTTTGGATAATACTCCAAGCCATGGCGCTGATAGGCATCTGCCCATGCCCAGTCAAATACGTATTCGCCATATGAATGCTGTTTAAGATAAAGAGGTAAAATAGCAATAGTTATACCGTTATCTTGAAGTTGCAGATGTAGGGGTTGCCAGCCTGTTTTGGCGCACACGCTGCCTGAGGCTTCAAGCGCGTGTAAAAATTCATAACGTATAAATGGATTATCAGTTGGGCATAGGCTATTCCACAGCGTTTTGCCTATTTCACTGATTTTATGGCTAAATTTTAGTTCTAGCATGTCGCAGCATTCTTTTCCTGTTGCTAAGCTTAGAGTGCAGTTTATGCTTTAGTGCCTTGCTGGGAAATGGCCTTGTAAGTTTTTTGTATAGGTCAGGTTGATTAATCTGCTAGAGGTAATGAAATGGACGAGTTAGAGTTAGAATTTGTGCTTCATCCACAGTTGGCCGCTGATTGTGTTGTGTTGGGAGATTTTCCGGTAAGCCGGTTATTGCTGCTGAATGATGCAAACTATCCATGGTTTATCCTAGTACCTCGTCGTGCTAATGCCACTGAGATCTATCATCTATCCGATGAAGAGCAGTGCGTATTGATGAAAGAGTCATCTTTCCTGTCCTCTAATCTGGCTGATATTTTTGCAGCGCGGAAAATGAACGTTGCCTCATTAGGTAATATGGTCCCGCAACTGCACATTCATCATATTGTTCGATACGAAAATGATAAGGCTTGGCCAGCGCCCGTTTGGGGGAAGGTTCCTGCACAGGCTTATACTGATGAGCAGATTGATGAAGTGCGCGGTAAGCTTGAGATACTGTTAGCCGGTGAGCTAGATTTCGTGCCGCATTAACGGTTGAGCTTTTCTTGGTATGAGGTGCTGCATAATAAGTGCTGCATAAATAGGTGCCTGCATAGAAGGCGCTGCATAGGAATTGCTGGATAGAAGGTGCGGTGAAATAAGGCTTAACGCTTCTCTCTGCGTAATAGGTATGATTTATATACCGATAGGAGTGCATAGCGCCGGGGCAAGTTTTTTGTATCAGATTTTTTGTATCTTAGATCAAACACAAAAAAGCACTGTCTGTTGCGCTTTATGTTGATGCTGACAGTGTGGCCATATTTTTAAACAGTCATCTATATTGACTGTTCTTATGTCGTTATCTTGATCTTCATATTGAGTCATTTCAAAGCTAAAGCGATTAAGAATTTGTGCTAAGGGCTCTATTGTGTGGGCTGATTTAGGCTGTTTCTTATTGCTAATGACTTAAGTTGATAATCTTTCGCCCATCATTGGCACTGAGGGGCCTGTCACCACCAAATATTTCAGGTATAATCCGCCGTTTTCCGAAGGTTTATCCTTAGTTGTTTTTGGGGCTATACCAATGCCAATTTTTGATTTTCAGTGTCAAAGCTGTAGTCACGAATTTGAGAAGTTAGTGCTAAAGAGCGATGCTCCTGCACCGGCGTGTCTTGAATGTGCAAGCGTAGACGTGATTAAAAAAGTATCCGCGCCAGGATTTCGGTTGTCAGGGTCTGGTTGGTACGAAACAGATTTTAAGACCGGCAAGAAGAAAAATCTTGCGGGCAGCACAGATAGTTCAGGAAGTTCAGCCAGTTAAATTGGTGTGCTGAACGCTTGAATATTTTTAATTCATAGACGGTCTGGTACGAACCAGATTTTTTTAAGTTAACAGGAACAGTAAATTATGCGCAGTCATTATTGCGGCGATCTAAGAAAAGAGCATATTGGCGAAGATATTACCCTGTCGGGTTGGGTACACCGTCGCCGTGACCACGGTGGTGTTATCTTTCTAGATGTACGTGACCGTGAAGGTTTAACGCAGGTTGTATTTGATCCAGACCGCGAAGATAGCTTTGCGCTTGCTGATAGCTGCCGTAATGAGTTTGTTATTGAGTTGAAGGGTACTGTTCGTGCTCGCCCAGAAGGTACTGTTAATTCAGATATGCCTACAGGTGAGATCGAAGTGCTGGGTAAAGAACTTATTGTCCTTAATAAATCAGAAACGCCTCCTTTCCAGTTAGATGAGCATCAGCAAGTTGGTGAAGATGTTCGTCTTCGTCATCGTTATATTGATCTGCGTCGCCCTGAGATGCAAGAAAAGCTACGTTTCCGCTCTAAAGTCTCTAATGCGATCCGTAATTACTTAGATGACAACGGCTTTTTGGATATTGAAACACCGATTCTAAACCGTGCTACGCCTGAAGGTGCTCGTGATTTCTTGGTGCCAAGCCGTATTCATGATGGTTCGTTCTTCGCGCTTCCACAGTCGCCGCAGCTATTTAAACAGCTGTTGATGGTGTCTGGCTTTGATCGTTACTACCAGATCGCTAAATGTTTCCGTGATGAAGATCTGCGTGCAGACCGCCAGCCAGAATTTACTCAAATTGATATTGAAACATCCTTTATGGATGAAGAATCAATTATGGGTCTGACTGAGAATATGATTCGTAAACTGTTCCTTGAGCTTAAAGGTGTTGATCTGGGTGATTTCCCACGTATGCCTTATGCTGAAGCGATGCAGCGTTTTGGTTCGGATAAGCCTGATCTACGTTTCCCAATGGAGTTGGTAGATGTAGCTGACTTGATGGCGGAGATCGAATTTAAGGTTTTTGCTGGTCCAGCGAAAGATCCGAAAGGTCGTGTAGCTGCATTGAAAGTGCCAGGTGGTGCTAAGCTGACCCGTAAGAATATCGATGATTACACGAAGTTTGTTAGCATCTATGGTGCTAAAGGCTTAGCGTGGATCAAAGTTAATGAGATCGAAAACGGCGTTAATGGTCTACAGTCTCCAATCATCAAGTTCCTTGGTGATGAAGTGACAATGGCGATTATGGATCGCTTAGGTGCTGAAAATGGCGACATCGTTTTCTTTGGCGCGGATAAAGAAAAGGTTGTTTCTGAAGCGTTGGGTGCTCTACGTATTAAGGTCGGTGAAGATCTTGAAATGTCTCAGTGCGAATGGGCGCCACTTTGGGTTGTTGATTTCCCAATGTTTGAGGAAACAAGTGATGGTGGTTTAACTGCATTGCATCATCCTTTCACTGCTCCAAGTTGCACGCCAGAAGAGTTGAAGGCTGATCCATTAAATGCGCTTTCTCGTGCATATGACATGGTATTAAATGGTTGTGAGCTAGGCGGTGGTTCTATCCGTATACACGATCAAGAGATGCAGGCTAAGGTTCTTGAGATACTCGGTATCTCTGATGAAGAAGCAGATGATAAGTTTGGCTTCCTACTGAATGCGCTCCAGTATGGTGCGCCTCCTCATGGTGGTTTGGCATTTGGTTTGGACCGTTTGGTTATGTTGATGACCGGAACTGACTCTATTCGTGAAGTTATCGCTTTCCCTAAAACGCAAAGTGCGTCATGTATGATGACAAATGCGCCAGGTGAAGTAAGCGCTGCACAGCTACGTGAATTGAATATTAAGTTGCGTAAAACGCCTTAAGATTTAGTTTGCGAAATGTTTAGATAAAGCTGACACTAATAAGCTGCCTACGGGCAGCTTATTTTTTTTATGGCATATATAAGAACAACGACTTTGGTTCGCAAGATAGGGAGTGAGTGATGGCAGGTCATTCGAAGTTCGCCAACATCAAGCATCGTAAAGCCGCGCAAGATGCTAAGCGTGGGAAAATATTCACTAAGTTGATACGTGAATTGGTTGTTGCTGCGAAAGAGGGCGGTGGTAATCCAGATGATAATCCGCGTCTGCGAGCTGCTGTCGATAAGAGTCTAGGCGCAAATATGAAACGCGACACTATCGATAAAGCGATTCTTCGTGGTGCCGGCGGTGCTGAAGGCGATCATTATGATGAGTTAACTTATGAAGGTTACGGATCAAATGGTGTCGCTATTCTGGTTGAATGCATGACGGATAATGTTAACCGAACAGTCGCAGGCGTGCGTGCAGCGTTTAATAAATTCGGCGGCAATTTGGGCACTAGCGGATCTGTTGCCTATCTATTCGAGAAAAAAGGCCAATTAGCCTTTGCTGATGATGTTGACGAAGAAAGTTTAATGGATGCTGCTTTAGAAGCAGGTGCTGATGATGTTGTCACAAACGATGATGGCTCCATTGATGTTTTTACCGCCTGGCAGGATTTTATGGATGTTAAGCAGGGGCTTGTGGAAGCCGGCTTTGAACCTGTTCATGCTGAAGTTGAGATGATCCCATCTACATCGGTAGAGTTGGATGTCGATGCTGGCAGGAAGGTCCTAAAATTGATTGATGCCCTAGATGATCTAGATGATTCCCAGAACGTTTACCATAATGCGCACATTCCCGCGGAATCGATGGAATAGTGTAGGTTTAACGTATTAATAGCCGAGGCCTAGTCCTCGGCTTTTTAATGCATGATTGAAAAGGACGTAAGTAGAAAAGGGCGTTCGGATTAAAAGTTTAAATTGAGCACGTTGAATCAAAATGCAGGTTGGTCTTTATCTTGGTGTCGGTTTTGAGATCAGGCATCTCGTGCTGCTTGTAGTGCTTTTTAAACGTTGCTGACTCATGTATGCTTGCCTGTATAAATAACCAGTGATTTGTCTGGTTTAACTGATGATGGTCATTAAGCTTTCCGCAAATGCTAATTCTAGGTATCGACCCCGGCTCTCGAATAACCGGTTACGGCGTTATTAATAGCGTTGGAAATAAGAATGAATACGTAGCCAGTGGTTGTATACGTATTAAAGGCGATGAGTTACCAGAGCGTTTGCAGCAGGTATACGAGGGCGTTTCCGAGGTGATCGAGCGCTACTGCCCGCAGGAGATGGCGATCGAGCAAGTGTTTATGGCTAAGAACGCAGACTCTGCGTTGAAGCTAGGCCAAGCTCGAGGTGTCGCTATTGTGGCAGGGACTAACGCCGAACTTCCGGTATATGAATATGCAGCCAGGAAAGTTAAGCAATCAGTTGTCGGTAAAGGGTCTGCCGATAAAGCGCAAGTTCAACACATGGTTGCACATATCTTGAAACTACCGGGGATACCTCAAGCGGATGCAGCCGATGCATTAGCGATTGCGTTATGTCACTCCCATACGCGTACAAGCTTAATAAAAACAGCCGGTAGTATGTCTTCACGAAATGCGGGTTGGCGCCGTTGATGGTTGTTAATAAACAGGTTCTAGAATTTGGATTTATGCTATGAGTTATGAGGCCTTTATTTATATTGCTGATCTCGTGGGTGTTGCTGTATTTGCCACAGCAGGTGCGTTAGCGGCTCAAGGGAAGAGGCTTGATATTTTAGGTGTTGTGGTGCTGGCGATTGTTACCTCTTTAGGGGGCGGCACTATTAGGGATATTACGCTGGATATTCATCCGGTTGTCTGGATAGCCGATACTACGTATTTGTGGACGGCGATTATCTCGGCGGTTATCGCCTTTGTCGTCTGTCGCTATGTCCAATACCCCCGTCGATTGCTGTTACTTTTGGATGCAATGGGCTTGGCGTTGTTCGCAATATTGGGTGCTGAAAAAGCGATAGCATTAGATTTTCCGCCTTTAATTGTTGTTATGATGGCCGTCATTACCGGATGTGCTGGTGGTATGATTCGTGACATTCTTACTGGGCAAATTCCACTTGTTTTGCAGAAAGATGGTGAGCTATATGCGACGTGTGCATTGGCAGGCGCGATGTTCTATATCGTTTTTGATGCCTATATGGACGCACAGTTAGTGGCACTAATCGCAATGTTAATCATTTTTGTATTGCGGATGGCAGCAATGTTTGCAGACCTAAAATTGCCAGAGTTTATCGTAGCTGGACATAAGCTAGAGAAAATCAAAAAAGGAAAGAATAAGTGATTGGTCGATTAAAAGGTGAGTTGATCGAGAAGCGCCCTCCACAGCTGCTGATTGATGTGAATGGTGTAGGCTACGAAGTTGAAGCGTCGATGAATACTTTTTATCGTCTTCCTGAATGCGGTCTGCAAGTGACGCTATTTACCCATTTTGTGACACGTGAAGATGCGCAGTTGTTGTATGGTTTTTATGATCGCGAAGAGCGTACCTTATTCCGGACGTTGATAAAGGCAAATGGCGTCGGGCCTAAATTAGCAATCACCATTTTGTCCGGCATATCCACTGCCGAGTTTGTTCGCTGTGTGAATGATGGCGATACGGCTTCTTTGGTAAAACTCCCCGGTGTAGGTAAGAAAACAGCTGAGCGTTTGATTGTCGAAATGAAAGACAAGATTAAGGCGTTAGGACTTGAAAGTGCGGGTGAATTTCAATTATCTGCTGCGGATGGTCCAGATATGGCCTCTTTTGAGCCTGTGGCTGATTCACGGAGCGAGGCGGAAAGTGCTTTGATTGCACTAGGTTATAAGCCTGTTCAAGCGACTAAATCAGTGGAGCAGGCGGTGAAGTCGTTAGGGGCTAATACGAGCAGTGAAGAGCTTATTCGCTACGCTTTGCGCGCAATGGTGGGATAACTGCGGTCTGTTTTAGCTATGTTGTAAAGGCCATGATGTAAAGGCTCTGTCGTAAAGGCAATGTTGTAAGGGCTATGTTGAACAAGCAATGTAGTAGAATGCGTCATTCAATACGTTGCTCATAAGTTTTTTAAAAGTGCCTGAGATTATTGTTATCAGGTGTATATACCCGTTAGGAATGTTTTAGATGATTGAAGCTGATCGTTTTATCTCGCCGCTTAGTAATCCCGTTGAAGAAGCTACGGACAGAGCTATACGCCCTAAAACGCTGGAGGATTATGTAGGTCAGCCGATCGTTCGTGAGCAGATGGAGATCTTCATCCAGGCTGCGAAAATGCGTACTGAGGCGCTTGATCATACGTTGATCTTTGGACCTCCTGGTTTAGGGAAGACAACGTTAGCCAATATTATCGCCAATGAGATGGGCTCGGAAATTAAAACGACGTCGGGCCCTGTATTAGAAAAGGCGGGCGATTTAGCGGCATTGTTGACTAACTTAGAGCCTAATGATGTGTTGTTTATCGATGAAATACATCGGTTAAGTCCCAATGTCGAAGAGGTTCTCTATCCTGCAATGGAAGACTATCAGTTGGACATTATGATAGGTGAAGGGCCGGCTGCCAGATCAATTAAATTAGAGCTGCCGCCATTTACCCTTGTTGGGGCAACCACAAGAGCGGGCTTATTAACTTCTCCGTTGCGTGATCGTTTTGGTATTGTGCAGCGTTTAGAGTTTTATAACGTAGACGATCTGACCAGTATTGTTTCTCGCTCAGCAAATTTATCGGGCACACAGATTGATGAGCAAGGTGCGAGAGAGGTTGCTAAGCGTTCGCGGGGTACGCCCCGAATTGCCAACCGTTTGTTGCGTCGTGCACGTGATTTTGCAGAAGTTAAAGGCAAAGGCATTATTGATAACGATATTGCCGATCGTGCTCTCAATATGTTGAATGTAGATCATCATGGTTTTGATCATCTAGACCGGCGTATGTTGCTGACAATGATTGAAAAGTTCGCTGGTGGACCTGTAGGGGTTGAGAGTCTAGCGGCTGCGATCAGTGAAGAGCGAGATACCATTGAGGATGTGCTTGAGCCTTATCTTATTCAGCAGGGATTTTTGATGCGTACCCCTCGTGGTCGAGTGGTCACTGATCATGCTTACCAGCACTTTGGTATAGATAAACCTGATTAATACCGGGTGTTTTGCGCCTGAAAAAGATCGAATAGGTTTGGAAAACCCGCTTTCTAAATACGACTTAGATCAATAAACCTTATATAAAGTATGCTTTTTTGGTGAAACTGATCCTCGTCAACTTCAGTTTTACCTACTTACGTCTACTATGCCCATAACTACAATAATTAAGAAACGGGTAATGGCATGACGGTTAATCTTACAATCTCCGAGGTGACAGCGTTCAAAACTGAGTTGCTCAGTTTACTTGAGCAGTTGCGTGCCGAGGTCGGGGAGGAGAGAAAACAACAGGAAGCATCTGGATTGGGATCTCTGGAAGTACATGATTCTGGTGAAGAGGCCGGTGCTGTAGTTGATTTAATGCTAAATGTGGAAGTTTTGGCGCTGCATAGCGATGAGATTTCTGATTGTTTGGCCGCTTTAGAAAGAATAGAAGAGGGCGACTTCGGTTCTTGTATCGATTGTACTGAAGAGATTGAGTTAAGTCGGTTGAGAGCTTGTCCTACCGCGGCTCGTTGTATTCGTTGTCAGTCTGCGTATGAAGCATTTTTGCAAAAGAGTGCTTAGCTAACCTCCTTTTTTATAACGACTAATCTCCTTCCAAATGAACCAGCCACCCGGCTGGTTTTTTCTTGTATTAATTGTAATGACTGTTATTGTTGTGGCTTTATTTTTTGTCTGAAATATGACGGAACTAATTGCGTTTTGAGTGATCAGAAAGCAGATTTGGTTTATCAATAAGAAGTTTTATCTAGAGGGAAGGAACTGTGGTCGAAAAAATGTCGATCTGGAGTCTGGTTGCAAATGCCAGTTTGGTAGTGCAGCTTGTAATGATAATGCTGTTATTGGCCTCGGTACTTTCTTGGGTAATGATTTTTCAGCGTCAATCAGTTCTATCTAAAGCCAGAAAATCGTTGCGAAGTTTTGAAGAGCGGTTTTGGTCTGGTGTCGACCTTGGACAGTTATTCCGAGAAGTGAATCAGCAGCCAAATTCAGATTGTGGTGCTGAAAATATTTTCCGTGCAGGCATTAAAGAATATACCCGCTTAACACAGCAAGAGGGGTACGATCCTGACTCTGTTATGGATGGCGTTGAGCGAAGCATGCGAGTAGCCTTAGCGCGTGAAGAAGATAAGTTAGAACGTCATCTTCCATTTCTTGCGACCGTAGGTTCCACAAGCCCCTATGTTGGCCTGTTTGGAACGGTCTGGGGTATTATGAACTCTTTCCGTGGCTTAGCGAATGTGCATCAAGCAACGCTTGCATCGGTTGCACCGGGTATATCGGAAGCTCTTATTGCAACCGCAATTGGTTTGTTTGCCGCTATTCCAGCGGTTATCGCATACAACCGCTATTCTGCGCAGGTAGAATATTTACTCGGTAATTATGAAACATTCGCCGATGAGTTTTCATCGATTTTGCATCGTCGTATGCATGCATCTCACTAAGCACTGGTTGGGAGTGAGATTAAATGATTAGACGGCATAAAAAGAAGCGTAAGTTAAACGCTGATATCAATGTTGTGCCTTACATCGATGTAATGATGGTGCTATTGGTTATCTTTATGATTACTGCACCTATGCTGACGCAAGGGGTCAATGTTGAGTTACCCAAAGCCGCAGCTGAACCTGTTGATGACAAAGATAATGAGCCCGTTATCGTTACGGTGAATGCCGCAGGAGAGTACTTTATCGACGTGGGTGGAAACCCAGAAGAGGCGATCAGTGCCGAAACAGTTGCCGATCGTGTTGAAAAAATCCTGTCGAGCAATCCTGACAAAATGTTACTGGTTAGAGGCGATCGTAATGTCAATTACGATAAAGTCGTTAAGCTAATGGTGTTGCTTCAGCAGGCTGGCGCACCAAGCGTTGGCCTTGTGACGGAATAGGGTCTGATTTTGCGTCTAGGAAGTTACCTAATTCCCAGTCTGTTAGCGCTGATACTGCATGGGATTGTGATCGTGTTGCTTGCCCAAAGCTGGTTTGAGCATGATGACCCTCAACGTAAAGTGCCGCGTCATGTGCAAGCGACTATCGTAGATATGAGTGAAAAGAAAGCTCAACGCAAGGCTGCGTCTGATGCGAAAGCGAAGCAGAAAGCCGATCTGCAGCGTAAAGCTGACGCGGATCAAAAACGTAAAGCTGAACAAAAGCGAAAGCAGGATCTGGCCAATAAAAAAGCGGCTGAAGCGAAAAAACAGAAAGAGATAAATAGAAAGAAAGCAGCCGAAGCGAAGAAAAAAGCGGCCCTGAAGAAAAAGCAGGATGCTGCCAAAAAGAAACAGCAGCAAGAAGCCAAGATAAAGAAAGCGGCCGCCGATAAGAAGCGTAAGCAAGAAGCGGCTAAGAAAGCAAAAGCGGCGGCCGAGGCTCAGAAGAAAGCTGAAGCCAAAAAGCGAGCGGATAAAGCTCGGAAAGAGGCTGAGGCGGCGGCTCAGAATGCGGCATTGATTCGTGCAATGGAAGAGGAAGAAGCGGCGATAGCAGCCGAAGAGCAACGTGCTGCTGCGATGAGTTATGAGGCATATATTATTGCTGAAATAACCCGAAACTGGCGCCGATCACCCTCCGCACGTAACGGCATGATGGTTGAGGTGACGGTTCATCTGCTGCCATCTGGGCGAGTGAATGATCGTTATGTCACAAAATCGAGTGGTGATAGTCGTTTTGATAACGATGCACTTCGCGCTATTGATCGTGTCAATGTGTTTGAAAAGCTACAGGATCTAGATCCTGTCGTATTTGACCGTTATTTTAGAAAACGAGTTTTTAGATTTAGGCCCGAGGATCTTCGGGATTAAGTGTGATGTGCTGTCGCGGTTTAGACATGCGTAGATGAATTTTGGATTCAAGTGTTTGATAAGGGGAAAAATGTGAAAAGCGTGTTTCATCTGTTAGTAGCAAGTTGTGTACTTTTACTTTCCTCACTTACTTATGCTGAAAGTGATTTAGCGATAGAGATTACTCAAGGTATTGATGAGCCGACCCCTGTTGCGGTTGTGCCTTTCTCATGGAACGGCAGTTTTGCTTTAAAAGAGGATATAGCGAAAATTGTATCTGCTGATTTAGGTCGTACGGGCCTATTTAAAATGATGAACCGAGAAAATATGCTGAGTTTTCCAACGCAGCAAGATCAGGTTTATTACAGAGATTGGCGTGTAAGCAAAACTGAGTTTTTAGTCATCGGTCGTCAAATTCCTGCAGAAGGTAAGCAGATAAAGGTCGAGTTCGAGCTTTATGATGTCTTGAAAGAGAAGCGCCTATTGGCCGAGCGTGTTTCTGGTACTCAAGACAATATGCGAGATATTGCGCACTATATCTCTGACATGATCTATCAAAAACTAACCGGTATTCGTGGCGCATTCTCAACGCGTATTGTTTATGTGACGGCGCAGCAGTTCGGCGAAGGCAAGGTTAATTATCGTTTGAAAATGGC
>Ga0193962_1001263_pt1 | contig 11816 bp, 9 predicted proteins | sample FB_5_MG_FD_140335 | JGI IMG/M metagenome (GOLD analysis project Ga0193962, IMG submission 140335) | Microbial mat bacterial communities from the Broadkill River, Lewes, Delaware, United States - FB_5_MG | ecosystem: Environmental > Aquatic > Freshwater > River > Microbial mats | place: USA...
AAGACTAACTTTCGAGAGAATAGAGGAAATTTTAGAGAACGGATACAAATTAGGATTATCCGATGAGTCTAAGGCATTAATCAAGAGGTCGAAAGATTATTTGGATGCTACTATCGCAAAATCTACTAAGCCAATTTACGGTATTACAACTGGTTTTGGTTCACTTTGTAAAATATCAATATCTGAAGAAGACTTAAGCCAATTGCAGAGTAATTTGGTAATGTCTCACGCTTGTAGTATTGGTAACGTTATTCCTAAAGATGTAATCAGATTGATGTTGCTTTTAAAAGCCCATGCCTTGTCTTTGGGAAAATCGGGAGTTCAATTGGCTACGGTTGAGAGAATTATCGACATGTACAATATGGACGTATTACCTGTTGTCCGTGATTTAGGATCATTGGGAGCATCGGGTGATTTAGCACCTTTAGCTAACTTATTCTTGCCTTTATTTGGCGAAGGAGAAGTTATTTATGAAGACGAAATGCGTCCTGCTAAAGAAATTCTTGCTGAACTAGGATGGGAACCAATTGCATTAGGAGCAAAAGAAGGATTGGCTTTATTAAATGGTACTCAGTTTATGAGTTCTCATGCTGTTTACACTTTGCTTAAGGCTTTCCAATTGGTAAAATATGCTGATATTATCGGTACTGTTTCTTTGGAAGGATATGATGGAAGAATTGATCCATTTTTAGCTCCAATTCACGATGCACGTCCACATAGCGGACAAATTGAAACAGCTCGTAACATTCGCACTTTGCTTGAAGGAAGTGAAATGATCGAAAGAGAAAAGAAGAATGTTCAGGATCCATATTCATTCCGTTGTATGCCTCAGGTTCATGGTGCATCAAAAGATGCAATTAACTATGTTGCTAGCGTAGTTGAAACTGAGATTAATTCGGTAACTGATAATCCAACAATTTTTGTTGACGAGGATATGATTCTTTCTGGTGGTAACTTTCACGGACAGCCTCTTGCATTAAGTCTTGACTTTTTAGCAATTGCAATGGCAGAATTGGGAAGTATTTCGGAACGTAGAACTTATCGTTTGATTTCTGGAGATCGAGATAATCCAGAGTTTTTGATTACCAATTCAGGTTTGAATTCAGGATTTATGATTCCACAGTATGCGGCAGCTTCAATTGTTTCTCAAAACAAGCAATTGTGTACTCCATGTTCAGTTGACTCTATTCCATCGTCAAACGAGCAGGAAGATCACGTAAGTATGGGTGGAAATGCAGCAACCAAAACATTAAAAGTAGCAGAAAACGTAGAGCGTATTTTAGCTATTGAGTTGATGAATGCTGCTCAGGCTGTTGATTTACGTCGTCCAGGCAAATCATCACCATTTATTGAAGATTTCTTGACTCAATTTAGAGATGTTGTAACATTTAACGAGTTCGATCGTGTAATGTACAAGGATATTGAGGCAGCTGTTGATTTCTTGAAAGATGGAAGATTTGTTTCAGAAGCAATAAGCTAAGCTATATGATTAGAAATTAAATAATATAGCGAAGGGCGATCAATTTGATCGCCCTTCTTTTTATTCTATTTTGTGCTTTGTTAGGGACTAAGTGGAAAGCCGAATTATTTATTTGATCTTTCTCCTCGCCCCATGTGTCTTCCTTTTTCTTTGATTTTATGTAATAACATTCTCTGAAATTTTCTTTCAGCTTGATACAAGAGTAGAATTTTCTTTATGGGAAGAATTTCTTTAAACTTTTGGTGATATTCTTTATCCAAATTGGCTTCAGAAATTCTATAATCGATCAATTGTTCACTTATTTTCATAAGTTCTTCATCGGTAAGTGATTTTTTTTCATCTTTCAACTGACGAAAGAAACCTCTTGACTTGTTCCTGAATTCATTTAATTTTTGGTTTTTTTCATTGTACAATGGCCAAAAGATTTGGGCTTCTTTAGGTGTTAAGTCAAGTTGTTGAGTAATAAAAGAAACTTTTTCCGCTTCAAATTTCTTACGCATTTTTCCAGAGCCATTATGTTCGCCACGATTTTGCTGAGCAAAACCAGAAAAACACATGCTAAGAAATAAGAAGAGAGTAATAGTCGTATATTTCATAGTTATATCCTTATAAGTTTGCAAGTAATGTTTCTGTTTCAATATTATAATCAGAAAGGTACTCTATAATTTCATCGGTTGTAATATCTGACATATCATCAGAAGTCCATTCGTAATCAGTATCTATAATAGGAGAAATTGTTGATGGAGTATCCGAGACAGTATTTATTTTGCTGATTTTATAATTTTCAAAATCATCAGGAACCGAATTGGTAATAATCACCTTAACGATTAATGCCATTCCAATGATACTGGCAGCCATCCAAATGTATGGTTTCAGTGCATGTAAAACACCTTCCTTTATTGGATTTTCTTCTTTCTCTACTCTTTCCTCTATACGATCACTAAGAGTCTCAAAGTAATCTTCTGGAACCTTAAATGGCTGATCTTTTTTCATATTTGAAAGCTTGCTCATAATTATCTATATTCTTTAGACTTAGAATATTCCATTTGGTTTAATTTTACTTTAAACCTCTCTTAAATTTAAAAAAGATTCAATCTTTTTAACGGCATGATGGTAAGAAGCTTTTAAAGCTCCTACTGATGTTTCTAAAATTTCTGATATCTCCTCATACTTCAATTCATCGAAATATTTCATATTAAATACCAAACGCTGTTTTTCAGGCAACTTAAGAATCGCTTTTTGCAATTCTAATTGTGCCTGATCTCCATCGAAATATTCATCAGCTTCTAAGTTTGCCAGAAGCATATCCTCTACTTCTCCGTTTGCAAAACCTAATATCTTTTTTTGCTTATCAGCAATAAAAGTTAAGGATTCATTGGTCGCAATCCTATACATCCAGGTAAAAAGCTTGGCATCAGACCTAAAGTTTTGCAAGCCTTTCCATATTTTAATGAAAGTATTTTGCAAAACATCGTCTGTATCATCATGCGACATCACAATTTTTCGGATTTGCCAGTAAAGTCTTTCCTGATATTTTTTAACCAATAAGGAAAAAGCTTTGCTTCTAGTCTTTTTATCCTGAAATAGTTGTAATATTTCTTCGTCAGATATGTTATTCATCAATATCTAATCAGTTAATTGAATTTAAAAATAGCCATTTGCAATTGCAATGCGAAAAGTAAGACACATTTCTTTCCTAAAGGTTTAATGATAGGATAAAAAAAATCCGGAATCAATTTGATTCCGGATTTATATATTTAAACGCTGTCTTTTATTTTTGAAGTAAAGCTTCTACTTCTTTTACAACATTTTCAGCAGTATAACCAAATTTTTCATCTAAAACACCTGCAGGTGCAGAGTATCCGAAATGATCTAATCCAACTGATTTTCCGTTAGGTCCAACCAATCCCTGAAGAGTTACAGGCAATCCGGCCGTTAATCCTAATACAGGAATACCTGCAGGGATTACTTCATTTTGATATTCGGCAGACTGAGTTCTGAATAATCCTTCAGATGGTACAGATACAATCTGTACTTTCAATCCTTTTTCAGCACGTAAAATTTCAGCACCAGCTACCAAAGTTGCTACTTCAGATCCACTTGCCAATAAAATTACGTCAGGAGTGGTTTCAGGTTTCTCAACAATGTAAGCACCTTTTTCAGCCTGAAGAGCTTCCTCATAACGATTTCCTTTCGATGGAAGATTCTTAATATTCTGACGAGAGAAAATTAAAGCAGTTGGAGTTTTTGTATTCTCCATTGCCATTTTCCAAGAAACGGTAGCTTCATCAGCATCAGCAGGACGAAGAGCTAATAAACTCATTTCACCAGAGTGATTTTTCAATTGCTCTAACAAACGAATTTGTGCTTCTTGCTCAATTGGCTGGTGAGTAGGTCCATCTTCACCAACGCGGAATGCATCGTGAGTCCAGATATATTTCACAGGAACTTCCATCAAAGCAGATAGACGAACCGCTGGTTTCATATAATCAGAGAATACAAAGAAAGTACCACAAGCAGCAGTAACACCACCGTGAAGTGCGATACCGTTACAAATAGCAGCCATTGTTAATTCTGCAACACCAGCCTGAAGGAATGCTCCAGAGAAATCACCTTTAACAATTGCCTTAGTATTTTTTAAGAATCCATCTGTTTTATCAGAGTTACTCAAATCGGCAGAAGAAACAATCATGTTATCAACTTGATTAGCTAATTCACCAAGAACTGTTGCAGAAGCAGCACGCGTAGCAACATCTGCTTTTTGTGTAATTGCAGCATAGTCAATTTCTGGTGCATTGCCACTGAAGAATTTCTCCAATTTAGCAGCCAATTCAGGATTTGCTTTTGCCCATTCTGCTTGTTCAGCTTTCTTAGCAGCAGCATATTCTTGTTTTTTCTTTAAAACTTCTTTGTAATAAGCTTCAACTTCAGGGAAAATCTGGAATGGATTTTCTGATTGACCTCCTAAGTTTTCGATAGTTTTATCGATAGAAGCACCAGCAGCTCCCAATGGCTGTCCGTGAGTAGAAACTTTATTTTCGAAGCTACCACCATCAGCATCAACAGCACCTTTACCCATCAAAGTTTTACCGATGATAATTGTTGGACGTTCGGTTTCGTTGTTAGCTGCTAGCAAAGCAACACGAATTTCAGAAGCACTGTTACCGTCGATAGAAATTACATTCCATCCCCATGCTTCGTATTTTTTAGCTGTATCTTCTACGGTAACTTCTTCAACTGTTGTAGAAAGTTGAATGTTGTTAGAATCGTAGAACATGATTAAATTACTCAAACCTAAAGTTCCAGCAATTCTACCAGCACCTTGAGCAATTTCTTCCTGAATACCACCATCAGAAATGAAAGTGTATATTTTGTGAGACATCCAATCGCCGAAACGAGCAGCAAGGAATCTTTCCGCAATAGCGGCACCTACTGCCATTGTATGTCCCTGTCCTAATGGACCAGAAGTATTTTCAACACCACGGGCAAAATCAACTTCAGGGTGTCCAGGAGTTGGAGATCCCCACTGTCTGAAATTTGCCAACTCTTCCATACTATAGTTACCAGTTAAGGCAAGAATAGAATATAACATTGGAGACATATGACCTGGGTCAAGGAAAAATCTATCACGATTGATCCAGTTCATGTCTGTTGGGTCAAAATTTAAGAATTCGGAATAAAGTACATTTACAAAATCGGCTCCGCCCATAGCACCTCCTGGGTGACCTGATTTCGCCTTTTCCACCATAGCAGCTGCAAGAACACGAATGTTATTCGAAGCTTTGTCAGTTACTGTAAGATCCACTTGGTTGTTCATTTCTTTTAGATCCATTTTAACAAATGAGATTTTAGATGATAAAAACTTGGTAAGATTTTATTTAATGGATGCAAAGATATACAAAAATGTAATCCTACCTCGTTCTTAAGCTCCTAAATAAGCTTAAAATGGAATAATTTAGAAATTTAGATTGTTGTAAATCAATATGATTACAATCGGACTGGAATTGATTTTCCTGAAGAGATAACAAAACTGCTTTTTCGAGAGTTTTGCGACAAGGAAGCATTTTTATTCCTGAAAATAACATGATAAACACCTGGCTGAAGCGTAATTGTTTCTCTCAGAGTCTTCTCATTCATGTCATATATCCATTCCAATTTATCATTACGTTGTACAAATAAACTGCAAGGTCCAGATGTTGGTTTGAAGATTGTTGCTAATCCTGGTTGAGGAATTTTTATGGAAGTGGTTTTACTTTGATCAATTTTCATATTTTTGATTTTAATCTTAGGCAAAGTTAAAATCTCCAAATCATATTTATCGCAAAGGTATTTTACTGTTCTGTTAGCAGTCTGAACATTTATGGTTTCGCTATTTTTTTTAACCAGAGTTTTAAGGTCTTTATATAAACTGGTTCGGTTTGATTCTATTTTTAACATTCCCTGAGGAGCATCAAATCCAATTTTGGTGTGCTTTCCAGCAACTATGCTAACACTGTTTCTATGAATTTCAGGAATTGTATGAATGGTAATATCATAGCTTAATAAAGGATCGATATAAAGGGTATCAGGATTTCCTTTTGCATTTAAAGTGTGCATAAACTGATATCGTACTTTTCCTGAAACTGAGTTGTAAAAAGTCATGGCAACATCTGTTTCTGTAGGAGAGCCGTTGGCATCGATTAAATTGATTTGAGTTGATGTTTTGTTTAGAACCTGAGATACCACATATTCCAAAGTACTACCAAACTGCTGCTCTTCTTCAACCTGAAGAAAGTTGCCAATACATTCAAAACTACTCTTGAAATTCACATCTAAACCAATTCCGATAATAAATGGCTTAAGAAAAATACCTGCTTTCTGCAGTTTTAATGATACTTCGCAAGGATCTCCATCGCATGCTTCAACACCATCGGTAATTAATATTACTACATTTCGAACACCTGGTTTATTTGGTGGAAAGTCTTTGGCTGCAAGCTCTAAAGAATGTGCTATTGGAGTGGTCCCTTTTGGAGTAAGAAAGCGTAAAGTTTGTCTAATTTTACCTGCATTATCTGGCAGAAAGGGTACTTCAAGTTTTGTATCGTTACAATCTTGAGGAGGAACAACACTTTGATGACCGTAGACACGTAAAGCCATATCAACATTGTTTTCACACTCCAGACTATCCACCATTCGGATTAGGAATTTACGGGCAATATCTATTTTTTTTGATTTCTCCCAATAACCATTCATGCTTTGAGAGGCATCGAATATGAAAAGAATTTTGGTCTTTTCATTTTGAAGATTTTTATTCTTTTGAGCTGAAATTTTATTGGGAATAAAATTAATCAGAAGCAGTGCGATAATAGTAAGTGTCTTTATTCTCAAGAGATTTGCTTTAAATTTTCAAAAGGTAAAGTTACTTATACTATAGTTGAATTAAAATAACTTGAAGAAATAAATCATTCTAAATGGATAATATCATCACCAGCTGATTCAATACGTCGTTGAATTGCATCGAAACTATCCATTGAGTTCAGCATCATTATTTCAGAGGAAATACCAGTTGATTGTTTGAATAAATTTATTGCCTTTTTAATTATTTCTTTTGCTTCTAAAAGATCATAGTAGTGTAATGATGTTATTTCTCCATCGTAATTTATGGCAATTCTTGAATAGCGATAATATTCAATGGCTTGATTGAAGGTGTTGCCAGGATTTGTTATTACGATATCTTTAGCTGTTTTTAATCGCCTCTTTTTGTATGGTAAACTATTGAAAAAGCTTAGGGTATCCGAATAGTTATAGTTTATCGAACTTTCATTTATGTATTTTTGAATAGTTTCTTCACCTCTATTAAAGTGATTAATGGTAATAGGTGTTTTTAAGAATTGCCACATTTGTGTAAGTGGTAAATGTGTGAGAATAAATTTTTCAGGATGTACCATATAGAATTTATTGGTTCGGCTCTTTATTCCTGAGTGATGCAATACTGCATTTGACCAGCTTAAATCAAAAAAACGCCATTCATTATTTATTTTAACCACATTCCATGAATGGGTTGCTCTATCTTGAAAATTGCCTGTTTTGGAAATATATCCACCAATGGAATAGCATTCGAATCCTGATTGAATACAGAAAAATTGAAACAGCTTAGAGAATCCTTCGCACACCGCTTTTCGTTTTTTTAAAACACAGACCGGAGACACACAATTGTTAGAGCCGATATAGAACAATACGTTCGGATCATATAGCAATTCAACTTCATCTTTATAATGAATATTGGTAATAATCCACATGTAAAATGCTCTAAGTTGTTCCTCTTTTGAATTGGCTCCTGAAATTAGATATTGATGAAGATCAATTAAGTTGTCCGATACTTTATCGGGCGTTTTTCTTACATGACGATCTATTAATCGGTATTTTCCGAAATCAGGATCTTGAGCTTGAATAAATGTTATCGCAACAAGATATAAAATCGATATGAGAATAAATCGTTTGGTCATATAAGTTTCACTTATCTATAAATCTATAGAAAATATAATGGTTTGAAATATTATCTGGCTTCGTTTTGAGTCAATTAACAATTTTTTAGGAGATGAATCGGGAAAATTGGCACATCGGAAATTAAAATGTACTTTTGCACAGATTTTTAAAAAATGAATAGTCGCGAATCAAAATAATATAGAATTGCCATGGCATTACAGTGTGGAATTGTAGGATTACCAAATGTTGGTAAATCAACCTTGTTTAATTGTTTGTCGAATGCGAAAGCACAATCGGCTAATTTCCCGTTTTGTACTATCGAACCAAACGTAGGAGTGATTACCATTCCTGATGATCGTTTGATTAGATTATCAGAATTGGTGAAGCCAGAAAGAGTGCAGCCTTCGGTAATGGAGATTGTTGATATTGCTGGTTTGGTAAAAGGTGCGAGTAAGGGAGAAGGATTAGGTAACAAATTCTTATCGAATATTCGTGAGACCAATGCTATTATTCATGTATTGCGTTGTTTCGATAATGATAATATCGTTCATGTTGATGGTTCTGTAGATCCTATTCGTGATAAAGAAACTATCGATATCGAGTTGCAATTAAAGGATTTGGAAACTGTTGAAGCTAGATTGCAAAAAGCCGCTAAGTTGGCAAAAGTTGGAAAAAATCCTGAAGCGAAAAGATTGTGTGAAGTTTTGGAGCGTTATCAGGAAGCCTTAATTCAAGGTAAATCAGGTCGTGTTGTTGAGTTAAGCGAAGCAGATGAGAAAGTAACTACGGATCTTCACTTGCTAACAACAAAACCAATTCTTTACGTTTGTAATGTTGATGAAGCATCGGTAAAAGATGGAAACAAGCATGTTGATGCAGTAAAAGAAGCTGTAAAAGATGAAAATGCAGAAGTTCTTGTTGTTGGTGCTGGTATTGAATCGGATATTGCAGAATTGGAAACTTACGAAGAGAAACAGATGTTTCTTGAAGATTTAGGATTGGAAGAGCCAGGAGTTAACAAGCTAATTAAAGCTGCTTTTAGACTTCTTGATTTGGAAACCTATTTTACTGCTGGAGTAAAAGAGGTGAGATCATGGACTTATCCTAAAGGTGCGAAAGCTCCTCAAGCTGCTGGTGTTATTCACACCGATTTCGAAAAAGGATTTATTCGTGCAGAGGTAATCAAATATGACGATTACTCTGAACTTGGATCTGAGAATGCTTGTAAAGAAGCTGGTAAAATGAATGTAGAAGGAAAAGAATATATTGTACAGGATGGTGATATTATGCACTTCCGTTTCAATGTATAATTAAATCCTTATAAAAATACAGATGGCTGTTCGATTCGAGCAGCCATTTTTTATGAATTATTAATCTAAATCAAGATTAGTATATTTGTTATCAGTTAGGATTTTTAAATTATTCATTTTCAATTACTCATTATTAATTATTTTTTCATGCTTCGTACTTTATTGATTATAGGAATGGGAGGTTTTTTCGGAAGTGTTTCTCGTTACTTATTAGGACAGGGACTTCATCGAATTTTTGATACGATTTTTCCTATAGGAACCATGACAGTGAATATTTTGGGAAGTTTTATAATTGGTGTGGTTTATTCACTAGCGGAACGAGATAATTTAATTAATCCGGAAATGAGAATGTTTCTTGCAGTCGGATTTTGTGGTGGGTTTACCACATTCTCTTCCTTTGCATTCGATAAACTCAATCTTTTAAAAGACAGCGGATTTTTGTATCTTTCTGTATATCTGGCGGGGAGTGTTTTTTTAGGCTTGTTAGCAGTTTATTTAGGCACACAAATTCATAAGTTATTTTAGATATTAGTTTCATATAATAGTTCTGTCTGTAACTCATATCTATAAAATACTTTACGATATGAAATTGAAAGGGAAGGCAAAATTATTACGTGTATTTATTGGCGAAGCTGATAGAGTTTATCAGCGTCCGCTTTATGAAGCAATTGTTTATGGAGCTAAAAAATTTGGCTTAGCGGGAGTTACAGTGCATCGAGGAATCATGTCTTACGGTGCAAGTTCAAGAATTCATACTTCAAAAATTTTTGCCTTGTCTGATGATCTTCCAATCATCATCGAGATTGTCGATTCTACCGAGAAAGTAGAAGGATTTCTTCATATTATAGAATTATTAATTGAAAAATCGGGTGGTGGAGGAATGATTACCATGGAACAGGTTGATGTAATACGATATCAGCCACAAGCCAAATAAGAAAATTCAAACTTCACATCTTTATTAATCCAGTTTTTAACATTTTAACAAGGCTATTATCAGGCTGAATCAACTATATTTGTTGCGGACAATTTTAAAAAGACAACAACTCATAGTATGAATAATACCTTCAAAACCTTACTCATTATATCAATTTTGATATTCAACACTTTGTGTTTAAGTGCTCAACGAACCCGTAAAATCCCATCAGAAAAACCTAAATTGGTTGTAGGTATTGTTGTTGATCATTTACGTCCCGACTATTATTTCAGATATTCAAACTTAATAGGTGATAGAGGCTTTAAACGATTGATGAATCAGGGGACTTATTGCAAGAATACCAAGTTTAGTTATTTGTACTCACAAACCGGACCCGACCACGCCACGATTTTTACGGGAACTCCTCCTTCTTATCATGGTATCATTTCGCATGGATGGTACAATCGATTATCGGGAGAGTTGAACATGGCTAATGAGGATGATAGTGCAAATTTGGTTGGTATAGATTCAGAAGAAAAAGGCAAATCGCCTAAAAATTTATTGGCTCCAACCATAGGCGATGAAATTAAATTATTCAATCAACATTCCAGAGTTATAGGAGTAGGATTAAATGCTGAGGCAGCTCTTTTTTCTTCCGGTCATGCTGCGGATGGAGCGTATTGGATGGACAATTTATCCGGTAAATTTATCACGTCTTCACATTATCAGGATACCATTTACAATTGGGTGAATGTTTTTAATGAGAAAAAATTTGCCGATTTCTATATGGATCGGGTATGGACTCCTTTTGATGGAGAAAATAAACCAACAGTATCCGATAAACTATTGGGGAAGGTTGGATTGAACACCGAATTTTTCTACGATTTAAATAAGGAAAAAAGAACTTTTGGTTACAAAGCAATAAAAGCAACACCATTTGGAAACATGTTGGTAAAAGATTTTGCAATTGCAGCTATTATTAATGAAAACCTGGGGCGAGATGATGATTCTGATTTTCTTTCTTTAACTTTTTCGTGTTTGGATTATAAACACAGAGATCTTTCCCCTTTTGCTCCAGAAATGGTTGATAATTTTGTAAGGTTGGATAGAGAGATAGAACATTTTCTTGATTTTTTAGATGAACAAATCGGTTTGGAAAATGTGTTGGTGTTTTTAACTGCCGATCAATCTGCAAATTATACACCAGACAATCTAAAAGCTCAGAACATTCCGAACGGATATTTCAGCTCCTTTAATGCAATGGCTCTTTTAAAATCATACTTAAATGTTGTGTATGGTAATGGTGAGTGGATTTTGGGTTATGATTCGCAACAGGTGTATTTGAATCATGAGTTAATAGAAGATTCAAAACTTTCATTGGAAGAAATGCAGGTGAAAGCCGCGAATTTCTTAATTCAGTTTACAGGAGTTGCCAATACCATTACAGCAAATAGTTTGATTAAGACAAATTATACTCATGGTATCAAACAAAAGGTACAATGTTCGTTCAATCAGAAACGTTCGGGAGATGTAATGATTACTCTTGAACCAGGTTGGATGCATAAAACCAAAGACGAGAGAGATGAGATTGCACAATACAGCTACACCAATCAGGTTCCTTTGTTTTGGTTTGGTTGGAAAATTAAGC
>Ga0193962_1001264_pt1 | contig 11816 bp, 9 predicted proteins | sample FB_5_MG_FD_140335 | JGI IMG/M metagenome (GOLD analysis project Ga0193962, IMG submission 140335) | Microbial mat bacterial communities from the Broadkill River, Lewes, Delaware, United States - FB_5_MG | ecosystem: Environmental > Aquatic > Freshwater > River > Microbial mats | place: USA...
ACCGGCAGTGCCGCCGCCACGGAATGACAGCGGCAAAAACGTCCGTGCCACCAGGGCTGCAGCCAGTCTTGCCAACAGGCCTCCAGTGTTTCTGAAACACTGATCAGTACCAGTGGTGACCGGTTTGGTTCCGATTCTGTATGAACTGTATCTGCCAGCATGGTGCTGCTTCCCCGTCACACCTGAATAAATCCTGCTCGGCAGGAACTGAATTTCATCAGGGGGCCATGTCATAATAGGCGATGCACATTTATCGCCCAGTGAGACTACCACGGTTTATCAGTGTCCATAAAACGGTATGGTCAGGCGGGGGGCGGAGGAGCTGAACTCGACTCCGGTGGCGACCATATAATGAGTATCGGCCAGTTTTGAGCCAGGTTTAATGTTTTTGAGGTGTTATGAGCAAATTGAATCCCCGCCAGCGTGAAGCGGTGCATTACATCGGTGGTCCGCTGCTGGTGTTGGCCGGAGCCGGTTCAGGCAAAACCAGCGTGATTACCCGCAAAATCGTCTGGATGATCAGGGAGGCGGGGCTGGAAGCACGCCACATTGCCGCCGTAACCTTTACCAACAAGGCTGCGCGGGAGATGAAGGAGCGTGTCGGCCAGTTGCTGCAGGGCAAGGAAGGACGCGGGCTGACGATCTCCACGTTCCATACGCTGGGCTTGTCGATCATCCGCCGCGAACGCAAACACCTGGGATTGAAGGCCGGTTTTTCATTGTTTGATGATCAGGACAGCAAGGCGTTGCTGCGTGATCTTATGTTGCAGAACGACGAAGATACCGACCAGATAAACGACGTTCAACATCGCATATCCAACTGGAAAAACGACCTGTTGACCCCGGATCAGGCCTTGGCCGAAGCCGAGTTGCCGCAGGATATCCTCGCCGCACGGGCCTACGAGGCCTACAACCGCCATCTGCGCGCCTACAATGCGGTTGATTTCGATGATCTCATCCTGTTGCCGGTACAGCTGTTTATCGAGCATGCGGATGTGTTGGAACGCTGGCAACGTCGCATTCGTTACCTGCTGGTGGACGAGTATCAGGATACCAACCTGTCGCAGTACAAGCTGGTACGTTTGTTGGTTGGCCATCGCAGCGGTCTGACCGTGGTGGGTGATGACGACCAGTCGATCTATGCCTGGCGCGGCGCGCGGCCGGAAAACATGGTGCAGCTGCAGACCGACTTCCCCAGCCTGAAAGTGGTCAAGCTGGAGCAGAACTACCGTTCCACCAGCCGTATCCTCAAAGCTGCCAATACGCTGATCGCCAACAATCCACATGTGTTCGAAAAGACGCTGTGGAGCGAGATGGGCTACGGCGACCCGTTGCGGGTGATTCATGCACGCAACGATGACGCCGAAGCGGAGCGAGTGGCCACCGATATCCTCGACCGCCATCTGCGTGAGCGTATCGCTTTTCGCGACTTCGCCGTACTGTACCGTGGCAATCACCAGTCGCGGCTGATCGAAATGAAGCTGCAGCACTATCAGGTGCCATACAAACTCAGCGGTGGTACCTCCTTCTTTGCCCGCGCCGAGATCAAGGACCTGATGAGCTATTTGAAGGTGTTGATCAACCGTGACGACGACAACGCTTTTCTGCGCATTATCAACCTGCCACGACGTGAGATCGGTCCCAGTACCCTGCATGCGCTCGGCGAGTATGCGTCCGGCCGTGAAATCAGCCTGTTCGAGGCGTGTGGCGAGCTGGGGCTGGAGCAGGTTCTGTCGGCACAGGCGGTGGATCGGCTGCGCCGGTTCTGCCACCTGATTGATCGACTCTATGACCGCTGTCGTGATGGCGACCCTATCGCCGCCATCCATGAGCTGATCGACGAGATCGATTACCCCGGCTGGATTCGCCAGAATGCGTCCAGCGATGTGGTGGCCGAAAAGCGGATGCAGAACGTCTACTTCCTGATTGAATCCCTGCAATCGACACTGGAGCGGTTGCAGGAGGAGGACGAGGATACCGGCATTGAAGATGCGATTGCTCGCCTGGTACTGATCGACATGCTCAATCGTCAGGAAGAGGAAGATGACTCTGACCGCGTGCAGTTGATGACGTTGCATGCCTCCAAAGGTCTGGAGTTTCCACATGTATTTCTGCTGGGTATGGAGGAGGAACTGCTGCCGCACCGCAACAGTATCGAGATGGATACCATCGAGGAGGAGCGTCGGCTGGCCTATGTGGGTATCACCCGCGCACAAAAAACCCTGACCATGACGCTGGCCAAGCAGCGTCGGCAATTTGGCGAGTGGCTGGAGTGTACGCCCAGCCGTTTTCTGGAAGAGTTACCGGCAGATGACATCGAACACGAGGGTCGCGGCGATGATCGCCCCGAACAGAACCGCGCCCGAGGCCGGGCTACACTCAATGGCCTCAAGGGGCTGCTGGATGATCTCTGAGATCCAGTGGCAGGGTCAGGGTGAAACAGCTGCCCTGGGCTGAACTCTCAACCTGAATTTTGCCGTGCAGGGTTTGGGTGACCCACTGATGCACCAGATGCAGGCCCAGGCCGGTATGCCCCTGCCCGCGTCCGCTGGTGATGAAGGGGTCGAACAGGGTCGGCAGGATCTCTGCCGGGATGCCGTGGCCGTTGTCACTGACCTGCAATTCCAGCTGCCCTGACGCGGTCAGTTGGCCGCTGAGGCGGATATGGCCACGGCTACCCTCGTCAAATGCATGCTGCAGCGCATTGTCGATCAGGTTTTGCAGTACCTGCGATAAAATGCCGGGATGGCTGTACAGGGTGCAATCGGGCAACGCCTGTTCCAGAGTCACGGACGATTGCTTCAGCGATACCTGCAGGCTATGCAGCAGATCATCGACACAGGCCTGCAGGGTAAAGTTGACCGGTGCCTCCAGATTGCGCTCCAGTGCCAGACGTTTGAAACTGCGGATCAGTGCCGTCGCCTTGTCGAGGTGGTGCCGGATCAACGCGATGCCCGAGTGTGTCCGAGCCAGATAATCAGTGAGCCCGGCCCGTGTCAGATGGCCATCATCCACGGTTGTCTGCAGTTGATGCCGGTCGTTTTCCAGCGTACTCAGGGTCATCAGCGCCCCACCGGTGGGGGTGTTGAGCTCATGAGCCACGCCAGCCACGGTCATCCCCAGCGCCGACAGCTTGCGGGTTTCGACCAGTTCATCCTGCAGTACCTGCTGGTGGTGCAAGGATTGCTTCAACTGCACATTCGCACTTTGCAGCTCGCTGCGCTCGTGGCTGAGCTGGTGCAGCAGTTCGACGCGCTGGGCTTCGATACGTGCGACACGATAGATGACGAGGCCGCCCAGCAAGAGCACCAGCACGCTGCCCAGCGTCACCGGCAACAGCAGTGATTGGCGCAGGGTCGTGATCATGCCGGGCGGTGTTGACAGCAGGAGGTACCATCTGGAAGTGTCGGTATCCGCGGCAGCGGTGGTGTCGGGCTGGATCTGCGTATAGCTCCAGAGCTGGCCGTAGAGGTTTATACCTCGGCCGCTGGGGCTGTCTTGCATGCGTTGCCACAGCTGCGGGTACTGCTGTTGCACGGTCAGGTCTGGCTGTTGCCGTAAAAACCCCCACTCCTGAGCAGGGTCTTGATGCAGTAGCCAGTAGCCGTTCGCATTGACCATGCCGGGCTGGGTCTGAGTGCTGCTCTGTTGGCGCAGTTGTTGGAAAAACGTCTGCAAGCTGAAGTTGAGCACCAGCATGCCGGGATGCAGGTTATCGCTGCCGGTACGAATGACGGTGCGCAGTGTGGGATCCAGCGGAGTGGCAATACGCCCATGCTCGATGTTCAAATCCAGCGGCGAGTAGTAGACATGGTCAGCCGCCAGCTGTCGGGCAGCGCGCACATAATAGCGCTGGCTTTTGTCCTGCAGTTCGGCGGTGGCAACCTGTTGAGGCTTGCCCTGGATGACGTTGGTGCGGACCTGCTCTCGACCGCTGTTGTCCAGCCAGCGCAGTTGCGACATCAGGCCGGATGAACGACTGACGCGCTCGAAATGCTGCGCCAGTTGGTGCAACTGTGGCGGAGCGTCTTGGTGCAGGCTATTGGAGAGCGCATAGCTGCGCTTGAGCAGCAGCGTCAGTTGTCCGAAGTAGCCGAGCTTCTGGCTCAGCTGATGACTGATCTGGTCGAGCAGTTCACCATGGCGAGTGATGATCGGATCCACCTTGAGTCGGTACAACTCGTTATAGGCGACCCAGGCCGAGATCATGACCGTGAGCAGAAGTGGCAGCATGAGCAGTAACCAAATGCTCAAGGCGCGCCGCTGGTATGCCGCCCTGGCAATATCGGGATCATATTCCATTGCAGCCTCCTGCCGCAGTCAACGTCGGTTACGTACCCACTCCAGTGCCTGTTCAGGTTTCATGGGGCGGGCAAACAGGTAGCCCTGTGCGTACAGGCAGCCCTTGTCGATAAGCAGCTGGCGCTGTTGCTCCGTCTCGACGCCTTCGGCAATGACCTGAAAACCGAAGCGGTCACCCAGGCGCAGGATCATGTCGACGATATGGTCGGCATTCTCGGACTCGCCGAGCCGGGAGATAAAGGTGCGGTCGATTTTCAGCACGGAAGCCGCCAGATCAGTGATATGTGCCAGTGATGAATAGCCGGTGCCGAAATCATCAATACTGACCCCGATGCCATATTCCAGCAGCTGCCGTAGCTGTAGTGAAATGTTGCGGTACTCGACCATGGCCTGGGATTCGGTCACTTCCAGCTCCAGCAGCTCGGGAGGCAGGCCGGAGGCCCGGATCATGCTCAGCATTTCGTCGAAATAGCCGGGCAGCAGCAGATCGATCGAGGAGGTGTTAAAGGAGATCGGCAGGGTAATGCCCTGTTGCTGGAAACTGCGCGCCACCGATAAGGTCTGGCCCAGAACATTGAGGTCCAGTTCGCTGATCAGCCCGGCGGTTTCCGCAACCGGAATGAACTGGTCAGGGTTGATGATGTGGCCATCGGCATGTTGCCAGCGTACCAGTGCTTCAAACCCGACCGCACGCCCTGATATCAGTTCGACTTTCGGTTGCAACACGATATGCAGCGCATCGGTCTGCAGGGCCTGACGCAACTCATTGAGAAGGATATAACGCTCACGCATCTGTTGTTCCTGTGAGCGATCATATTCGACAAAGCGCAGTCCATTGCGCTTGGCGGCTTCTACAGTCAACTCGGCCAGACGCAGCATATGTTCCGGTTCATGGTTGTCACAGCTGCTCAGTGGCAGTACGGCGGCGACTGAAGGGATCTGGTGCTCACTGCCATCAATCGTCAGAGGCTCGGCCAGCAACGCAGCGACCTGTTGTTTTGAGGGTGCCGTGTCGGCCGGCAGCAGCAGGGCAAATGTGCTGCGGTCGATACGGGCGAGCAGCAAGTGTCCCTGAATACGGGTTTGCAGGCGGTGCTGGACGCTATGCAATACGCTGTCACAGAAGGGCTCGCCAAAGTGCAGGGCGGTTTCGTTCAGTTCATCGAACTTGATGACCCAGAGCAGATGCTGGTGCAGTTCCCGCGTGCTCAGGCTACGCAGGGTGCGTTTCAGGTAATTGCGGTTGGGCATGTCCAGCAGCGGGTCACGGTAGGCCAGCTGAGACATGCGGTTGTAGAGGGACAGGTTGGTAAAGCCGGTACTGATATTTTCGCAGAACACTTCCAGCAGATTGGTTTCGGCCGGTGTTGGTTTCCGATCGGTTTTAATCAACGTCAAATAGGCGGGCGCCTCTACCTGATCAGGCGCGAAATGCAGCACTGTATAGTGTTCGTTGTAGAGGTGATGTCGGGTCGCAAGTGCCTCTGCAAACAGCGGGTGCAGGGCCTCGATTTCCGGGCTGTCCAGGGTGCGGTCCTTGCAGTGCTTGAAACAGCCACTGGCGGCCAGTACCCGGCTTGCCGACAGGGGCTGACCAGGGGGGCTTAATATGCACAGGATACCGCCGTGATCGACCCGGAGCAGCACGGACAGGGTACTGAGCACGGTATGGGTGTAGCTCGCCAGATCGCGGCGTTTGCTCAGCGCCTGCGAGGCATCGACGATCAGCTGCAGCCCCTGGCGGGCACGCTCGAGTTGGGTGGTGCGATCCCAGGTGCGCAGATTACCGGTAATGACCGAGGTCAGGTGTTCGTGGGTCAGTTCGGATTTGCACCAGTAGTCGTCGATATCGAACTGGCGCAGGACATCAGGCTGTGGAGCCATGCCCGGCTGGCCGGTGAGCAGGACGATGCGGACCTGATTGTTACAGATCACATCACGAATGGTGCGTACCAGGCGCAAGCCGGAGTCGTCTTCTTCCATCACCACATCGAGCATGATAATGCCGATATCCTGGTGTTCGGGAAGCAGGCGGGCGGCTTCAACCGCGGACCGTGCACAGATCACCTCAAGGGAGCGTCCATCCACTTTAATCTGTGCCAGGGCGTGAACCAGCGATGCCTGGTAGGTCGGGTCATCTTCAACGCTCAGCACCTTCCATGGTGGTTCTTGTGAAGCTGTGGGGGCCAGCGGTGGCCTGAATTCAAATAATTCATCTGCCAACATACGATTAGTCCTTTATTCCTGTGTCAAACCGGTTGGTCATTAAACAGGCGTTTATCAGCTTGGTTTACAAAACTCCGTTTGTAAATATCATCGATGATGAAATCATCATTTGTTCATTATTTAGCCATATACCAGCTCCGGCAGCCAGGTTGCCAGACCTGTTTGCCAGGCCAGCAGCGCCAGCATGGCCAGCTGGATCAGGATGAACGGGATAACGCCCTTGTAGATTTGTCCCGTGGAGATGTGGGCCGGGGCGACACCGCGCAGGTAAAACAGGGCGAAGCCGAACGGCGGGGTCAGAAATGAGGTCTGCAGGTTCAGCGCCAGCATTACCCCGAGCCAGACCGGATCCAGCCCCATGCCGAGCAGGATCGGTGCCACGATCGGTACCACCACGAAGGTGATCTCGATGAAATCGAGGAAAAAACCGAGCAGGAACACGATCAACATCACGATCGCCATGGCACCGACCACGCCACCGGGCAGATCGTGCAGGAAGTCGCGTACCAGATCGTCGCCGCCGTAGCCACGGAACACCAGCGAAAAGATCGACGCGCCGACCAGAATGATGAACACCATGGAACTGACCTGAGTGGTGGAGCGCATGACCTCATTCAGGGTTTTCAGGCTGAACGCACGGCGCATCAGCGCCAGCCCGATAGCGCCCACGGCACCGACCGACGCCGCCTCGGTTGGAGTGGCAAAACCACCCAGAATCGAGCCCAGCACCAGCCCGATCAGCAGCACTGGCGGCACCAGCGCCTTCAGTGCCCGTAGCCAGAGGTTGGTGATGGCATTCAGCTCCTCCTCGGGAATGGCCGGTACCGCATGCGGGCGGGTTACGGCGACGAACACCATGTAACCGATGTAGGCCACGACCAGCAGCAGGCCCGGGATCAGCGCACCGAGGAACAGGTCACCCACGGTGACCGTTTCCGGCGAGAACATGCCCTGATCGATCTGTGATTGCTGATAGGCCGAGGAGATGACATCGCCGAGCAGCACCAGCACGATGGAGGGCGGAATGATCTGCCCCAGTGTGCCCGATGCGCAAATGGTGCCGGTCGCCACGGCCGGGTCGTAACCGCGCTTGAGCATGGTCGGCAGGGACAGCAAGCCCATGGTCACAACGGTCGCGCCGACGATACCGGTGCTGGCCGCCAGCAGCATGCCGACCAGTGTTACGGAAATGCCCAGACCACCGCGCAGGGAGCCGAACAGGGCGGCCATGGTGTCGAGCAGCTCCTCGGCGACCTTGGATTTCTCCAGCATAACGCCCATGAATACGAACAGGGGCACGGCAATCAGCACCTCGTTGTTCATGACCCCGAAGATGCGGTTGGGGATCGCTTCCAGAAACACACTGTCAAAGTGGCCGGTCAGAGTGCCGATGGCGGCAAACAGCAGGCCGGTACCGGCCAGCGAGAAGGCAACGGAATAGCCCATCAACAAGACAACGATGGCACCGATAAACAGCAGCAGAGGCAGTAACTCGATCACAGGGCGTGCTCCCCTTCCGGTGGTGGCAGATGGGCATGGCCGCTGATCACCAGCAGACTGCGCAGCAGTTCGGCAATCCCCTGCAGGGTCATCATCGCGGGCATCGCCAGCAAAGCCGTTTTGAGTATGTAGCGATAGGCGATGCCGCCCGCTTCCTGAGAGCCTTCTTTGAGTTCCCAGGAGGTGGCGACGTATTCCCAGGAGACCCAGAACAGAAATATACACACAGGCAGCAGCAGGAACAGGGTGCCGAACAGATTGATCCAGGCTTTGCCCTTTTCCCCCAGTGGACGGTAGATGATATCCACGCGTACATGACCATCATGTTTGAGGGTATAGGCAGCCCCGAGCAGGAAGACGAAGCTGTGCATGTAGATGACAGACTCTTGCAGGGCGATATTGCCCATCTCGAAGGCGTAGCGCATGACCACAACGACAAAGGTGACGACCACCATCAACAGGGTCAGCCACGCGATCAGCCGTCCGGTCCATTCGCTGAAACCGTCCAGTAATCTGACCAGGGCCGCAAGGGGGGAGGAGTGACGCATCGATATTCTCGTTTCAGGAGATTGGGCGGGCGGCAGTATATCAGGTAATTCCTGTAGCGCGGCAGGCAGGGATGACTACAGCTTGAGGCGGCAAAGCCGTACAATAGGCGAACAGACACCAATGTGGAGATTTCCCATGACTGAACTGCTGAATCTTGAGCCTGAACTGGAGGCCTTCGAGCCCTGGCAGCTGACCGCCTTTTCGGCCGCGCTGACCGAGCGTATGTTCCCCAATTTCGCGCTCTTCGCACGTTTGGTCGAGTTCGGCGATGCTGCCAAATTGCGGCAGATCCTGGATGGCGTCTGGGACAGCCTCAGCGGCCAGGGGGCGAAGATGAATTTCGAAGTCCAGCTGGACGCCGTCGAAGCCAATATGCCGGATATCGACGTATTCGATATGTATGGCGCGTTGCCGGCACTGGATGCGGTCGTCGCTCTGAACGCCACGCTTAACTGCCTGCTGGAAAAGGACCGTGCCGAAGCCGCGACCATTGGTCAGCTGTCCCGTGAGTGCGTTGCCACCTTTCTGGAAGTGACCGAAGGTGATGACCAGCTGTCCGATGAGGAGCTGGTCAAGCTGATCAACACCCATGAATTGATGCAGGCGGAAGACGCCTTCCGTGACGAGGTGCTTGAGCGCCTGCGTGGACAGAAACACGCGACCCCGGACTTCATCCAGGCCCTGCGCGAGCTGGCCGGCAATGAAGGTGTCAGCAACATCGGCATCAGCGACGACGACTGATCATGCTGCGTCTGGGACTGTTATTGCTGGTGGTGCCTGCCGTATTGCTGATGGCGGGCTACATGTACGACCTGTCGTTGGCCGATGCCTGTCTGGAGCAGGGTGGCTCCTGGGATTATCGTGCCGCCCGCTGTGATGAGGCGGGTGCCGCACATCCCTTCACGCCTTTCATGGTGCGTCATCCGCTGTGGGTGAACGGTGGCATGCTGTTGTCGGTTGTGGGGCTGTTGCTGTGCATCGCCGGACTTTACCGCCGCCGTTGAGACCGATACGGAGTTACTGATGGTGAAAAAGATCATTCTGGCGCTGGTGCTGATTCCGCTGCTGGCGGGTGTGTTTTTGTGGCAGGCAGAGCCTCTCTGGTGGCAGGAGGCCAAGGCTGAATGGCTGGCAGACTTCAATGCCGATCGGGCTGAGCAGGCGATGGTCTGGCGTGAACAGGGTTTGGCGTTGGGTCGCAGTGGCGATCAGGCGGCCTGTCTGGATCGGGCGTTGACCGATTTCGATGGCTGTACCGGTTTTCAGTGTACGGTCAATTATGGCCGTCTGCTCAATGCCTGTCTGGAAACGGCCGCGATCAGTGAAGGCTTCTGTGAGGGTGTGCCCGCTTTCCGTGACCAGCCGACTGAAGATGACAAGAGCTGGGCCAAGTACACCTGTTGGGACCGGAATATCCGTGGGGAAGGTTGTCGCTTGTTGATGCGTCAGCAGCAGCTGTTCTGCAGTGCGGCTGACGGTGAGGCTGTTACTGTCGAGGCTGCGCCGGCCAATTAAACGGTGAGCACCAGCTTGCCGCGGATGTGGCCATGGGCGCTGAGGTGGTGGGCTTTTGCGGCCTCTTCCAGCGCAAATGTGTCCGCGATGCTGAGCATCACCTTACCGCTGGACGCCAACATGGCCAGTTCATGCAGCTGGGCAGCATCGGGGCGGGCGCGCATGCCGCTGACCTTGAGGTCGCGCGCTGCACCCGCCGCCATGACCTCCGCAGCGGTGACCGACGGCAAGGTAATCATCTGGCCGTGCGGGTTGAGGCAGTCCAGGGCCTGAATCGCCGTCTGGCCGCCAACGCAATCTATGATCAAATCAGCATCGTGAATCAGTGTTTCGACCTGCTGGCGGGTGTAGTCAATAGTGTCGTCACAGCCCAGGCTTTGTAGAAAGCCCTTGTTGCCCGATGAAGCGGTGCCGATCACGTAGGCGCCTTTCCACTTGGCCAACTGAACCGCAAGGTGGCCGACGCCGCCGGCAGCGGCCAGTACCAATACCGATTGTCCGGTCTTTAGATGCCCAACTTCAAACAGCGCCTGCCAGGCGGTCAGTCCGGCCAGTCCCAGACCGGCGGCGGACACCGGGTCCAGTGCTGCCGGGCGCAGGCACAACTGTTCTGCCGGGGCGATAATGGTATCGGCATAGCAGCCAGCGGGGTGCGGGAAACGAATGAAGCCCATCACCTCGTCACCGATGCGCAAGGTTTCCACACCTTCACCCAGCGCGGCCACGGTACCGGAACATTCCCAGCCGGGGCAGAAGGGCAATGCGTCGATAAAACCGCTGGCACCGCCACCGGCACAGGTTTTCCAGTCGATCGGATTGATGCCCGCTGCACGGGTGTGGACCAGAACCTCACCGGGGCCGGGGGCCGGTGTGTCGAGTTCGTCCAACTGTAAACCCTCCGGCCCGTCAAAGGCATGGATGCGCATTGCTTTCATGTTAATCTCCCCGGTTTGAATGGCCTGTCATCGGCCAGTAACAGTCATGTACTGATTGCAAGAGTAAAGTGATCGTGCGTGATCTGGCAATCTTTGTTGCAAGGAGAGTGGATGAAAGCTAACCCTGTTCGTGGTGCCGGCTACCTGCTGCGCGGCGTCTCCATGCTGCCCCAGCCCGGTATCCGCCACTTCGTGCTGATACCTCTGCTGGTGAACATGTTGCTATTCATGGGTGCCATTTGGCTGCTGGTCGGCCAATTCAATGTCTGGGTCGACTACTGGCTCGGGTTCCTGCCCGCCTGGGCCGATTTCCTGTACTGGCTGTTCTGGCCGCTGTTTGCGCTGCTGGTGCTGGTGGGGGTCTATTACGGATTTTCCATCGTTGCCAACCTCATCGCAGCCCCGTTCAATGGCTTCCTGTCGGAAAAGGTTGAGCAGCAGCTGCGTGGCGAAGTGGTAACCGATGATGGCTGGCGTGAAATGCTGGCGATGATCCCCCGCTCACTGCAACGAGAGCTGCACAAGCTGGCCTACTACCTGCCGCGTTTTCTGTTGCTGCTGTTGATCACCTTTATTCCCGTAGTCAATTTGGTGGCACCGCTGCTCTGGTTTCTGTTCGGAGCCTGGATGATGTCGATCCAGTACTGTGATTACCCGATGGACAACAACAAAGTCAGTTTTGCGCAGATGAAGCAGCTGATGAAGGCGCGGCGGGTGACCTCGATTGGCTTCGGAGCGTTGGTTCAGGTGGGTATGCTGGTCCCGGTGGTCAACCTGATCCTGATGCCG
>Ga0193962_1001265_pt1 | contig 11815 bp, 15 predicted proteins | sample FB_5_MG_FD_140335 | JGI IMG/M metagenome (GOLD analysis project Ga0193962, IMG submission 140335) | Microbial mat bacterial communities from the Broadkill River, Lewes, Delaware, United States - FB_5_MG | ecosystem: Environmental > Aquatic > Freshwater > River > Microbial mats | place: USA...
TATATCTTTGAGAAGGTGTTTTAATAGGAAATTGACTTAACATAAGTCCATTATTTTCAATATCCTCTATCAATTTTTTATTAACAGCAGGATATCTTATATCTAAACCTGTTCCTGCTACAGTGTCATTTCCATTAACTAAATTAACTACAAATACAGAAAACAGGAGAATACGATGAATATCATACAAAATAAAACTAAACTAAATAATACTAATAAGATTAATTAAATTGAAAAATACAGATATAAACTTAATTAAATTTAATATTGTAAATATTGATAAAATAATATATAATTTAAATATGAGTGTGAGAAAAATAAAAAAAAGCTATATATCATGTACTGGTTACTTTGCAAGTTATAAAAACAAAACACAAGTAGCCTTTGAATCAGTATTAGAAAGAGATTTCTATATGATGTTAGAGTTTGATGAACAGGTGTTAAAATATGAAGAGCAACCATTATCTATTCAATATACCTATCCTGATGGTAATAAAAGGAGATACACTCCAGATACATTGGTTACATACACGAATAAAAGCCAACGGTTATACGAAGTGAAATATGCAGATGAACTAAAAAACAATAAAGAACTTCAAATAAAGATAGAAGCATTAAAAACACACCTACATGATGAACATCACTTACGGTTTGATGTATTTACCGATGAAGATATCAATAAAATATATTTAGAGAATCTTAAATTTTTATATAATTATGCATTCATTCCGCAAGACAAAGATAAGTTAAACAATATAAATAAGATTTTAAATAATACAGACAAGATTACAGTTAAACAAGTACTAAATACTATTGAATCGAGTACTTCAAAGCAATTACTCCTTCTACCTTACATATGGTATTACGTATTTTTAAATCATAAAGTAGTTAACCTATATAAAAAATTAACAATGAATACAATATTAGAAAAAAAGTGGTGCTAATATGGGAATAATAAATTTTAAAAAAGATACTTTAGTATTTTATAAAAATGAGCAATATAAAATATTTAGAATTGTAAACTTTGATAAGGTTGCAATTGAGCATTTAGAAACAAATGAGATAATAGATGTTTCACTTAGTGAATTATCCTCTCAAAAGATTGATATTAAAAATAAGGAATATTTAGATTATTATTCAGATGAAGAGTGGGCTACAGCAAACAAACGATATGAAATTATAAAAGATTTAGTATTTATAGCAAGAAAAAGAGCTGATGTAGAACAAAAAGGTAAAGAGTATGGATATAGTGCGGTAACCTTATATAAATGGATTGAATTATATGAACAAACAAAAGAGATTAGTTCTTTAGTTCCTCAAACTTCAAAAAGAGGTAAAAAAGGAAGTAGATTAGATAATAAAACTGATAATATCATATCTGAAATATTGGAAGAACTTTATTTGCATAAACAACGCTATGGTTTTAGGAAAATATATAATCGTATTTATCAAGAATGTAAAAAACACAATTTAACAGCTCCCCATGAGAATACTGTAAGGAACAGAATACAAGATATTGATCCAAAGACAACTTTAAAAAGACGTCATGGCTATAAGGATGCAAAACAACAATTTGATAATTTTGATGGCGAATTTCCAGAAGGAAACTATCCGCTAGAATTTGTTCAAATTGATCATACTCCATTAGATATTATTGTTGTAGATAAAATGCATAGAAAACCATTAGGACGTCCTTTTCTTACTCTTGCTATTGATGTTTATAGCAGAATGATTTCAGGTATTTATATTTCACTACAAGCCCCTGGTTATTATAATGTTAGTCAATGTCTGTATAATTTATTAATGCCTAAAGATAAATTTTTGTTAGAAAATGATGTAGAGGGGGAATGGAATGCATTTGGTACCCCTCGAATAATAGGTGTTGACAATGGTTCTGATCTGGTTTCATCAGATATGCAAAGAGTTTGTGATGAATTTGGCATTACGCTTATGAAAAGACCTGTAGCACGTCCTCAATTTGGGGCACATGTAGAGAGAGTTTTGGGAACAATAAATAAAGAAGTACATAATCTATCAGGTACCACTTTTTCAAATATATTTGAAAAAGCTAATTACGATTCAAACAAAGAAGCCCAATTTACTATAGAAGAATTGACTCAGTGGATTATCTACTATATAGTTAATATATATCATAAAAAATATCATTCAGGAATTCAGATGACACCTGAAGATAAATATACTAAAGGAATATTTGGCGATGATGAAACAGCAGGTACTGGAATTTTACCATCAATTATTGATAATCCTGAATATATAAAAATTACTTTATTACCAACAGAATTTAGAACCGTTCAAAAAGACGGTATTACACTTGATGGGATTACATACTATTCTGATGTACTAAGACATTGGATTGGAAGAACTGACAGTAAAAAATCTAAAATTAAACATAAAATAAAAAGAAATCCACTTAATATTCAAAAAATATATTTCTTTGATCCTGAATTAAATGAATATTTTGAGGTACCATATAGAAAAATGAGTGCTCCTGTTATGACACTATGGGATTTGTACGCAGCTAAAAGATATCTAAAAGATAAGAATGTCTCAAATTATAATGAAGATGATATCTTTGATGCATATGAGAAACTTGAAAAGATGGAAGAAAAAGTTAAAGACAAGCATATGAAGCATAAAAAATCAAAACCTCATAAAATAGATGTAGCCGAAAAAACTTCTAAAAATAAATCAGCATCTTTAAATAGCTTTGAATCTTTATTTGAAGATATAGAATTATTTGATGTAAATGACAAAGGATCTAAGAATGATCACTAAATTAACTACTGAAACACAAATATACCTGAAAAAAAATGATGAAGAAAGAATTTCATATATCAATCAAGATAAATGGATAAATTATCCATTAGCTCAAGATATTATAGATATGATGCAAGATATTAAAACTTATGAAAAAAATAAAACAAGAGTCACTAGTATATTACTCATAGGATCTTCAAATAATGGGAAAACTGCCTTAGTTAAAGAGTTTATAAAAAGAAATCCCTCATATGATTATTACAGTCAAAATCCAGAAAAGCTTACAAAAGAGTTTTTTGACAAATATAATGCAATAGGAATTCCTGCATTATATATCTTAGCACCCTCAGAGCCAAGTGAAACTAGATTATATAGTAATATTTTACATAGCATCCACGCACCTTTTAAAGAACGTGAAAGTATTGCAAGAAAACAATATTTAGTTGAACATTATTTAGGAACCTTAAATGTTGATATGTTAATTATTGATGAAATACATAATATATTAAGTGGATCCGTTGCTAAGCAAAAACAAATATTAAATGCAATTAAAAACTTAAGTAATCACCTAAAAATACCAATAGTTCTATCTGGTACTAAAGATGCAGTAAGAGCAGTAAGTACTGATACTCAAATTAGTAGTAGATTTAGACCTGTATATTTAAAAAAATGGCAAATGGATAAAGGATATATTTCATTACTTGCTACATGTTTATCTACTTTACCACTAAAAAAAGAATCAAATATATTAACACCAAATACTGCAATGGAAATCCTAGACATTTCAGGAGGTTATATCGGAGATATTATAGGATTATTAAAAAAAGCTGCTGTCTACGCTATAAAAACAAAATCTGAAAAAATCTCTTTAAAAGAAATTCAGGAGTGTAATTACAATTCTATGGATAATGTAAATAAAATTATTAATTTACAAGATATATGATTATAAGGAATCTTTCAATAACTGGGAGTACTGTTAATAATTTTTTAATTATACCTATTCCATTAGAAGATGAGCTTCTAAGCTCTTGGTTTTCAAGATTATCATACGCACATCATTTTCATCCCCAAAGCTTTTTTAATATACATTTTGGACTCAATAATAGGGATTTGTTCAAAAGAGATATTGATTGCTTTTTTGATGACAAAATCTTATCAATTATAAACAGAAAATGTAATAATAAAATTAATGCATATAATTTGACATTACGAACTTATTCTGGATTCCTTCAAGAAAAAATGATTATTAATGCTTCAAGTAGATTTATATGTAACCAGCAATATTGTCCTAAATGTTTAAGAGAAGACACTGTTCCTTATTTTAGAAAATATTGGAAATTAACATTTAATACCATTTGTATAAAACATCAATGTTTTTTACATAAAACATGTCCTCAATGTAACAGTCTAATAAACATCTCAAAAATGTTTAAATTTAAATTTTCTTTTACATCTTGTCATAAATGTGGTTTTGATTTAAGAAAAACAAAAACTATTAATATTGATACAACTTACACCTATGGCATTACAGCTACACAAAAAATGAACCATATTTTAGAAGATGGCTATGTAAAATATAAAAATGATATAGTTTATTCATTCGTATTTTTTGATGTTATTATTCAGTTGACAAAGATTATTTTGTTAAGAAAAAATTTCACATATATTAATCAGCATCCTTTTTTTAAGCTAATTGAAAAAATTGCCTTAAAACAATTTAATACTGCTAAACCAATATATCAACAGTTGAATAATCAGGAAAATTTTTCACTGTTTGGATTTATTATGAATTTATTTGAAAATTATCCGATGAATCTTTCAAAATTTATGAAATCTAACAATTTAACGCATTGGAATATGGTTAAGGATATAAAGTACTTATCTTATTGGTATGATAACTTAGTTAATTTAATTTCTCCCCGATATGTTCCTTTTGGAGATATCATAATGGAAAAAGAAATTCAAGAAGGGATAAAATATCTTAAATCAAAAGATCTTCAAATCACTAAAACAAATTTATCTAAATTATTTCATAATATTAACTACTTTGCTAATAAAAGAATAAAGTAAAAATATTTAATTTCAAATAAATAGAACTCCAATGATGACTAAAATAGAAGTTATACCAAGATAAAATATATTTGATTTATCCGTAGAACGCAATTCCCATTCCCACAAAAATTTAGTAGAACTATTTTTGCCAATTGTCCTTGTTAATCCATTTTTTTGAGTCTTTTTGGATATTTGTTCTTCTAAATTTATACCCTCTTTTACTGCACCTAGAAGTAAAGGATGATACCAAACATGTTCCATAAAATAAAAGATTAGCCAAATCAAAGCAGTGGAAAAAAAAGCAATAGATATTGTACTTATATTGTAGTTTCCTAGAGGAAGTGATTCTACTATTTTATTTGTTCCTCTTAACGCAAAGAAACCTCCTAAAAGTAAAGTAGTAAATGAGATAGCAAATTGCCTAATCTTTAACTCAATATCATTAAAGTGCATTTGCACATCAATTGTTTTTTTCCAAACATCAACTGTATTAGTTAAATTCTCATCCGAAAAATTACTAAATGTACAATAATTAAATATTTCTAAAATTGATGATACAAGAGTAATATTAGGTTTAATAATTTGAGATGTTATTTCTTTTTCTTTTGAAACATCAGCTTCTGTCCAATGAGTAACTTTTTTTAATAATTCATATTCACTTTTTAAATGACTAACCCCATATTTAGCATAAACACTAATAATATTAATTTCGTTAGCCATTAGAATATCTTTAGACAAGCTATCACCAATATATAGTACTTCATCTTTATTTATCTCTTCAAAGTTATTTAAGATATCAATCAATATTGATTTATCTGGTTTTTTGTGTTTATTGTCTAATGTAACTAAACTCGTACTGTTCAATTTATAATGGTCACTTGAATAGTATCGCTTTATATTTTCAGGAACTTTATGATCTTTAGGTGTAAATAGTATATCAATAACTCCATCTAAACCTAATTTTTTAATTCTATCTTTTGCATAAAACTCCATTGATTCAGTATATGCAACAATTTTACAATTATTTTGTTTCAATAGCGTAAAAAATTCTAAAACACCTGGATACAGTTTTAGATAATCCTTTTTGGTTTTGTAAAAACCATGTCGTAATTCTTCAATTTTATCTTTAGGGTATTCTTCTTTAAAACATTCCAATTCATCTAATAATAAATCAAATGAATATTCTGATGTACCATGCTTTTGATGAATAGTTTTAATTTCTTCTAATAATTTTGTTTCTTTAATATTAGTATGAGCCATAGCATCATCTATAAAAAATTTAAATGATTTATACCAAGGATTAAACCAATCGTATAGAGTATTATCTAAATCAGTTATTACAAGTTTTATATTCTTTTTATTCATATGCTATCCCTTTATTCTTATTAACAATAACTATTCTAAGATTTCAGTTTATCAGTAAAGTTTTTTAAGTTCTTTAAACTATTGTTTAAGTCAGATGCTAAATCTATGTAACTATTTGCACTTAAAATAAAGCTTATTTCTTTACCGTTAAACGAATTACGAATGATAATTTTGCATTTAGTATGAGTATCTGACCAAAAAATAACAACTAAAGGAACACTTACCATTTTACACAAATCATCTAAAACTCTAAATTTATTTACATCTTCCTTATACTTGAGTATATTTTCTTCGCTAATATTTTTTCCATATGTATCTGATTTATATTCGAATATAGCTAATATATTGTGATTTTTATCTAGTAATATACCATCCGCGTCTCCAGGAAACGCTATTGTAGTCTTTTGACCTAATGGTATTTTTGCGAGATAATATTCTAATTTTGTTGATGCAAAAACGAGAGGTTTTTTGGTAGTTCTTTTTCTATGATTCAATAAAAGATTTCTAAACTTTTCTATATTCATCAATTTTAAAACTTTTTTCTTTTCTATATATGGAAAGACGATAATTTTATCCTCTTTAACTTCTTTTTCATTTAGAGGGTAGTCGTAAGGTGAGAAAACACAGGCTAAACTGCATTTAAATTTATTTGCAAGCTTTTCTGCTAAATCAAAATCTACTTCTTTTTTTAATTCAGTAAATAATAAGTTTGCCAAATCTCTTAGCTCTAAAGTATTTGAAAGTTCTCGATTATATTCTCTACAATAAAATAGTAGTGTCACTTTACTACCATCTACAGGTATAATATATCCATCGAATTCTACAACTAAATTATCTGAATTATTTATAATATTTTCAAATTCTATTATTAAAGAACCCTTCGCTGGTTTCCTTTTGTATACTCGGTCATCATATTCTCTCGTAATTCGTTTATACAGTACTTCATTCATTATTTAATCTATTATTTATTCGCTTAATTGTTGAATTATAATATTCTTTATTCAATTCAAAACCAATATATCTTCTATCCGTATTTATACAGGAAATGGCCGTTGTCCCACTCCCCATACAATTATCCAAAACAATATCACCTTTATTTGTATATGTCTCAATAAGATATTCAAATAATTCTATTGGCTTTTGCGTTGGATGTATTGGTTTATGTGGCACAGCAAAAGATATTATAGTTTTAGGATAGTTACCAACAGTAGAATGTCCATAATCATTTCTTTGTTGACCATAAACTTCACCTTTCTGCTTGCCTTTAGATGGTCTCATACTATTAAATGTACCTGTAATCGTTCCTTGAGGATTATAAACACATGGTCTTTTATAAAAAACTACTATTTCCTCATGATTTCTTAATGGTTGTTTTTTAGCATTTAAATGCCCAGTTGCTTTATTTTTATTCCAAATCCATGTATATTTAAAATCTTTAATATTACTATCAATTAGAACAGAAGTGAAGGGTTGTGCAGAAGTTAAAACAATTGCCCCATTATCTTTTATAATCCTTGAATAATGATTCCATAACCCTTTTTTACTTTCATTAGTCCACTTATTTTGGGCATCAATTATCGTGATATTATTTTTATAACAGTAAAGTAAATATTCATCCTCATTCATTCTCTGAGTTTTATTTTTTATTTCGATCTCAATATAATCATTAAAAGGAATAATTATATCCCATTTACATGCTGTTGTGCCGTAAGGTAAATCACATAAAATCATATCAATTGACTTATCTTTAATTTTTTCCATACCTATAAGGCAATCTTTGTTATACACTTTATTTATTTCTAAACCATATTTTAACTTATTTTTTACATGTAGTGGTGCAACCATAATATCTTTCCTTTATTGTTGTAATCTTAATAACTTTTATTTTTTTTCTTCTGAATTATTACATTTTGCAATTTTTTTTGTAAAAATTGGATCTTCAAATAAATCTAATTCAATATTTTTAACATTCATAGCTTTCAAACATTTTATAAAAAATATAGCATTAAATTGACCTCTGTACATTTTGTTATTAAATGACTTAATATCTAACTTTTCACCGCGTTCATTTAACAATGAGACCATATCTTTAACACATATTCCTCTTAGTTTCATATGAGACTTTACAATATTCTTGGGAATTGATTCAAATAGTATCATTTAATTACCTTTATATCATTATTGATTATATTATATACATATATATATAAATATACTCTTAATATAAGTATTTTTATAATGTGACTATGATACGTTAAAGTATGATGATTTTATGAAAGGAGGTTAATACCAATGGCTGTTAATAAAGAAAGTGCAAAAAAAGACATAATCACTATTTATAAAGATAAAGCTAATAAATATAGATGGACAAGAGTTTGTTCTGAAAATAAGAATATTGTAGGTGCATCAAGCGAAGGTTATTCAAATAAATCAGATTGTGAAGATAATGCAAATAGGCAATTTATAAGTTGTGTAATTAATGAAGACTTATAATGTAGAAAAAACTCAGAGATTATTTTATTTAAGATAATCTCTGCATCACTAATAATTTGAATAATTAGTCATTTTACTCCAATAACTCTATTAATAAAATTTTGATATAGTTTTAAATGATAAAAATACTACTAACACTTTTTCTTACAATTGGAATATTACAAGCTACTGGTAATGCAAAAATAAAAAGCTTCTCAAAAGCAAAAAAAATAATGAAGAACAAAATCTACAATACTAAAAATTTACAATATGGTTTTTACTCTCAATGTACTTATGAATCTAAAAAGATAAAAAACAATAAATATAAGTTAGTTGTAAATAAAGAATCATGTAACTATAAACCTAGAAAACCAAAGAATAAACGATCTAATTATATTCGTATGAATGGGAACATATTGTTCCTGCTCATGCATTTGGACACAATATGACATGTTGGAATAGTGGTAATGATAGATGTTATTCAAAAAACAAAAAGAAACACTATAACGGTAGAAGATCTTGTAATAAGGCATCTAAAGAGTTTAAACTTATGCAAGCAGATATGTATAATCTTGTACCAGCTATTGGGGAAATTAACGGAGATAGAAATAACTTCTCTTTTACTCAACTATCAGGGCAGCCTAGAAAATATGGAGCAGTTAACTTTGAAGTAGATTTTAAAGCTCGAAAAGTAGAACCGCCTGAGTATTCAAAAGGTCAAATAGCTAGAACTTATTTATATTTTAAAAAGACATATGATTTGTCCATAAGTAAAAAACAACTAAAATTATATAAAGCATGGAATAAACAATATCCTATGACAACAAAAGAGCAACTAATTTATAAAAAAATTGAAAAAATTCAAGGGAATAGGTTTCTTTATTGAATTCTCAAGATCTAAAGGCAAAATAATATGAAAAATATTTTAATAATTGTCCTATCATTATTTGCAATCATGACACTAGCAAGTGTTATTGTTATGGGATTTAACCACTTAGTTGGATTAAGTACAGATGTTAATAATGAAGATGTAGCAACATCAATAGCAGCAGTTGCATTTATTATAGGAGTAGTTATAAAGTTTATATACGACAAAAAAGAAACACTCTTAAAATGAAAGATATGATAAATAGCAACTACTGTACTACAATACACCATGATTAAAAAAATCTTTTCTTTTTTAATAAAAATAACCATATCGTTCGTTATACTTTTATCAATTACTTATCTGATATTATATTACATACAATATAAAGCAGGTGAAGAATATAAGCTTGTTGTTGCACAAATGCAGAAACAATATATAGTGGTTCCTAGTCAAAGAAATATTGACTTATATCATATGTGTACTAATGAAGTTAAGCTTTACTCTAACACCACATATACTATGGAAGACTGTAATAAGATAGGATATGAGTATAAAGAGAAAGGCATAATTCATAAGCCAATTGAAACTCCGTATTTAGACTTGTACCATAAAGTTAGAAGTTTTTTATTGAAAATTTTGAGTAACTAAAACATTTCAGTTATACAATTTATTAAAACCGATAACTCATTATTTTTTTATCAAAATTTTATAATACCTATATTCCTAGCATGAGATAATTTTTCTTAATCTCATCATATATCAAACTTCTATTTTCATCAGTTGGATGTACCTTAATATGTGGCATCCATTGTTGTATAATTTTTATTACCTCAATGTTTAAACTATTATAATACATTTTTACAGTGAAAATTTCAAAATTTTCATCGACATCATCTGCTTCTATTATTTCAAACTGCCCATTTCCAAACATTTTTTCTTTTTGAAAAAAATTTCTAACAAACATGTCAAATTCAAGTAATACATATTGTTTTTTGCTAAAGGGTCCAAATGCATTTCCTTTTTGATCTATTTTGAAAGTCTTATCTAATATATGTTCCTCTATTTCCATTTTACCTATTCTATTGATTGCAAGAGTTCTTTTTTCACCTATATCTTTTTTATTTTTTTCATCGTATGTAATATACCCATAATATGTAAATCCATTTGTAAATAAAGTATTCGGTTGAATATATTTTACTTCAATCTCATTACTTCTTGGTTTTCCATATTGAATTTTTAATATACAATTGTCATTGATTGCAATTGTAAACATTATAATCTTTTGAACAGATTCTGAAAGTTCATTTGTGTCAATCATTAAAGTATTATTTTCTGAATCTGTCATTTGTTCAATTCGTAGAAAATCTTCTTTAACTGTATTATTTGCGATGCTGTCTTGAAATATTTTGTAAAAAACTTTATATGGTATGTATTGAGGCAAAAGAGTGTTAAATCTATATCTTTCTAGTTTTTTATCAAATATAATTTCATTACCTAATGATTTAAAAGTATTATCGATAGTCTTTGGATTAACATCTAAAATATCTGCTAATTTAGATTTAGTACAGTATTCACTGTTTTCATATAAATATGTATATATAATTTTAATTCGATCATTCATTGTAGCCCTTAAATGTAAAATAGTTTGGTATTTTATCATAATTTTTTTAAAAATCAACTTTTAAATAAAAATTATTTTCATTTGAAAGAATATTTATTTATACTTTTTCCAATAAATAGAAAATTAACTTGACATATTTCCAAAACTGTTATATAATTCTAATGCCTACTTATTTAGTAGAGCTTACATATTAAGGATTTACATTGAGTAAATACGCACACGGATACTATGTTCTAACAAAGAACAATAGTTCAAATCAGCCTTACCATTGGGTATTAAAGGCTCCAAACAATGAGGTGATACTTTCTAGTGAAATGTATTCAAGTAAACATGCTGCTTTAAATGGGATAGATTCTGTAAGAGTCCATTCACCTGAAGATAGTAATTATGATAGACTTACTGCAAAAGACAATAGTCCATATTTTAATCTAAAGTCTAAAAACCATCAAATAATAGGCACTAGTGAAACCTATTCATCTGAACAAAATAGAGAAGTAGGTATAAACGCTGTGAAAAAATATGGTGGAACACTTACATTGGTTGACAAAACAGACGAGGAACCTGTAACAACTACAAAGCCAGAAAAAAGCCAACAAGCAGGAAGATATGCCTGAAAAAGCTCTTACTTCTAATCAACTTTTGGCGAAGCAATATTTAGA
>Ga0193962_1001266_pt1 | contig 11810 bp, 10 predicted proteins | sample FB_5_MG_FD_140335 | JGI IMG/M metagenome (GOLD analysis project Ga0193962, IMG submission 140335) | Microbial mat bacterial communities from the Broadkill River, Lewes, Delaware, United States - FB_5_MG | ecosystem: Environmental > Aquatic > Freshwater > River > Microbial mats | place: USA...
AATTGTTAACTGTTAATTATAACAACGACACAACTGAGTCTTTTATCATCACACCACAGAACACTAACAAAGGAAACATAATAAAAAAACATAGGCAGAAATAATACTGATACATAATCACATAGCATAAGTATCGACTAATATGTTATAGAAATATAATTTCAGACCTTTGAAATAACCAATAATATTCAGTACTTTGTGTCGAATTTCGGAGAAGAATGTAATCCAAAAAAGTATTAATGGAAAGACGATGGATAATTAACCAAGATGCAGACGAACAAGATATCAAAAGATTGTCTGAATCCTTAAAGTATAGTGAGGTGCTCTGCAACTTACTAATACAAAGAGGAATTATGACAAAAGAAGAGGCTCTTGCGTTCTTTAATCCCAAACTTGAAGACCTAAACAATCCATTCCTAATGAAGGATATGGATAAAGCTATTTCACGACTTGAAACAGCTATTAAAAACAAAGAAAACATTCTTATCTATGGAGATTACGATGTAGACGGAACTACTTCTGTTGCATTAGTATACTCTTTCCTAAGTGACTATTGTGACAACCTTGATTACTACATTCCTGATAGATATACTGAAGGATATGGAGTCTCCATAAAAGGCATAGACTACGCTGTAGAAAACAACTACTCTCTAATCATAGTACTTGACTGTGGTGTTAAAGCTGTTGATAAAGTTGAATATGCAAATGATAAGGGAATAGATATAATTATATGTGATCATCATACACCTGGAGACTCACTACCAGAAGCCGTAGCTGTATTAGACCCCAAGAGAGAAGATTGCAACTACCCATGTGAACATCTTTCAGGATGTGGCGTTGGATTTAAACTTATCCATGCATACACTCAAAAGAACAATTTACCATACGACAAACTATATAAACTTCTTGATTTACTATGCGTAAGTATAGCTTCTGACATTGTTCCAATAACTGAAGAAAACAGAATTCTTGCAAAATTTGGACTAATACAGTTAAATAGTGCACCGTGCGTAGGACTTCAAACCATAAAGAAACTTTCTAACATAGAAAAAGATTTAACCATTAATGACATTGTCTTTAAAATTGGACCTAGAATAAATGCAGCTGGAAGAGTTGAATCTGGTAGTCAATCTGTAGAACTTCTTATTGTAAAAGACCAAGCTAAATCTAAAGCAATTGGAAATAGAATCGATGACATCAATGATCATAGAAAAATTCTTGACCATAAAATGACTGATCAAGCTTTAGAAGAAATAAAATCTTCTGTTTCAGAACAAAACAAAAAAAGCACCGTCCTATTTAATAAAGAATGGCATAAAGGAGTTATTGGGATTGTTGCATCTAGACTGATCGAGACATACTATCGCCCAACAGTAATTCTTACTGAATCAAATGGCATGCCAGGAATGGCAACTGGCTCAGCTCGTTCTGTTGAAGGCTATGATTTATATAATGCAATATCAGAATGTAGTGAATACCTTGAAAATTATGGAGGGCACAAATATGCTGCTGGACTAACTCTTCAAACAAAAAACATACCAGCATTCACAGAAAAATTTGAGAAATATGTCTCTGAGACGATATCAAAAGAGATGCTTACTCCTCAGATAAACGTTGATGCAGAGATCTCGTTTGAAGAAATAAATTCTGACTTCTTCGAAAAACTAATGGACTTTGCTCCTTTTGGACCACAAAACCTAAGCCCAATATTCGTAACAAGAGGAGTTGTTGATTATGGATCATCTAAAGCTGTTGGAAGAAATAAAGAACATCTAAAGCTAGTCATAACTGATACTCCTGGGTCTTCATACCCTAAATCGATCAATGCGATTGCATTCGGCATGGGAGATTTAGCAAAACGAATACACAAAGGTGATAAATTTGACATTTGCTATGCCCTACAAGAAAATGTTTATATGGGGAAAAGAGAAATTCAATTACTTGTTAAAGATATTAAATTCTTATAAAGAATTACTTAATCATTTATTAATTCATATAACAAAACTATTAGTACGATAATCTTAATACTCACAGCTATCTAAAATCTTTCACAAATAACACATACAAAAACATGGCATTATCTTTAATAAAATAATGCCATGTTTTTGTATATATAATATAGAGCTTAAGCTTTAAAAACCTAAACCAAACATTTTCCAATACTTTGATTCTAATTCTTTCCAACGAAGAGTTGTTGCACCTGTAAAATCTCTAGTATATTTATTTAATAGAATCTGAGCATCCTTCTTATTTCCTTCTTCAAGCAACTTCTTTATCTTTATTTCAAAAACAGAACTGTCATCAATAGCTTTTCTCTCAAAATATGCTATCTCTTCTTCCATTCCCTTACGTGTAGATTGCCATCTAAGAGTAGCGAGTTTGTTAGCCTTTCTATAATTCCAAATTGTTGCATCCTCACGATATCGTTTTTGACCACAATAATTGAAAGACTCTGGTAAATTATTAGAACCTGCATAAATAGGAATTCTTGGACTCTGAGCTGGATTATCAAAAGAGAAAAACACTCGACCTCCTACTTCATCTGGTAACCAGTCACGTAATTGAGTCACAAAAGAATATGAACACCAAGCAACTGCAACCGTACGTTGATATTCAACTGCTCCTTTTTGCAAACCATTATAAAGTCTACGATTATCACCAGTAGGCCAAGGATGAGCATTTGGAGCTTTTACAGTATCTAAACCTATCTTCTCCTTCTTGTCATTATACTTATTTTTGGTAATCATAAGATTCTGAGTCATATCCCACTGAGTTCCTTCATAACACTCTCTATAAAGAGCAATTACATCTCTAACCGATACTTTCTTTTCTGGTTTAACAGAAAAGGGAAGTTCTGTCATTTTCATATTAAGATTTAAAGAAGGAGCAAAATAATTTAAAACAAAAAAATCTCTTATTGTATAAGGCTTTTTATTACCTCCATATACCTTCCAGAATTTAAAAGAGTCTTTGCCATTCCAACGTTTTAATTTTTTTGCCACATTAAAAACATTCTCAGAAGCCATAAAGTAATCTTTATTACTTAAGTCAATAAGACCTATTCTAGAGAAATTTGCAGAAATAGCAACATGATTATCTGGAACTCTCTGAGCAACCCAAACTCCACCAATCTTATTTGGACCTTGCCCGAACATCTCTAACTGCCATACCTCATTCTTATCAGCTATAGTAAGACATTCGCCCCAATCTCCATAACCATACTCCTTTATAAGTTTTCCTATCAACTTAATAGCTCCACGAGCTGTTGAGCATCTCTGTAATGCAATACGCTCAAGTTCTTCAACCTGAAACATTCCATCTTCATTTACTAATTCTTTTGGTCCTACGATTGTTGTCTCACCAATTGCAAGTTGCTTCTCATTAAGACAAGGATATGCCGTATTTAAAAAAGCAAACACTTCCTTAGCCTGTGGAATCTCTCCAACCTCCTTAACATTACGCATATCCCAAGCAGTCTCAGTCTTAAGAAGCCCTTTATATATTTTACAGGTTTCATCCTTGCTAAATCTTTGAGCCTTCTCCCAACGTAACCAAGTTCTATAACGTCCATCACAAGTATGGCTTGTTATAACAGAACCATCAACAGTAGCCTTCTTCCCTACCATTATACTTGTACAACTCTCTCCAAAAAAAGGATCATTTACCTGATCTAAAACAGACTGCGCTGTACTATTTTGAGTAACAATTGCTGATACAACTAGTATCAATCCTAATATCTTTCTCATTATATTACTATTTAATTATCAATTCTTCTAAGGTTCTCTTAGGTACGTGATGCACCCCATTATCATCTCTCCAATATTTAAAATCTCCATCTTTAATATCATCAATAACAACTTCTTCTTTAGGCTTACCCAGCGCTATAACCTGAACAACTCTCATTCCTTCAGGAACATTAACAATACCACCTAACTCTTTTGTAAAAGCTCTTAAGATACAACCTCCAAATCCCTTTTCGACAGCTCCTAAAAGCATGGACTGAGCTGTAATTCCATCATCACAAAAATAATTCTTTCCAAGACTATCATCATTTACTTGAATAATATATGCACTTGGCTTTTCTCCTTCACATGGCCCTGCCCAGTCAGAAATATAACCAGCCCACGAAAGAGTTCTAAATACCTCCTCACATTTATCTATATCATTAACAATAATATACTTTAAAGTCTGCGCATTCCTTCCAGAAGCACAAAATCTAACTAATCCTACAAGATCAAATAAAACTTGTTCATCAATTCTCTCATTTTGATGGAAACGCCTATAAGATCTATTCTTTAGCAATAATTCTTTTATCATATCTTAATACTTTAAACCTATTTTTGTGTAAATTTAAATAAATTACTTAAAAAGTTATATTTTTGCCCATTATGATAGAATACACAAACACAAACAAATTCATCAAACGATTTAAAAATCTATTAATTGATTCAAAAAATGAATGGTTAAAGATAAAAAAAGAAGACAAAACAAGAAAAACTCTTCTAACAGAATTCTTAATACCATTTTCTTTGCTTTGTGGAATAATAGCATTTACAGGAAGCATACTAGATGGTGATTTATATACTGCAGTTACAATCTTTATTGTTACTATTATTTCTATATATGCTGGTATTTATTGCTCAATTATTATCTTTAAAGAAGTTACTATCTCTAAAAAAGAAATTCCAATAAATGCAAGAGAAAACATAATAGTATATTCAGCATCAATTTATTTTTTATTCCATGCTATTACATTTTTCTTTAATGAAGGATCAACTATACGTGCACTACTTCAATTAGCACAATTCCTATGTGTTGTTCCAATATGGGGAGGAATAGAACCATTACTGAGAATCCCAAAAGCAAATAAAATAGGATATACCATACTTATTGTATTATTAATAACAATCCTACCTACGCTATTTGATAAATTATTTTCAATTATTCTTGAGGTACCAATAGCAACAATTTAAACAAAGACAATGCAACAAAAGATTAACATAAAAAACAAACGTGCTTCCTTCGACTATGAATTTATTGAAAAATTCACAGCAGGCATAATGCTAACAGGTACTGAAATAAAATCAATAAGGGCTGGTAAAGTAAATCTTACTGATTCATTCTGCTACTTCGTTAACGAAGAATTATGGATAAGAGGAATGCATATATCAGAATACAAATTTGGAACATACTACAACCACATAGAAAAGCGTGAACGTAAACTTCTTTTAAACAGAAAAGAACTCAATAAAATAGAACGCAAAACTAAAGAAAGTGGTCTCACAATAGTACCCGTTCGCTTATTTATAAATGAAAAAGGATACGCCAAACTTGTCATTGCAATAGGAAGAGGAAAGAAAACATATGACAAAAGAGAATCTCTTAAATCTAAAGATGCTAAAAGAGATATGGATAGAGCTAAAAAGCATTAATATAGTCTTATAAGCAAATTTTAAAACAAAACAGGAAGATGTTACTTTTTTAGTATCCATCTTCCTGTTTTTTATTAAATTTAATTCCTTTTCTAAAAAGGAGGCGCTTCATCAAAATCATCAGCAGTAGGTAACCCCTGACCAAAATCTTGAGCAACAGGTGCCTGCATACCTGAATTATTTGAATTCATTTTTGATTGAAACTTTTGAGGAACATTACCAGAATCTATAGGTGAGAATGGAGAAATCTCTTCTAAATCACAAAATTGAGCAAGCTCATTTCTAAATCTTAATTGTATATCTCCAACAGCACCATTTCTATGCTTTGCAATAATAATATCTGCAATTCCCCTAAGATCATTACCTTCTGAATCATTTAATATTCCATAACGTTCTGGACGGTAAATAAACAACACCATATCAGCATCTTGCTCAATAGAACCAGACTCTCGAAGGTCTGACAACATTGGCTTCTTTGCATCACCTGTTCTTTGCTCTACACCACGATTAAGCTGAGATAGTGCTATAACAGGAATATTTAATTCTTTTGCAATTATTTTCAATTGACGAGAAATAAGAGACACCTCTTGCTCTCTATTTCCTCGCATATCACTACCAGCAGTCATTAGCTGAAGATAATCAATTACAAGTATCGAAATATCATGTTTTGCCTTTAACCTTCTACACTTTGCACGTAATTCAAAAATTGAAAGAGCTGGAGTATCATCAATAAAAATAGGAGCCTCAACAAGTGGTTTTATCTTTTTATGCAATTGCTGCCACTCTGTATCATTTAACTTACCACTTCTTAATTTCTCAGAACCAAGCTCTGTCTCACTAGACATAAGACGAGTAACAAGCTGCACTGAAGACATCTCCAATGAAAATACGGCAATAGGAGCTTTATGATCGACAGCCATATTACGTGCCATAGATAGTACAAAAGCAGTCTTACCCATAGATGGACGCGCTGCGATAATAACTAAATCTGAAGGTTGCCATCCAGAAGTTATCTTATCTAAAGCTGTAAAACCAGAAGGAACACCACTCATTCCATCTGGACGAGATGCAGCAACTTCAATTCCTTTTATGGCTTCATCCACTACTGACTTAATAGCTGTTGTTTCCTTCTTTATATTTCCCTCTGCAACATTAAATACATCCTGTTGAGCTTTATCTAGAAGATCAGCAACATCAGTAGCCTCATCATATGCACTAGTTTGAATCTCAGTACTTACCCTAATAAGTTCACGCTGAATATATTTCTGAGCTATAATACGTGCATGAAATTCTATATGAGCTGCAGAAGCAACTCTATCTGTAAGGCCAGAAACATACACAAGACCGCCTACTTTATCAAGCACCTTAGCTTTTTTAAGTTCTTCAGAGACAGTAAGAAGATCAATAGGCTCTTCTTCCATTGCTAATCTCTGTATAGCCTTAAAAATCTCCTGATGAGATTCCTTATAAAAAGCATCAGGCTTCAAGATATCACCAACTGCTATGTAAGCATCTTTTTCAAGCATCAAAGCTCCTAACACAACTTCCTCTAATTCTATAGCCTGTGGAGGTAATTTTCCTCTCTCGCTGTTGGGCAACTGCTTGTTATTATTATATTCTTTTTTAGCCATCTCTCTCATATATTTTGCATAGCAAAGATAGAAAAAAAAGAATTAATACTTGAGAATTAGAAATTATAGGAAACAAAAAAAGACACTTCCCAAGGAAAGTGTCTTTCTAGTAGCGGGAGCAGGATTCGAACCTACGACCTTTGGGTTATGAGCCCAACGAGCTGCCTCTGCTCCATCCCGCAATATATCTTTTGATTATATCGACTTATTAAAAAAACAAAGAAGAAACTTAGTAGCGGGAGCAGGATTCGAACCTACGACCTTTGGGTTATGAGCCCAACGAGCTGCCTCTGCTCCATCCCGCAATATATCTTTTAATGCGTTCCTTCTTTGTCTTAGCGGTGGCAAATATAGAGTCTTTTATTTTATCACGCAAACTATTCTTGAAATATATTTCTCAAAAGCATTGATTCCACAGGAAATTAGAGGATTTTTCTCCAATTTTTCAACAAGAAATACTACCTTTGTTTTTATATAAAGTCATATCTTTGAACGACTTATTCAAACACAACATAAAAACAGAATCATATTTTATGAAGAATAAAAAAAAATTAACTCAACTACGATATAAATATAAAATTTCAATCACTAACGATGAAACCTTTGAAAATCTATTCTCTATAAAACTGTCAAAACTAAATTTCATTAGCCTACTAGTCTCTTTAACTCTATTAATAACAATACTTATAATTACTTTGATTGCTTTTACAGAACTAAAACAATTTATTCCTGGCTATGATCAAAACCTACGACAAAACATTATTACTAATTCTATATATATTGATTCTCTTAAAATGGAGTTGCAAAAACGCGATAGATTCTTTGAAAGCATACAACGTATAGTAAAAGACAAAGTAAAACCAGAGATTATTCCTGAGAATAATATAGACACAACAAATAATAACCTTTACGATATAGACTTCGAAACAACTGCAGAAGAAAGTAAATTTAGAAGTGTAATTGAAGAACAAGAGCGCTTTAATCTTCTTTTAAGTGATAAAGAAAAAATAAGCAATAAAGAATATAAATTCTTCCCACCTATCAAAGGGCTTATCTCTCAACAATTTGATGCTATGAATAATCATTTCGGCATTGATATCGTTGCAAAACAAGATACTAAAATATCTACAGTTTTAGATGGAACTGTTATCTTTACAGGATGGACTGTAAAAACTGGGTACGTTATTTCTATACAGCATAGCAATAACTTGCTCTCAACATACAAACATAATTCTGTGTTATTAAAAAAAGTTGGCGAACATGTAAAAGCAGGGGAAGCCATTGCAATTCTTGGGAACACAGGAGAGTTGACGTCTAGCACTCATCTCCACTTTGAACTTTGGAAAGAAGGGAAGGCTTTAAACCCAGAGTTGTTCATTAAATTTTAATAGTTAAGGTAAAGAACAAATACATGAAAAATATTGCCATTTTAGGATCTACAGGGTCTATAGGAACACAAACACTTGAAGTTGTTGATGCACATCCAGATAAATTTACTGTTGAAATTCTTACTGCTAACAACAATGCTAATCTTTTAATAGAACAAGCAAAAAAATACAAACCAGATACGGTTGTTATTGCAAATGAAGAAAAATACACAGAAGTAAAAGATGCACTAAAGAACGAACCAATAAAAGTGTTCACAGGTAGTAAATCAATTGAAGATGTAGCTGAATTCTCAACTATTGATACAGTGATTACTGCAATGGTTGGCTATTCAGGACTTCTTCCAACTATCAAAGCTATTAAAGCTGGCAAACACATTGCACTTGCCAACAAAGAGACTCTTGTTGTAGCTGGAGAAATTATTAAAGATTTAGTTGCAAAACACAATGTACAAATCTATCCTGTTGATTCGGAACACTCAGCCATATTTCAATGTCTAACAGGTGAAACAGGAAATGAAATAGAGAAGATTCTTCTTACTGCATCAGGAGGTCCTTTCAGAGGAAAAGATATTGATTTCCTTAAAACTGTTACTCCTGCTCAAGCACTAAAACATCCCAACTGGGATATGGGAGCAAAAATAACTATTGACTCAGCATCCATGATGAATAAAGGATTTGAAGCGATTGAGGCTAAATGGCTATTTGACGTTAAAGCAGAACAAATCGAAGTGTTAGTTCATCCCCAATCAATAGTTCATTCTGCAGTACAATTCAAAGATGGATCTATTAAAGCACAAATGGGAATGCCTGATATGAGAGTTCCTATTCAATATGCACTTACATATCCAGATAGACCTTACGCTGATTACCCTCGCTTAAATTTTATGGACTACCCTAATCTTACTTTTGAGAAGCCAGACATGAAGACCTTCAGAAATCTACAATTAGCTTTTGATGCCATGGAAAAAGGTGGAAATGTAGCTTGTATTATCAACGCTGCAAATGAAATTGCTGTTGAAGCATTCCTTAAAGAAAAGATAAATTTCTTAGGCATGACAGATCTTATTGAATCATGCACACAAAAAGTTTCATTTATTGAGAAACCAACTATCCAAGATTACATAGAAACAGACAAGACAACAAGAGAGCTTGCAAAATCACTTATTTAAGAAAAGTAATTAATATAATATGGAAACATTCATTAAAATATGCCAATTCCTACTAAGTTTGTCGATTCTAGTAACTCTTCACGAACTAGGACATTTTACCTTTGCAAAACTATTTAAAACAAGAGTTGAGAAGTTCTACATCTTCTTTAACCCGGTATTCTCTATTTTCAAATTCAAATATGGAGAAACAGAATATGGAATGGGCTGGATACCTCTTGGAGGATATGTAAAAATTGCTGGAATGATTGATGAATCAATGGATCGAGAGCAAATGAAACAAGATCCCAAACCATACGAATTCCGTACTAAACCAGCATGGCAACGCCTACTTATTATGATTGGAGGAGTTTTAGTTAATATTGTTCTTGCATTTATTATTTATATAGCTGTTTTATATACTTGGGGAGAAGAATTCCTACCAGCCAAGAACCTTAAACACGGGATTGTTTGTAGTGAAACAATTAAGAATATAGGAATTCAAGATGGGGATATAATTTATGCTTTAGACAACCAAGAGGTTGAGCGTTTTTCTGATATAATGCCAAGCATTCTATTAAACAACGTAAAGACAATCCAAGTAATAAGAGAGGGCCAAAAGATTAATATTAACGTCCCAACTACTCTTGTTCCTGAACTTTTAGCCCAATCAACAAGAAGTTTCGATTACACACCAAATATTGCACCTCGAATTACTTTTGGACCATATGTTATTGATGAATTTGGCGAAAAATCAACAATAAGAAAAGCAGGAGCCATAAAAGGTGATGAAATTATAGCTATAGATGGATATAAATTTAAATATGCAGATCAATTTATTAGATATATGCACTCTAAAGCTAGCAATACTATTAATGTTACTCTTTTAAGAAAAGGAGAAACCATTGACTTAAACGTACAACTTGGTGATAGATCTCTTCTAGGAATATACAGAAAACCCATTAAACTATTTAATACTGAAATAAAAAAATACACTCTTATCGAAGCTATTCCTGCTGGAATAAGCACAACCTTTGACAAACTATCTTCATACTTAAACTCTTTGAAACTAATATTCAACAAAGAGAATAAAGCATATAAATCTGTTGGTGGATTTATATCTATTGGGAACATATTTCCAGCTACATGGGATTGGAGATCATTTTGGAATCTTACAGCCTTCTTGTCTATAATACTAGGGATTATGAATTTACTACCTATTCCAGCACTTGATGGTGGTCATGTTATGTTCCTTTTATATGAGATCATATCAAGAAGGAAACCAAGTCAACGATTCATGGAATATGCTCAAATGATAGGAATGCTTTTACTTTTATCTTTACTTATACTTGCAAATGCAAATGATGTCATAAAATTATTTAATTAATGGGAAGAAAATTACGCAATTCAGAACTTGATAGACTTTCAAATGAAGAATTTGTTAGTGCAAAAAAATCACCAATTGTAGTGATAATGGATAATATAAGAAGCTTAAACAATGTTGGTTCTGTATTTAGAACTGCTGATGCCTTTCTTATAGAAAAGATTTGCTTATGTGGAATCACAGCAACTCCACCACATAGAGATATTCATAAAACAGCATTAGGGGCTGAAGACACTGTTGCTTGGGAGTACCATAAAAACACAATAGATTGTATCAATGAATTAAAAGAAGAAGGATACGAAATATACTCTGTTGAACAAGCAGAAAACTCTATTATGCTACAAGACTTCAAACCAAAACAGAATAATAAGTTTGCTCTCGTCTTTGGAAATGAAGTAAAAGGAGTCCAACAAAAAGTTGTTGATGCTTCAAATTCGTGCATTGAAATTCCTCAATTTGGAACAAAGCACTCATTTAACATTTCTGTAACTGCAGGAATGGTTATATGGGAAACATTTAAGAAATTAAAACTATAAAGTTTTATCCTTTTTAATAATTAAAGAGCGTTTACAATATACTGTAAACGCTCTTTACTATTCATTATCCTTCACATGCATTAAGAATTAGATATATCTTAATATAACTAAGCTAAATCAGCTATCAAAGTAGCAGATGTACATTTCTTAACTATCACATTTACAAAATCACCTACCTTATAATTCTCTCGAGGAAATACGCAAACCTTATTATACGAAGTCCTTCCGTATACTTGATTTTCATTTTTCTTAGATACTCCCTCAACAAGCACCTCAAATGTTTTACCTATATCT
>Ga0193962_1001269_pt1 | contig 11799 bp, 8 predicted proteins | sample FB_5_MG_FD_140335 | JGI IMG/M metagenome (GOLD analysis project Ga0193962, IMG submission 140335) | Microbial mat bacterial communities from the Broadkill River, Lewes, Delaware, United States - FB_5_MG | ecosystem: Environmental > Aquatic > Freshwater > River > Microbial mats | place: USA...
CCATACGCAACAAAAACTATCGCGTAAAAAAACTGTATCACGGTGTTGCCTATTATCCTGAACTTTGGCCACTTGAAAACATTGACCAAGATATTATTGAGATGAAAAAGGTAGGCATTAATGTAGTTCGCATGGCCGAGTTTGCTTGGGCAACCATGGAATCAAATGAAGGCAAAATTGACCTTAACTTATTTAAAATGGTGATGGATAAAATGCATCAAGCTAATATTGATGTTATTTTATGTACCCCCACAGCAACCCCGCCTATTTGGTTAACTCATAATCATCCTGAACGTTGCCACAAAAATGCTGATGGTGAAATAATGAGTCATGGTGCACGTCAACATGCAAGTTACGAACATCCTGATGTACGCAAAGCCAGTTTTACTATTATTAATGCCATGGCTAAAGAACTAGGTGGGCACCCTGCATTAATCGCTTGGCAGTTAGATAATGAAATGAAAGCCCATGTTGCGGAAGATTTTAGCGATGCGGCAGTAAACAATTGGCACCAGTGGTTAAAACAACGTTTTGGTACCATTAAAAGGCTTAACATGGCGTGGGGCACAAAAATATGGAGCCAACACTATCAAAAGTTTGATCAAGTACCCGCACCAGTAAAAACACCATTTTTACATAGTGCCTCGCTAAGTACCGCTTATAAAATGTTTTGCCGAGAAAGTGTTGCTGACTTTATGAAAGCACAACGTGATGTTATTTGTCGACATTCTGTTTGTCCTATAACCCATAACGATAACCCTGCATTTAACATTCATCACGAACGCTCAATGCAAGCATTAGACTTTGCTTCATACGATGCTTATCCAACAGATCAACAATGGCAAGCACTAGTGTTTCGTTCTGACTTGTACCGAGCCGCAATTCCTGGGCGCGCCTTTTGGTTAATGGAAACCAGTGTTTCTCATAATGGTTGGTTGGGTAATCATCAACCACCACATTCACCAAGTTTTTTAAACGCTGAAGCAATATTAGCATATTCTTTAGGCGGCGAAGCTTTTTGTTATTGGTTATGGCGTCAGCAACGTACTGGTGCCGAATTAGCACATAGTGCGGTAATGAGTGCTTGGAATACCCCCAGCATTGGTTACAACGAAGTTAAAAAACTCAATGTAGAACGAAAAAAGCTTGAACCCATACTTATTAATACTCAAGTTTTAACGCCTGAAATTGCGGTAACTTATTCAGATCATGCGCGCGCCATGATTGAAACTGAGGAGCTTGATAAACGGAAAGATTTTCCTAAACGTTATCGTGGCGTTATTGAAATGTGGCATGCTAAATTAATGAATTTAGGCTATCACCGCGAAGTACGCTTTGAAAATGCCGAACTCGACGGTTTAAAAGTATTAATAACACCAGCTATGCCTTATGTTAGTGCTGAATTTATTACACGAGCATTAGCTTTTGTTGAGCAAGGCGGCACATGGATAGCTGGGCCTGTTACTGGAACACGCGGTAAAGAGCATAATGTACCCACAACAGCAGGGTTAGGGTTACTAGATAAATTAGCTGGCGTAGAAACCAAATTTGTTGTGCCGTTAACACATACGGGGGCGCAAGGCACGGCCTTTGGTATTACAACTGAGTTAAGTGGTTGGTGTGCTGCAATGACTGCAAAAGTAGGTACTAAGGTTATTGGTAGCATTGATTCAGGCGTAGCCAAAGATAATGCTTTTATTACCGAACGTAATATTGGTAAAGGTCGTGTTGTGATTTTAGGTGTTCAACCTTTTGGTGATAAAGCTGATGAATTTTTATCTACAATGATTTCGCATTATGCGGACAAAGCGGGAGTTACAGAGCGTTATCAAGTAACTAAAGGCACTATTGTTGCGCCAAGAATAAATGAGCAAGGGGATAAATTTTGGGTTGCTATTAATATGGACGGGCAAGGTGGGCAACTGATTTTACCCAAAGGTGCTGTTGATGCTAGGAATAATCGAGTTATTGAAGACCATAGCTTAAATTTGTCACCTTATGAGTGGCGAGCCATTTACCTTAACATTTAATTAGTACCAGTTTTATTAATTAAGTGATCTATTTTATACGTAGAAAAATTGCCAAGGATAAGGTGGTTTATTTCAATAACTAATTGTTCTAATTATTAAATAAATAAATAAATAAATAAATAAATAATGATGTGGTGGGGGGTAGTAAGTAGAAATGATCACATAGTTAGTGAGATTAATGGTAAAACTATCAGGACTATTGAATACTTAGTCGATGTTCAATAGTCTCTAACACATTCTCAGATTGGAAATAATTATGGAAAAAATAGCTTTTGTTATGCAATTGAACGCTGGTTGTGAAACCGAATATGAAAAACGTCATGATGAAATTTGGCCAGAATTGGTTGGTGAATTAATTAAAGCAGGAATTGAAGACTATTCAATATTCTTACATCCTGAAACATTACAACTATTTGCTGTTTTATGGCGCAAACCTGATCATACAATGGATGATTTACCACTTACCCAAGTCATGCAACAGTGGTGGGAGTATATGGGAGATATCATGCAAAGTAACCCTGATAACAGCCCTGTAGTGACTCCATTAACAAAGGTGTTTCATTTAGCTTAATCATTTTTAAGTTTACTGTATAGTTATAAACTACCTAGCATTATTGATTCTGCTAGCCTACTTGAAAAATCCAATGATTGTAGTCATTGGATTTTATTTACTAAAAAACAAATAGTTTAGGCTTAACGGCACTGTATTATTAGTTAGTGCTATGATTTAATGAAGCTATCTCAGTTCGCTTGGCTGATATTTATCCATATCATTATAATCAAGGTTTTCACCAGCCATTCCCCAAATAAAGCTATAGTTTTGTGTTCCTGAGCCTGAGTGAATTGACCAAGGTGGTGATATTACTGCTTGTTCATTATGAACCCAGATATGGCGAGTTTCTTGGGGCTCTCCCATAAAATGGCACACTGCTTGTTCTTCAGGTATTTCAAAATAAAAATAAACTTCATTACGCCTATCGTGTTGGTGTGCAGGCATAGTATTCCAAACACTACCTGTTTTTAATTCAGTTAAGCCCATTTGTAATTGACAAGTATCGACAACACTATTAATCAACATTTGGTTAATATCACGTTCGTTTGATGTTTCTATACTACCCATATGTAATGTGTTGGCGCCTGCTAAGGTAACTAACTTATTAGGATGTTTTGCGTGAGCAGGTGTAGAATTTAGGTAAAAACGAGCGGGATTTGAGCTATCGACACTTTTAAAAATAACATTCTTGGTTCCCTTACCCAAATATAGTGCATCCTTATGTCCTAGTTCGAAAGTTTCTTCGTCGGTAGTTACTGTCCCCGCTTGACCAACATTAATAATACCTAACTCACGGTTGTTTAAAAATGAATCAGCTTTTAATGCTTCAACGGTTTCTAATGTTAGGGGGTTATTTATCGGAACGGCTCCCCCAGTCATGAAGCGTTCATAGTGGGAATAAACCCAAGAAATTTTGTCATTTTGCATTAAGTTTTCAATAAGAAATTCTTTTCTCAATTGTGATGTATTAAAGCGCTTTACTTCATTAGGCCCTACGGCATAACGATTTTCAAATTCAGTTGTCATAGTTAACTCTCTATATTCTATGTTTTTAAATGATTTTATCTTTAATTACGGGCTGTATTTTGAGGGGAGACCATGTGATTTAACGCGCTAACCAGCCACCATCTACAGCTAAAATATGACCATTTGTGTAGTTACTTGCTTGTGATGCTAAATATACAGCGGCGCCTTGTAAGTCAGAGGCTTCTCCCCAAGCACCTGCTGGAATGCGTTTTTCAATTTCAGAATTGCGTGTTTTGTCATCTTGCAACGCTTGAGTATTGTCTGTGCGAAAATATCCAGGAGCAATGGCGTTTACTTGTATATTATGGTGTGCCCACTCGTTTGCAAGGGCCTTGGTTAAACCTGCAATAGCATGTTTACTTGCTGTGTAGGCAGGAACTGTCATTCCGCCAGTGAAAGATAACATTGATGCTATATTAATAATTTTACCACTTTTTTGTGCTATCATTTGAGGCGCAAAAGCTTGCGCCAATAAAAAACTAGCATCAAGATTTACTTTCATAACGTTTTGCCATTCGTTATATGGATATTCAACAGCTGGGCTTCTAAAAATAGTACCTCCCACGTTAACAAGAATATCGATTATGCGCTCATTACTTAGTATTTTAGTCGTAAGGTTGTTAATACTTTTTTCATCTCCAAGGTTTGCTTGGATGTCAATTGCTGTTCCACCATTGCTTTGTATTTCTTTAACTGTTTCACTACAACCATTTTCTCGACTGCTGCTACAAATTACATAAGCTCCAGCTTGTGCCAAGCCAATAGCAATGGCTTGGCCTAGACCTCTACTAGCGCCTGTCACTAGTGCTTTTTTCCCATTAAGTTTAAATCGCTCTAATATCATAATGTTTTCCTTTAATTTTCAAGTATTCGAGCTTATCATACCTAATGTTAAATCATATGCAATCATTATGCTTCAATAGTAATCATTAAATTTAAATGTTATTAATTCCTACATTTCGGTTACTTTCATAAAATAACAATGTAAATGTGGTACCGTATTGAGGAATTAATGTTAGTAGTTTAGATAACAACTTGATTAAATTTAGAATTATTCAGCACATTTTATATTCGATACAAGTTAGTATTACATTTATTCTTCTTTTAATTGCCATGTTTTAAAGTTTCGGTATTGAAATTTTGTCCATTTCATTTGGCGAAAACCTATTTTTCCGCCGCTCAACGCTTTACCAGTGTCAACTTTTTCTATCACTGGGGTATTATCTTTATAATCAATAATCTTTCGTTCATCGATAAACATGACTATATGGTTGTTGTTTTTAACTAAGCGTACTTTGTGTGGCTGTTGTGACAAAGTAGGAATACCTTCTTTACCTTGTTGTAATAAGGTGAAAGTATTATTTTTACGCAAGTTTGCGTGGCCTCTATTCGGATTATGAGCTGCGTTGGTGTAATAAGAAATATGATAACTATTAATATCGCCTAAGGTATATTGATCAAAAGTACCATCGCGTTTGGTTAAGTTATTTGAAAAAATATTTTCGCCTGCGATGCCTTGCGCGGCAAAAAAGACAATCACTAAACCAGCATCAAACTTTAAATTTTGCACTTCCCATTCTGCAATAAAACTATTTGGAAATTCTATTGGACACCAAAACACATGGTGCATTTCTTCATTAGGTGAATACATTTGCAACCAACCGTTGTTAAAGGTGATTTTGCCAGGACCTTCCATTTTCCAGTTGTTGACACTATCAGGCGTTGATAATTGGCTTTGATAGATCAGCTTTCCTTTATGAATAGTGCCTAGAGCAAGGTTTGAAAGTAATAAGCTGCTAGTTAAAATAAGTGTTTTTATAGAAGGATTTAACATAGAGTAACTTTGAGATTGATTTTGATTGATTATGATTGTAAGGTAAATATCATCTAAATACTATACCTCCTTCTCTCTTATGTCTTGAACATAAATGAGAGGGAAGGCAAACACAGTAAATTTATTAAATTCTTTAAAAACAAATAATTAAAAAGCAGGGGTAATATGAACAGACGTGATTTTATTAAAAAAAGTGCAATGATAGCATCAATTCCATTAGGAACATCACTTGTTAATACAGCACAAGCAAAAAGCCCAGGAATAACAATTCCAGCGATAGTGCCCCGTCAATCTGGTTATTTGTCTTGGTTAGAAAAACAAAATCCTGAAATTTCTCTTGGTACAACGTGGGGGCAACCTTGGGCACAAGGTATTTTAAATGCTAAGCAAGCGTTAAGGTTAACTAGTCAAGCAGGAAAAAATATTCCGATGCAGAGTTGGCCAACTGCTTATTGGCCTGACGGTTCAATAAAATGGACAGCGCATGCTGTTCCCGCTAATGTTAATTTAGGTGAGCAATTTAAAGTAGAGAAAGGTCAACCTAGTACAGCCAAGAAGTCTGTTATTGTGATTGATACTGATGAGCAGATAACGGTTGATACTGGTGTTATTAATTGTACTCTATTAAAAACTGGCCAGCATATTATTGAACGTTTATCGCGTAATGGTAAAACAATCGCAAAAAATGCGAGGTTGGTCGGTTTACGCCAAGATAGAGCGGAAAGTGAACCTGAAAATCCTGCCAATATTGAGCAATTTAAATCAAAGTTAAAAAAGTTAACTATTGAGCAAAAAGGCCCTATTAAAGCGGTTATAAAAATTGAAGGAACCCATCAGACTTCATCACAGCGAGAATGGTTACCTTTTACGCTACGCTTAACATTTTATGCGGATGACTCAAATATTAAAATTAGTCATACTTTTATTTATGATGGCGATGATCAAACTGATTTTATTAAAGGTTTAGGGCTGCGTTTCAATGTTGTACAAAACGATGAATTATATAATCGCCATGTTCGTATAGTGGGGGAGAATCATGGTTTATGGGGGGAATCACCACAAGGCATTACTGGTCTTCGTCGAGATCCTGGCCAAGCAGTTAAAGATGCTCAAATTGCAGGAATTGCGACCCCCCCTTTGAATACTTGGGACGAGCGAGTCAGTAGTCGCATGCATTGGATCCCTGTTTGGAATGACTTTAGTTTATTGCAGTTATCAGCGAATGGCTTTAGCATTAAAAAACGTACTAAAGCTGGCCATGCATGGATTGATTCTGACCAAGGTCATCGAGCAAGTGGTGTAACGTATTTAGGTGGCGTTTCAGGGGGCATTTTATTTGGCATGCGTGATTTTTGGCAATTACACCCTGTACAAGTCGATATTCGTGATGCTGGCCAGCCTTTATCTGAAGCCACCTTATGGTTTTGGTCACCAGAAGCGCCAGTAATGGACGTACGTTTTTATCATGATGGTTTAGGGCAAGAAACGTATGATCAACAATTAGATGCACTTAATATAACCTATGAAGATTATGAACCAGGTATGGGCAGTGCCTATGGGGTTGCACGTACTACCGATATTTCTTTAAATGTATTAGATAAAACCCCCACAAGAGAAGAAATTGTCCAACTTGCCGATATTATTGGTAAACCACCGCAGGTGACCGCTGCACCAGAAGACTTTTTAACATCAGGAGTATTTGCGTCTCTATTTAGTTTACCTGATCGTTCGACACCGAAAAAACGTGAAATAGAAAAGCGTCTTGCTTGGCAGGTAGAGTTTTATCGTCAGCAAGTTGACCAACATCACTGGTACGGTTTTTGGAATTATGGCGATATTATGCACACCTATGATGCGGACCGTCATGTTTGGCGTTACGATATAGGAGGTTATGCTTGGGACAACTCTGAATTATCACCTGATTTATGGTTATGGTTATCTTTTTTAAGAACGGGTGACGCCAATACTTTCCGTTTAGCTGAAAATATGACACGGCATAATAGAGATGTGGATATTTATCATGCAGGAAAATATAAAGGCTTTGGCTCTCGTCATAATGTGCAACATTGGGGTTGTAGTGCTAAACAATTACGCATTAGTACTGCTGCTTATCGTCGTTTTCATTATTAACTAACAGCAGATGAACGTACTGGTGACGTGCTAAGTGAAGTTGCTAATGCTGATGAAGCATTGGCTTCATTAAATGCAACTCGAAAAGTAGCGCGGGTTAATCCTCTACCAGGTAAATCGACTATGGGCGTTGGAACCGATTTCGGCTCAGCTGCTGCTAATTGGTTAACTGCATGGGAAAGAACGGGTAATAAACAATATAAACACTATCTAGAAAATGCCATGAAAGTGATTGGCGCTCATCCAAATGGTTTTTTTGCTGGTGCATTTGGTTATGAGCCTAGAACAAAAACTTTATTACCTTACCCAGAAGGTAAACCAACTATTTCACACTTAAATTCAGTTTTTGGATTAATTGAGATTTGTGCGGAACTTAATCAATTAATTGATGTGCCTGAATTTAAAGCCGCATGGCTACGTTATGGTCGTTTTTATAGTGCCAGTAAAGCGGAGCAACAAGCAGAGTTAGGAGTGTCATTTCGTAATAATAGCTTAACTGTTGCTCATTCTCGCTTAACGGCATATGTTGCTAAGCAAGTTGATGATCATGACTTAGCTAAACGTGCATGGCAAGAATTTAGCAAAGAGTGGGGAGGTAAAAGATCTATTGGTACTCAATTGATTACAGGGCCAGCGGTATTAAATCCTATTGACGAAGCGAGTTGGCTTTCAACTAATGATGCTGCGCAGTGGGGCTTAGCTGCTATTCAAAATTTAGCGTTGGTAGGTGACGCATTAGATTAAGGCCTATTTATGGTTTAATTGTGGTATTCGCTCAAAATCAATCATTATATTGCATTTGTGTTCATTTTGTCATAGAGTATTGAACACTTCGATTGAGCCTGTAGTTGATAGATTGGTTGCTTAATAATAATTGCTTAAGTAAGCGTAAAACCGAACGATTTTTAAATCAGAAAAAATACCACCTAGAACTATTAGATAATTAGTCGTTAAGGTGAAAAATGCCCTCAGTTGTCACGACTCGTTGAGGGAACTATTTATTACCTATTAAGGTTTAATAAAGCGTACATTTATTTTTGTTAAGGCTGTAACTTAGTAAACCCTAATAATGTTTTACTATTGCTTAATTGCCTTAGTAGTTTTTAAACGTTTGTAACTTATTTGAAAAAGGATAAAAAATGCCTGCTATTGCCCACGATATAGCTTATTCAACCATTCGCAACAATATCGACAAACTTATCGATAACCTTGTGAATATCACCGATGATACTGGTGAATTCTTATTAAAATTAGATGATGGTCGCGTAATTGATACTAAAGGCTGGAATGACTGGGAATGGACTCACGGTATTGGCCTTTACGGTTTATTAAAGTATTGGGACATTACTGGTGATGATGTTGCCAAAGAAATTATTGAAAAGTGGTTTCATGACCGTTTTGCTGAAGGTACACCAACGAAAAATGTAAATACGGTATCACCATTTTTAACACTAGCTTATATGCAAGAGCGTACTGGCGATCGTAGCTATTTACCTTATTTAGATACTTGGGCTGAGTGGATCATGCGTGACATGCCACGTACGGATGAAATGGGTATTCAACACGAAGTATTCAACTCTTTTAATTACCAACAGTTATGGGACGATACACTTATGATGAGTGTACTGCCATTAGCTAAAATTGGTTTATTGCTTGATCGCCCTCATTATGTTGAAGAAGCTAAGCGTCAGTTTATGTTACATATCAAATATTTAACAGATCGTAAAACTGGTTTATGGTTCCACGGTTGGACGTTTGACGGTCATCACAACTTTGCTGATGCGTTATGGGCACGTGGTAACTGTTGGGTTACGATTGCTATTCCTGAGTTTATTGAATTATTAGACCTAGATGAAAAAGACGCAACTCGCATGTTTTTAATTGAAACGCTTGAGTCTCAAGTAAAAGCTCTTGTGAAAACACAGCATGAAGATGGTTTATGGCATACCTTGTTAGATGATCCTGATTCATATCTTGAAGCGTCAGCAGCAGCAGGCTTTGCTTACGGTATTTTAAAAGCGGTGCGTAAAGGTTATATCGATAACAGTTATGAACAATATGCGATTAAAGCCATTAAAGCGGTTTTAGAAAAAATTGATGATAAAGGCGAGCTACAGCAAGTATCTTTTGGTACGCCAGTCTTTGATGATTTACAAGGTTATCGTGATATTCCGTTAACATCGATGCCATATGGTCAATCAATGGCGATATTAGCGTTAATTGAATATATGAATCGTTATATTTAATTTTGACTCAGTCTCAATGGTTATTTAGCTTTGGTTATGTCAGCTGGCATAACAATGGCTAAATAACCATTTTTTGTATAAGTCAAAGCGAAAATTATAAAAATAAAACTGTACATAAATAATAAAAAATAACGAATTAAGATAATAAAGAGGCTTTAAATGAAAGAGCGTAAAATTGGTTTATTAAATTATACTGCTTATGGTCTGGGAGATGTACTTGGTGCTGGTTCAATGGCTGTGATCAGTACTTGGGTGTTATTTTTCTATACAACTTACTGTAACTTAGGGCCTTTACAAGCTGGTATTATCTTTGCTTCAGCACGTATTCTTGATGCTGTAGCTAGTCCGCTCATTGGTTATTTATCTGATCATGCTGACTCTACTCGCTTGGGTCGACGATTTGGTCGTCGAGGTGTTTTCTTATTAATTGCTATTCCGTTATTACCAAGCTTTGGTTTAATGTGGGTGAGTGATCAACACTTCTTATACTATTTATTTACTTATATTTTCTTTGAATTAGTATATGCCTCTGTATTAATACCTTATGAAACATTAGCAGCAGAAATGACTGATGATTTTCGTAAAAAAGGGATGTTTGCGGGTGCCCGTATTTTAGTTGGACACTTATCGGCAATTGCAGCAACTATTTTACCCGCTTGGATAGTGGCTGTTTTAGGTGGCGCAGATTCACCCGATACTTTTTTATATATGGGTGGCATATTCTCTGTTGCTTTTATGATTGTAGTGGCAATCGTATATTTTAATACATGGGAACGAAAAAAATCTGAGGAAGAGTTAGCCGTTCAAATGGCTAATAAATTCTCTATTGGTGAAATTTTTGTAAAACTTTACCAAGGTTTAGGTTCCACATTTAAAATTCGTGCATTCCGTTTACATTTAGGTATGTATCTTGGTGGTTATATTAGCCAAGATGTATTTAATGCAGCATTTACCTACTTTGCTGTGTTTGCACTTGGCGCTTTACTTGCTGACTCATCGCTTGATCCATTAAGTTTAACGTCTTATTTAATGGCCTCTATTTTTGGTGTTCAAACGCTCGCTGTAGGTGCTGTATTCGCCTGTGTTGCCTTATTACCAAAATTTTTTCCTGCACTAACTTATCGTTTTGCAGTTGTTTCTTATATTGTTGGTATTGTTGGTTTAGCGATGTTTTATTACTTTGCTCCAGAAAGTCAAACAGCTAAAATTAGCTGGTTAGCTTTATCGTTAATCTTTGCAGGCATTGGTCGCGGAATATTAAATTATATCCCTTGGAATACATACAACTACATGGCAGATGTTGACCAAATTGTAACGGGTCAACGACGAGAAGGCAGTTTTGCTGGTGTTATGACTTTTATTCGTAAAGCGACACAAGCCAGTGCTATATTTACGGTTGGTGCAGCATTAGAAATTGGAGGTTTAGTTAAAGGCCAAAAAATTCAAAGTGACGAAGTGATGCAATCAATCGTGATAATCATGACTGCAGGGCCTATTTTGGTATTGATGTTTGGTTATTGGGTGTCAACTAAATTTCATTTAAATACTGATACGCATAAGGTATTAATGAGTGAAATTGCTCGTTTTAAAAATGGTGAACGTGAACCTTCAAGTGCTGAGAACAAAGCATTGATTCAAGACTTAACTGGTTGGGATTATGATAAGCTTTGGGGTAATAATGAATTAGGCCTAAAAGTAAAAGAACCAATTCTTTCCACTCAACCGACAGGTGAAGCTTAAGTATGAGGTTTAATAAATATTACGTATCAAGCTTGTTTTTATCGGTTCTTTTATCTGGTTGTGTCAGTGTTACTGATTCAGCTAACAGTGATACATTAAATAAAATAACCAATGAACAAAACCAAGTTATCCCGAAAGCTTGGATTGATGCTGATACGGGTCATAAAGTGGTTCGACTATCAGAAGAAGCCAGTTCACGTTCATTGTATTTTCATCAAAACTCTTATGCTGCTAGTGGCG
>Ga0193962_1001270_pt1 | contig 11794 bp, 8 predicted proteins | sample FB_5_MG_FD_140335 | JGI IMG/M metagenome (GOLD analysis project Ga0193962, IMG submission 140335) | Microbial mat bacterial communities from the Broadkill River, Lewes, Delaware, United States - FB_5_MG | ecosystem: Environmental > Aquatic > Freshwater > River > Microbial mats | place: USA...
TTACACCTGAAACCCATTTATCGTATAAATAAATTAAAATTATTTCTTCTATAGTTTCCAAAAGTCCTAAAATAATCATTGTATAAAATAACCAGTATATTGGACCAAAAAATAGTAACCATAAAATAAAAACAGCTTGTACAATTGCCGAAAGCTTTGCTAAATAGGTGTGAAATGCAGTTGCCTTTCCATATTTTTTATAAGCAATAATCATTTGAATAATATATGGTATAAAAGCAATTAAAATAAGTTTATAGTTTTCTTTTATAAAACCAAACTCAAAATTTAACAAACCTATCAGACCTACTAAAAATGTTAATTGATCACCAAAAGAGTCCAATTGTGACCCCCTCGCACTTGTAATTTTTAATTGTCTGGCAATAAATCCGTCAATTGCATCGGTACTATAACTAATTAACAAAAACCAGCTAAACAACTCCCTTTCCTGCATCCAAAGCAAAAATAAAAGTAATGGAACAGCTGCAATTCTATAGAATGAAAACCAATCTGCTATATTATAATTTTTAAAGGTTAGCATATACGATTAGATGTTTATTTTATCATTAAATTCTACTTAAAGTTAAGATACTAGCTTCAATTCTAAAAAACATTATCGCTAATTTTTAAAGATATTTTCAAATTAAACTGCTTAACATTAAGATTTTATCTTTTTTTTTCCGAAATTGTAGTATTACAACTAACATAATTCATTATGTTTCAACTAAATCCAAATATATTTGAAAAGTTATTTGATTCAATACCAGAAGCCGTATTAATTGTTAATGAGAAACAACAATTGGTATCATTAAATCATGGTTCTGAAAAATTATTTGGGTATAAAAAAAATGAAATTCTTAATAAGCCTTTTAGTATTTTAATTCCAAAAAAATTTCATTCTATTCATTCAAATTTTTTTGAAACATATATTAATTCAAATAATTCTAATTTATTAAATACATATAATTTATTAGGATTAGCTAAAAATGACAAAACGTTTATTGCTGAGATTAAGATCAACAAGATTAAGATTGAAAACGAAATCTATATTATTGGCTTGATATCAGAAATATCCGAGCGCAAAAAAAGTGAAAAAAAAATTACATTGTTAAATACTCAATTAGAAGGTATTGTAAAACAAAGAACAGCCCAGCTAAACAATTCTATAAACAAATTAAAAGAATTAAATAAAAGCCTTGAAATTGAAATAAAAAAACGAATTGAAGGAGAAACTAAAATAAAAAATGCCTTAAAAAAGGAAAAAGAATTAAACGAGCTGAAAACCAAATTTTTATCAATGGTTTCTCATGAATTTAAAACTCCATTAAGTGGTATTTTAACCTCAACAATGTTGTTAAGTAAATACCAGTTAAATGATCAACAAGATAAAAGAGATAAGCATATTAGTACAATTGCAAATAAAATTCATTATTTAAATAATATTTTAAATGATTTTTTATCACTAGAGAGATTAAATTCCGACAAAGTAGCATACAAATTTTCTACTTTTAATTTAAGTAAAATTATTAATGAAGTAGTTTACAATGCAAATATGCTTTTAAAAAGAGGTCAAAAAATAAATATTCCTAATAATATCGATGAATATATACTTTATCAGGATGAAATGTTTTTAGAATTGGCGTTATCAAACTTAATTAATAATGCAGTGAAATATTCACCTCAAAATACTTCAATTGATATTGAGGTTGCAGCTAAAAATAAAAATCTGGAATTTAAAATTATCGATCAGGGAATTGGGATTCCTGAAAAGGACCAAAAATATATTTTCAACCGTTATTTTAGAGCGGAAAACGCCCTGAATAGCCAAGGAACAGGAATTGGTTTAAATATTGTAAAATCCCATTTAGAAAATTTAGGAGGTTCAATTCAATTTTCAAGTAAAGAAAATGTAGGATCAACCTTTACGTTTGAATTACCAATTACTCATAAATCATGAAAAAAATTTTACTCATAGAAGATGATAATGTGGTTAGAGAAAACACTGCTGAACTATTAAAATTGGCCGACTATGACGTGGTAACTGCCGAAAATGGAAGAATTGGATTGGAACAAATAAAAAAACAGCATCCCGATTTGATAGTTTGTGATATAATGATGCCCGAGTTAAATGGTTTTGCTGTTTTACAAATACTCTCAAAAAACAAGGACACAAAACATATCCCATTTATTTTTTTATCGGCAAAAACAGAGCATAAAGATATTAGAAAAGGAATGAATTTAGGCGCCGATGATTATATTACCAAACCATTTGATGAATCTGAATTATTTAGTGCTATAGAAAGTAGGTTTGCAAAAATTGAAATTATCAAAGAAAATTTAACAAATTCAATTCCCGAAAATAAGTCTCCAGTAAAAACCAGTTCCATTAAAAACTTGCAACAACTTAAAGATAAGTTTTTTGAAAACACCGATGTTTTTTCCTTTAATGCTGGAGATATGATATATCATAAGGGAGACAATTCAAACTATATCTTTTTAATAAAAGAAGGTATTGTTAAAACTTATAAAATTGATGAACAAGGCAAAGAATTAATTACTTCTTTGCACAAAGAAAATGATTTATTTGGATTTACTTCTTTCACTCATAATAACCCATACCAAGAATCTGCAACAGCCATTGAAAACACAAAAGTTATTAGGTTATTGAAAAAAGAATTAATTCCTATTTTAGAAAACAACCATGAAGTTACCCTTGAATTAATAGATTATTTATCAGGAAATGTTTCAGGTTTTAAAAATCAATTATTACAAATGGCTTATAGTTCTGTCCGTAAAAAAACTGCTGATACAATTTTAAAATTTACAGAGAAAATAAAAAAACGGCCAGAAGACACCATCAAAATATCAAGAAGTGATTTAGCAAGTATAGCTGGAATTGCAACAGAAACTTTTATAAGAACTATTTCAGATTTTAAAAAAGAAGGACTTATTAATGTTCAAGGAACAAATATTGAAATACTTGATTTACAAAAGCTTAAAAAAGTTAAATAAGTAACTATTTTTCTTACCTGCTTTGATATATATCATTTTCAAATTAAAATGTACACGTTAATTTTAAGTGTAATTTTAATTTGACACCAAATGAAAAATATATTAATTCCCACAGATTTTTCAGAAAACTCCTGGAATGCAATCAAATATGCTTTATCCTATTTAAAAAAAACAAAGTGCAAATTTTATCTGTTTCATGTGACACTTCACTCCTATGCTTTTAGCGATGAATATTCTATAATTTCAACCACAGCAATTATTGAACAATCATTATTAAAAAAGGCCCAAAAACAGTTAAATGACTTATTAGTTAATATTAAAAAATTATCAGCTAATGAAAACCATGAATTTGAAACATTATCAAGTTATAATTTTTTCATTGATTCTATAAAAGATACAATCAAAGAAAAAAATATTGATTTAGTTATTATGGGAACTAAAGGCGCTTCAGGCCTTAAAGAGGTTATTATTGGTAGTAATACTACCGATTTAATAACACAAGTGAAATGCCCTGTATTGATTGTTCCAGAAAATGCAGTATTTAAAGTTCCTGAAAAAATTGTTTTTCCAACAGATTATAATGTTTATCATAAACCAGAGATTTTAAAAAATATAACCGATTTAGCTACTACTTTTAATTCAACTATAAAAATATTACATGTTGCTAAAAAAGATGAAAACTTAACTGGATTTCAAATTGAAAATAAAGAATTCTTACACAGTTTTTTTATTGATAAAAAACATAGTTTTCATAAAATAACTAATAAAAAAATTGATCAAGGTATTCAATGTTTTATTGAAAGTTTAAATATTGATTTAATTGTAATGATAGCAAAAAACATCAATTTATTTCAACATATTTTATTTAAACCCACCATAGAAGATATAAGTTATCATACTGAAATCCCATTTTTAGTGTTGCATGAATAAAATAATACTAACTAAAAAAATATCATTATCAGTTTATCAATACTAATTTGACGATAATCATAGCAACATTTGATGAAAATCATATGAAACAGGAATACCTTTCATTAATTTTACCATATTAATTAAATGTTCTTTGAGGTTGTGGGTAAAACTAATTATTAGCTACTTACAACCATCTAAACACAAATGGAGAGATTTAGATACTTTTGGACAAATTAATTTATATTTCTAAGAGGTTAGGAGTTTTATAAAAAATTAATTTAAGGTCGAAAAAGTTACTGGAGTCTGTTCATAAGGAAACAGGAAGTTTTGGCTTCCTGTTTCTGTTTTTACTACTTATACTCAAAAAAGATAATCGATAATAGTTTTAAAACCAGTAACCTTTCATTGAGGTTAAAATAATATATCTTAAAAAAGTATTAGAACACCTCAAATGTGTTCTAATTATAAATAAGTTCTATACTCCTATTTCTACAAAAGGTAGTTTTTAATTAAGATCTTTCGTGCTTATTTTCAAAATTTATAAATATCCCACTTTCCATTTTTTTTCAAAACAGCAATTAATCTTGGTGCTATAAACTTTGATCTTATTTTTGGGGGTTTAAGCTTATGTTGCTTTTCCGAATACCTAATTGGGTTTTCTAGGTATCGCATTTTATTTCCAAGAGTATCTATTACATATTCCTCTAAGATTTTGGTAGTCACATTCTTTTCCAAAACTTTATTAAAGCCAATGGAATCTGTTAATAGCGTAACAACTATGGCAAAACCATTTTGAAACTTTGTAGCATTTAAAAACTTTGAAGGTATAATTTCTTCTCCTTTTTTATTTAAATAACCATAATAATACTTTCCATTAATCATTTTTCTAATTAAGCAGCGTTCATCTTTAAATACTGGATATTTAGCCCTTTGGTCAGAATTTGTTCTAATAACAAAATCATTTCGATAATCTATAACTATTAAACCGCTTTTATTTATAAACCCCCAGGAATTACCTTTTTTCACCGCTGCCAGTTCACCTTGAAACGGTGTAACAACATCTATTTCTGAAGCAACTTGTGAGAATCCTGAAAACCCTAAACTTAATCCAACTATAAAAATGACAATATTTCTCATGATTTTTAAATTTCGATATGAGTTTAAATTTATTACTACTTCAAATTTTATAAAATGATATTCCTCAATTCAATATGAATTAAGATCTATTTATTAACCAAACAATCTTAGCGATCTCTTTTTTAACCTTAAATAATTGATATATATCATTTCAATTAATAATATTACTAATCTTAAAAATATAAGTTTATCAAAAAAAGTTAATTGGTATTCATTCAAAGAAAAATTAAGAACAAAAGCAACTAAATAACTGACTGTAATCATTTTACATTAATTAAATAGAGTTTAAATTAGTAACTTAAATAAAGTACCTATATAATTACTAACAAGCTAAATCAATAAAAATGAGAGTTAAATTAAAAAAAGATTGGGATAGCCAAGAAAAAAGTATTGAGCAATTACATAACGATTCCATTTTATGGAAATCTGAAATAAATTTTATTCTTGATGAAATTAAATTCCTAGAACATTTACTAAGTTCAAAATATATCGATTTTTTAGAAGGAGGTTTGTATAAAAAAATTGAAGCTCCTGTTTTTAAAATATCCAATAAAAAAACTACGGGAGCAACACTTATTAAAATTATTAATGAACAAGAGGCTATATTATCTAAACTTATTGACAACAATACTGCTAACAGCAATAAGAACTATTTTGAAACGCACAAAAAAATAAAAAAAGAAGTTTATCAGTATATAAATAAGTTTAAAAAAATTAAAGGGGTAATTTTTAATATTGTTGAAGATGTAATGCGAAAGAAAACTCAAAAGAAGTTAATTGGTTAATTTGCTTTGAATTTTAACAATAATTGAAAACATAAAACTTAATAAAGTTCAAACTTTTTCCTAAACTTAGAACAAATAATCTAAATAATAAAGAGTGTAAGTTCATTTATTGATGAACATACACTCTTCTTTTAATAACTATTCGGTAGTTATTATTTTTATTCTTCAATAATTATTCGAAAACCTACATCAAATACTTTTTGGTAGGATGCATATTTTTTTCGATAGAATGAAGTAGCTTTTTTTGATCTATCTTTCCAAGAACCACCACGAACAGCTTTCTGAACCATTTGATTCCCCAAATTTCTCCCATCATTGTTTTTGTAAGGATATGCTTTGTAATCTGAACGTGTCCACTCAGAAACATTTCCAATCATATCATATAAGCCCCATGGATTTGGTTTATAAGAACCTATGTTTACCGCTAACATACCATGATCATCTACAACCTTTGAACGTGGTAAATAATCAAAATAAGGGCGTAATGGGTTATTTTTAGACATAGGTTTAGGATCAACTCCAGTTACAGCCATATCAGCTAATTGCATATCAGCCAAATTTGCATATTCTGAAAAATCAACAGATTCATCTCCATACCAAAATTCATTTTCACTACCAGCTCTTGCCGCCCACTCCCACTGAGATTCTGTTGGCAAATTAATCTTCAATCCTGTTTTATCAGACAAAATCTTACAAAATTCCATTGCATTCTCCCAACTTATACGAACTGCTGGTTGATTTGGTTTATTAGCAGGGTAACCAGGAGTAGTGTGATCTTTCCAAAATTGTACTTGATATCTGCTATCATGCTCTGGAAATAGAACTTTTAACTGCTCATTACTTATTTCATACTCTGACATCCAGAATCCTTTTTTCAAAGATTGCTTATTAGGTGGATAAGCATCTATATCTCCACGATTAGATCCCATTACAAATGACCCTGCAGGTATATATTTAAGTTTTATTTTAATATTCTCATCCAAATCAATTACAATATCCTTTTTACTTGATCTAGATTGCATATCTATAGCAGTTGCGGTATCAAATGGCCAATTCTTAAGTTTAATTTTCTTTTCTTTTGTAGGTTTTATTGCTTTATACTTAACTGGTTCAATTTTTCCTTTACCGGTTAAATAGTTGGTATAATCATCAATTTCTTTAATCCAATCTACTTTCGTATTGGCATATTTTTCCATTAACTCATTACGACGAACTTCTGGATTTTTACCAAAAACATCCTGAATTTTAAACGTACCATGATAAGGAACATTTAAATCAATCCACTCAAAAAGTTTTCTTGTTTCTTTATCTGTTAACTTAACATTTTTGTGACCTTTTTCTAATAGTTGTATTAGTTCAGAAGTGCTTGCATGATATTCCATAACGTTTGTCACAGGCATCTCACCTTCAGGCCCCTGACGGTTTATAAATGGGTGTAAAGCCAAATAACTATTACCAAAACCTGTAACCTTATCAAGTGAGCGATCTTTAAAATTTAATTCTGCTCCATTACCATCATGACATGAAATACAATTACGGTCTAAAATTGGTTGAATTTCCAATTCGAAAGTAAAAGCTCTGACCCCACCTTCAGGAGGAGTAATTTTAGTAGGAGTTTTGCGTGAAGCAAGTGTAAATTTAGGTTGTGCAATTGTATTTTGATCTTCATGACATCCTGTACAAGAAACAACTTCTCCTGGCATACCAGTAATCCAAGATCGCATCAATTGTACTGCTGCCCCATTTTTGTCCAATGGCTGCATAGAAATTGGAATATTAGATGGTATTTTAAAAATTATGGAGCCATCCTCTTCAACAGGTACAGTTCCTAATATTCTTTTCATATCCCATCCAGCTTGAATTCCTTGAACCATATGTCCTGATGGCGATTTTGCATAAGCAAACTCGTATGCAAAAATTCGTAACTCTTTAATTGTTCCTCTTTCCACTCCTTTTGTTCCTTGACCTGAATAAATATCCTGAATATATACGGTAGATTCCATATTATTCAGATTTACTTTTTCAGGGATAACAGGTGGAGTTTCCTTTTTGAACAAAGGAATAGCTTCTGTTACACCTTCACCTTCAAATTCTGCCACAAGGGTTACATTATCAAAAACATCAACTAAATATAAACCCCATAAAGATTCTGGATTTAATTTTGCTGTTACAAGAAAATAATCTTTTGATAAAACTTGAGGTTTTAAAAACTGAGGCCAAACACCATCAACAAGTCCATCCTTTATTTCTGGAATTACTACCTTATTTCTGTAAGGTATCTCTTGCATTACACCATCTGCTTCTCTTCGTCCTTTAGCAGGGTCAAACATGACCAATCTTCCGGAACGAGCAATACCATGGTGACCTGACACAATTCCAATAAACTGACTATTATTTTTACCTGGTAATGGTTTTGCATCAAACAAAGAATTCGGCCAATAAGAACCACTACCATATAATTCTTTCTTATTGGTTCCATCAGGATTCATGTGTAGCATAATTCTTGAGAAATAATGAGTAATATCACTATACTCCCAACGTAATTGCATTAACCTACCATTATTCATTACCTCAGGGCACCAATCATTTTCTTGCCCAAAGCTAATCCTTCTTAAATCTTTACTTTTAGGATCATAAACACAAAAACTTCCAATTATATCAGCGCTATTTACACAAGGTACTCCTTGATATGCAATATTTGAAGATGCCACAATCTTTCCATTTGGAAGATAAGCGCCATCAAAGAAGTTTAAATCTTCTTCTTCAACTTGCGTTAATTGATGAACTTTGTTAGAATTCACGTCCATCTCAAAAATTTGCCACAGATTATCTTTATTTACACTTGTAAACATCAATCTATCAGCATCCCAATGTAGTTTTAAACTATTTAAAGGAGCTCCATTAGTAGGTTTGTAAATTGTTTTAGATTGAATTTTACCTCTTAAATTACTCAAAAGAGTTAATTCACAATCAAAATTACTCATCCTTGCAGACATGTGAGAGCTCCAATTATTACTTTGAGTTCCAATTTCTGGAGCCATAGCCTTTCGTGCACGATCACCTAATTTATAACGAACCGCAATAATTTTATCAAAATCTAAAATTGGATTAGCTAGTAAAATTTCATCTTTGTACTTACTAATTTTAATCAAGTTTTTAATTGATTCAGAATCTTCTCTATACATTTCTTCAACAGAAGTAGAATATACTTTTTCTATAAAATCAATTTTCCCTTTATATTCAACAGCTTTAAAATTAGGGTTTGATTTCATATTATCAAAAGCCAAACGTATAGCTTCTGGGTTTATCCATTTAAGATCATTTTGAAGATTATAGATTTTACTAGCTCTTTCGAATAACTCAAGATATTTACTTATTTGTTCAGTCTTTGGTAGTCCTGAAATTTCCTCAATTAAATTTTTAAAATGATATGGCTTATCTAACAAGTTAACAAGATTGTTAACTACCGCCTTTTCAGCGGAACAATCATTAGATGCCAACCATGAGATAGTACTAACATTTAATTTATTAAAAAATAAGGTCCCAATTTTTGGAAATTCAGAGATAAGTTGCTCTTTAATCACATTTGCCGAAACATTTTGCACTATAAATCTCACAGAAGCTCGTTCATTAGAACCGTCATCAATTCCAACAAGTGCTTCAAATCGAACATATTTTTTATTTAAATTAAAAACTACTTCTCCGTCAGCATGAAGGAAAATTCCGTGCTCATATTCTTTTGATTGTATTTTAAGTTTTGTACCATGACCATTAATATTTTTTAATGGCTTCCAATACCCAGCATGACCAGATTGAATTTCTAGTGCATCTACATAATCAAAACTGCCATCTGCTTTAAATAATTTTACGTCTGCCCATACAGCATGATCCCAACCATTTCCATCTTTAGTACCATCTGTTATCATAATCAAATTCTCAACATCTGTTATGTCAATGGATAGTTTTTCTGGTGTATCTCCCTTTCTTAATACATTTGAATTAACAGGAAAACGGTTCCCTAACTCCTTTTGCAGCCCCTTTTTTAAATCAATTACGTTTTGACTCCAATTCTTTTTAGCAGTTGGAGTTTGTGCCCAGCAACTAGGTGCTAACATTAAAAACACCAATAATAAGTTTATAAATTTCATCATTTTGTTTATTTAATTTAGAAAATTTTTTATTCTGTAAATCTAGATCCCTCTACAATATCAAGTGTAGAAACGTTGCCTAGATTCTTATAATCTTCTATTTTCCATATTAGTTTTTTATTAGCATCAATTTCAAATACCTGAGCTGTCTTTGTCTTATCATGGGCATGTCCTCCCCAATTGCAAATAATGGTATTTCCGTTTTTAAGACGTTTAGCTTCGGCAACAAACCTTAGTGGTACACCTTTAATATCATTCTCTCTTAATTCCCAAACAATCTCTCCAGATTTAGGATTTAATTCTATCATTTTATGAGTATCACCACAACTTAACAACCAATTTCCAGATTTTAATACAACTAATGAGAAAACACTTGATTCTGTTTGTACCTCTCTAACAAGCTCACCTCTAGTATCAATTTCAAAAATTGATTTCTTTCCCAGAAGAGGAATCAAGTAGTTTCCGTTTTTTGTTTTACTAACCTTTCTAAATTGAGCATGAGGATTTTTGATCCCTGTTTTAAAGGAAATATCCACAAGTTTTTCTCCTTTAGCAGAAAATTCCAAAATCTGAGCTGGATTTCCGCAAATTCCAAGTAAAATATTTTCATTATCCGTTAATGACGCAGATTGAACTTCTAAACCTTTATCACAGAGATATTCCCATAGTGTTTGATGATTTTCATCAATTAGTTTTGCTCCTTGTTTAAAGGAGTATAAAAGTTTTCCTTCAGAAAATTGACTAACGGAATTACACTCTTGTTCTTTTTCCAATTGATGACTCCATAGCTTATTTCCCTGATTGTCAACTAACGCAATTTCGTTCCAACCAGAACCACCTATAATATAATTTGATTTAGAGGTTGAACATGAGCTTGTCAATAATGAAAATGCTATAAATACAACCATAATGAATTTCATATTCTTACTCAAAGAAAGTTGTGAATTAGTAAATGATTTCATAAAAAGTCTATTATCTATAATAAATTAAACGCTAACAACTTCATTAGCTTTCAAATCGTTAAACATTTCAAAAGCTTCTTTAGGAGCCAAATCATCATGAACAACAGCGCTAACGGCCTGAATCATAGCTGCCGGTGCCTTTGATTGAAAAACATTACGTCCCATATCAACCCCAGAAGCGCCTTCATTAATTGATTTGTAGCATAATTCTAAAGCTTCTAACTCTGGTAATTTTTTACCACCAGCAACAACAATTGGCACTGGGCAAGAAGAAGTTACTTTTGAAAATCCTTCAGTATAATAAGTCTTAACTATATTTGCTCCATTCTCTGCACATATACGTGACGCTAAACTGAAATAACGTGCATCTCTAACCATATTTGTGCCTACAGCCGTTACACCCATTACAGGAATTCCTGCTTTTTGACCAGCATCTACTGCTCTACATATATTAGCAACAGTAATCGCCTCTGTTGAAGTATCTCCAATTGAAGCCATTACAGCAATTGCTGAAGCATTCATTCGAACGGCATCCTGAATATCAATTAGTACGTTGTGATTCAATTCTGTTAAAATTGAAGTTCCGGCATCTGATCGTAAACAAATTGGTTTGTTTGAATCAGCTGGAATACTTGAACGAATCATACCACGAGCCCCCATTAAACAATCAGCATATTTTATTAATGGAATAATGCTCAAATCAATTCGTTCTAAACCTGAGGTCGGCCCCATAATAAAACCATGGTCAAATGCTAACATTACTGTTCGTCCGGTAGAAGGACGGAAAATACGAGAAAGACGATCTTTCATACCCCAATCCATATTATCACTACCCTTTAAA
>Ga0193962_1001271_pt1 | contig 11783 bp, 11 predicted proteins | sample FB_5_MG_FD_140335 | JGI IMG/M metagenome (GOLD analysis project Ga0193962, IMG submission 140335) | Microbial mat bacterial communities from the Broadkill River, Lewes, Delaware, United States - FB_5_MG | ecosystem: Environmental > Aquatic > Freshwater > River > Microbial mats | place: USA...
TACGATGGGAACTGTTGCGCTAGCTATCGAAAAACATACTAATAAAAATAGCAAAGGGATGTTTTTTGTTACCAAAAACAAGGATAATAAATTGTATAATTTTCATTTAGAGCAATTACTAAATAATCCTATTAAAGTTCACAACAACAAGATTATTAGTGGCTATATTCCTTTAACAGATATCAATATAAACAGTAAACATCATGCATGGGTAGAAATTATTGACTAACTTTTTTATGCAATACAAAAAGTGTAATTTCTGGTGGCATTCCTATGCGAGCTGGTAATCCAACATAACCCAATCCTTTATTTACATAAAGTAGAACTTGATTTTCGCCGTATAAACCACCCCAGTTCTCATATTTCCAACTTGCTGGGCTATATTGCCTTCCCTTATACTCAATTCCCATCTGCATTCCATGCGAATGTCCCGAAAGAGTTAACTCAATTTTTCTTTTATCTTTTACATTATCAATCCAAAAGTCAGGATCATGCGACATTAGTATCTTAAATGCAGAATCAGGAACACCATTAATAGCTTTATCAATATTGCCATACTGAGGAAATGGAGGACGACCCCAATTTTCCATCCCAATAATAAAAATTGAATCGCTGTTTTTCTTTATAACCACAGAACTATCATTAAGCAAAATAAAACCTGTTCGTTTTATCTCATTAACAAGTTTAGATTGATGCTTTTCTCTTTCTACAATACTGCCCCATCTAACATAGCTTCCATAATCATGATTTCCTAAAACAGCATATTTTCCATCGAGAGGATTAATCGACGCTATAATAGAAGTAAGTCCATCCATTTCGTCAACTGTTTTTGTAACCATATCGCCAGTGAATAGAACCAAATTTGGCTTCAACAGATTAACTTTACAAACAGCCCTTTGTAGTTTATTGGGATTCAAAACAAAACCTCCTGCATGAATATCCGATATCTGCACAACACGATAATCTTCAAACGATTCAGGCAAATTATCAAAAAATATATCTTGCTTATTTACTTTAAAATCCCATCTACCAAAAGCTATTCCATATAACAGAAACAAAACAGGTAAAAAAGAGGTTAAATAAGCAGTAATACGATATAACTTTGAACAAAAAATACATCTTCGTTTAGTAATTTTTCGCAATAGAAGATTAACATATCTAATCAACAAAAAAAGAAACATAATCTGCTTATAAACAAGCCATGACAAGATAATTGCAAAAAAAGAAAACAACAGAGCCAACAACTTTGGATTAATAATATAACTATGAATTAACGAAGTACAAACAAGAACTACATAAGCTATCACATTTACACTTTTCAGAGTATTAGTAACCCATCGAACAATAATCCTACTTTTCAAGTAATATATATATAGCAAATAATCTTGCCCAAAAAGTAATGCAATGAGAATTAACAAACCTAAATAAGCCATTTCTAAAGTTTTAAATTTAAATATACCAACAATCAACCATTTACAAATATGATTATTAATAAATAATTAAAATCGGTATTTGAAATTAAAAAAAAAACATAGTTTTGTAAGCTAAATAAATTTACAATGGAAATAATAGGAACACTAGTACAAAAATTAGAACCACAAACAGGAACATCGCAACGTGGAGAATGGAAAAAGCAAGGTTTTGTAATTGAGACACAAGATCAGTTTCCAAAGAAAGTTTGCATTATGAACTGGAATGACAAAGTACCAATGGACAATATTACCGAAGGAACTGTTGTTACAGCATCGATTAATATAGAAAGTAGAGAATTTAAAGGAAACTGGTATACAGACGTAACAATGTGGCGTGTTGTTACTGGCGACGCTAGCAGCAACAATAGTAATTTCGCTAACGAAATGCCACCACCAAATCCTCCAATGCCAGAAGAGTCAGCAGAAGACGATTTACCTTTTTAATAAATAAAAAATTACACTTTATAATCCCCAATTTTACCTATTGGGGATTTTTTTTTACAAAACAGTCATTTTGCAAACAATGAGCAAAATGTCTTTTCTTTATGTCAAATGTTGTGATAAATAATTTGGTGTATATTAAAAAAACACTATATTGAAATCGTAAATATCTGCTATTAGCTACTAAAATCAAGCATTACATAATAATGCATAACTAAAATATATTTTCGATTATGAAGAATCATATCACTAAAACATTAACAGCATTACTATTAAGTTCGTTAGTAAACATTTCATACGGAAACACTCCAATAGTCAATAAAGTAAATGCCATAGAAATTGGTAATCCAACCATTTCTCTTGAAAATGAAGCAGAAGAAATAAAAGCAAAATACGAAGCCTTAATTTCTGACAAACAATCTGAAGGTCAGCAAAAAATTGAAAGGCTACAACAAGCTACTCAAGAGGAATTAAATAAGATTTTAATTAACGCAGAAAGACAAATCGGAGAACTATTAACTAAAGCTAACAAAACAGCCAATAGAGTTTTGCCAAACAAAGCAATAGAACAAAAAATTGCAGATATTGAAATAGAAACAGGTAAGTTACAATATCAAATAGAGGTTGATTACACAAAAAAAATTAAAGAAATAGAAGATGAATATATTGCAGAAATATCTGAAATAGAAAAACAAGCCATAACAAAACTGGCTCTATTATTATAATATAAAACTTCAAATTTCACTAATAAAGCTCAAAAACCTTAATCCTTATGATTAAGGTTTTTTTTATGTGTTAAAAATCTTAAAATAAAATGGCATCAACCGCCATAAAACAGTAAATTAGATATCTAAGATCATATAATAACAAAACAACGTTTTATAAAAATGATTATAACAGAAACATTATTCTTAAAAAACATGCTCTCTAGAAGCTGTATTCTACTAATAGAATTAGCTTTAAAGGATAAGAACAGTGTTAAAGTGTTAAATATTTCATTAGGTGAAATTACTGTTGAATATGACAATACTATTGTTTCGAGAGAAGACCTTCAAAACTGGCTAAGCGAATTAGGATTTAAAATTATTACTGATCCTAATCTAGAGATTGTAGAGAAAACCAAAATTGCAGCTATCGAACTTATACACAAATCTTTTAACACAAATTCTCTTATACGCAACTCCGAATATATTAGTGAAAAACTTCAAATACCATACGACAAGATTAGCAGAACGTTCTCAAAAACCACAGGAATTCCTCTAGAAAAATATATCATCCTACTAAAAATAGAAAAGGCAAAAGAGATGCTTATAAGTAACGAATATTCAATTTCTGAAATTTCATACTTAATGGATTATAGCAGCTGCCAATACTTTAGCAATCAATTTAAAAAGATAGTTGGTGTTACTATTTCTCAATTTAAAGAGAATCCAAACAACTACCGTATTCCTTTAGAAGATATTATTTAAAACAAAATCTTACACATATCTACCAAAATAATACAATAATTATCATTCTCTGAATAATAACTTTGAGTATCAATTTTAATACAAATAGATATGCAATTAAAACGAAACATAGCAATAAGCGATTCAGGTTTCTTATTCAACCCATCTACAGGAGATTCGTACTCAATTAATACTATTGGTAATCAAATCCTTCGCCTTATGAAAGAAGACAAAGACGAGAATCAGATAATCGAATATATGCTAGAAAACTACGATATTGATATAGATGCAGTAAAAAAGGATCTATACGATTTCAAAAAAATGCTTGAGAGTTATCGCCTAATTCAATAATAATGAGCAAACCAATTTACAATATTGCAGTTACAGGGTTAAATGCTATAGATAGTCCTGGACCAGGATTAGCCGTTATTAGAGCATTGCGTGACGCCGAAAGTTTTGATGTTCGAATAATTGGTCTATCATACGAAACAATGGAACCTGGTATTTACATGCACCATCTGGTTGACAAAACATATCAAATACCATATCCATCTGCTGGTCAACAAGCTTTGTACGACAGATTCAATTATATAAATTCTGTTGAGAACTTAGATTTCATGTTTCCAAATTTTGATGCAGAGCTATTTAACTTCATTAAAATACAGGAAAAATTTGAAGCTGATTTTGGCATTAAAATGGTTCTTCCTTCTATCGATCAGTTTGAAGCACGCCACAAGGTTAATCTATACGAATATGGTAAAAATCACAAGATTAAAGTTCCTTTTGACAAGATGCTATTCGAAACAAAAGAGATAGACTCAATCTCAAAAAAGCTTGGTTTTCCAATTGTTATTAAAGGCAAATTTTACGACGCCAAAATTGCATACACCAACGAACAAGCTGTCCAATTTTATAATAAGATAAGTGCCGAATGGGGACTTCCTGTAATAATTCAAGAATTCATTCACGGATCGGAAGTTAATGTATGTGGTATAGGCGATGGGAATGGCAGATTGCTTGGTGCTGTACCAATGCGAAAACTATATATTACAGATAAAGGGAAAGCATGGGCAGGCGTAACTCTAGACAATCCAAAGCTTTTAGAAATAACTGAAAAGCTTGTTAAATCGACAAAATGGAGAGGCCCGTTTGAACTTGAATTTATCAAAACAACTGATGAGGAGTACTATCTTATCGAAATAAATCCAAGATTTCCTGCTTGGTGCTACCTTACCGTTGGAGCTGGACAAAATCAGATTGAAAAATTAGTGAATTTAGGTATGGGAAAAGAAGTTGATAGCTTTAAATCATACGAAATAGGAAAACTTTTTATTCGATACTCTGAGGATATGATTGTTGATATGTCGGAATTTGAACAAATATCAACCAAAGGAGAATTATAACAAGTATTTAAAACCAAAAAACAAAATATAATGGAAAAGAAACATTACGAAAGACCAATTATAAGACCCTTAAACACTGGCCTAATGAATAAATTCGGAAGTCAATCTGTGTCACCACCAATGACTCATATTGATGGCATTTCGGTTGAAAGTATGCTTAACGATTACGGCTCACCTCTATTTGTACTATCAGAAAGAAAAATCAGAGAGAACTACAAATCTGCCAAGAGAGCTTTCGAAACCAGATATCCAAAGGTACAGTTTGCGTGGTCGTACAAAACAAACTACTTAAACTCCGTTTGTCGTACTTTTCATCAAGAGGGCTCATGGGCTGAGGTTGTTTCGCGCTTTGAGTACGACAAAGCTATCAATAATGGAGTTCCTGGCAACAAAATTATTTTTAATGGTCCTCACAAAACTAACGACGATTTGTTACTTGCTACAAATAACAACTCCCTTATACATATTGATAATTTAGATGAGTTGTACCGATTAATAAACATAGCCAACAATTCTGACCAAAAACCACTTGTTGCAGTTAGAGTTAATATGGACACAGGTATTTATCCTAAGTGGGATAGATTTGGCTTTAATCTAGAAAATGGTCAAGCATGGGATGCAATAAGTGTTATAATGACTTCCGAAAAACTTGATTTGGTTGGTCTTCATACTCATATCGGAACCTATATGATGACAACAAATGCATATAAAATTGCTGCCAGCAAGCTATCGGAACTAGCTCTTAACATTAGAAATCAGTTTAACAAAAATATAACTTATTTAGATCTAGGAGGTGGATTCTGCTCAAAAAACACACTTAAAGGAGCATACCATAATGCTATTGATACGGTTCCAGAAATTTATGAATATGCAGAAGTTATAACCACTGCAATACTAAATGCAGGATTCTCGCAAACCGAAATGCCTTATCTTTATTTAGAGACTGGACGTGCATTAATAGACGATGCTGGTTTTTTACTAGGAACAGTTATCTCTAATAAACGTCTATCTGATGGCAGACGAGCAACAATAATGGATTTTGGAATAAATATTATGTTTACGTCGTTTTGGTACGATCACAAAATTTCATCGGTTCAAGATTTTGGCCACCATACAGAGGACACTGTACTTTACGGTCCTTTATGTATGAATATTGATATTATTCGCGAAAACGTAACTCTTCCGCCATTAAAACCTGGCGATAATGTTGTTGTACATTATATGGGCGCTTATAATATTACTCAGAGTATGCAATTTATCGCTATGCGACCAGCTGTGGTTATGATAGATACAAATAATAAAGTACATATTATTAAAAAGGCCGAAACACTTAAAACAATAGAAGAAGATGAACTTACACCTGATTTTCTGCAAAACATTAAACTATAAGCTGTGGAAAATAATAAAGTATACGAGTTGTTAAAATTATCGGGAAATGGTTTATTAAACAGCTATTCACAAATATTCTTCTCTAATAGCAAAATATTTGCAAGCTTGTTAATCTTAACATCATTTTTTGATATCGGGGCAGGATTTAGCGGGGTCTTAAGCGTGCTTATTTGCCAGATTACGGCACTACTTTTTAATTTTAATAAAGAGTATTTACGCGACGGACTGTACACCTATAATGCACTAATGGTAGGTTTAGCTCTTGGTTTCTTTTACGATTTTAACAGCTCATTCTTTCTTCTTTTAATATTAACATCAATCCTAACTCTTTTTATAACAATATGGTGTGCTATAGCTCTCGATAAAAAAGGTCTTCCATTTTTAAGTATCCCTTTTCTTATTGGTGTTTGGATAATTATTCTTGGAGCAAATAATTTCTCGGCTTTAGAGTTAAACCAAAAAGAGATGATTTCATTGGCAAAGTGGTTTCCCGAATTATTTACTTTTGTATCAGACAGCATTAGTTTATTAACATGGGGCGATGCTATTCACCTATTTTTGCGTTCGCTAGGAGCCATATTTTTTCAATTTAACGACTTAGCTGGAATTATTATTGCAATTGGAATACTTTACTATTCAAGAATAGCTTTCGGGTTATCAATTTTTGGTTTTGTAATAGGATATGCTTTTTACTCGTATTTCGAAGGCGACTTCTCACAGCTTATATACTCATACATTGGCTTTAATTTTATTCTAACATCAATAGCATTAGGAGGTTTCTTTGTTGTACCTTCTAGAAAATCGTACTTAATGCTTATTTTCACTATTCCTGTTATTGGACTACTTATTAGCGCCTTGCACACTCTTTTCACCCTTTTCCAACTACCATTATACTCGTTACCTTTTAATATTGTAACTCTATTGTTTTTAGCAGTAATGGCTATCAGATATAAATCTTCGGGAATAACTTTGGTTAAGGTGCAACAATTCTCGCCTGAGAAAAATCATTACAAACATTTAAATTACACAAACCGTTTTGTGAATGATACGTATTATCACATATCTCTTCCTTTAATGGGCGAATGGCATATTGCGCAGGGTCATAACGGAAATATAACACATAAAGACGAATGGCAACACGCTTGGGATTTCGACATTATCAACGAAAACAATCTAACATACATTGATGAAGGAATATCGTTAGACAATTATTTATGCTACAACTTACCTGTTATCGCTCCTGAAGATGGAACAATTTTCGAAATAGTTGATGGTATTGCCGATAACGAAATAGGAAAAGTTAACCTAAAGAATAACTGGGGAAACACTATTATTATTAAACATGGAGACTTTTTTTATAGTAAGCTCTCGCATATTAAAGCAGGTACTATAAATAACAGTATTGGCGACTTTGTTAAAAAGGGTGATGTAGTTGGTAAGTGCGGTTCTTCTGGACGATCACCTGAGCCTCATTTACATTTTCAGATGCAAGCAACACCTTTTATTGGTTCAAAAACATTGCAATATCCTATTGCATATTACTTGACAAAACAAAATGGCGACTACAATTTTCATACTTTCGATATACCTAAAGAAGGAGATATAGTAAGTAATATTCAAACATCAAAGTTACTTACCGATGCTTTTAATTTTACTCCTGGTAAAATATTAATGTTCAATCACAACAACAAAAAAGTGAAATGGGAAATATTCACCAATTCACTAAACAACACTTATATATATTGTCATAATACCAAAAGCACTGCCTATTTTGTAAATAATGGAAATCTGTTTTATTTTACCGACTTTTATGGTAAAAACAACAGTTTACTGCATCATTTTTATTACGGAGCACAAAAAGTACTTCTTGGATATTATCAAAATATTGAATTAAACGACCATTTAATGATTGATGGTTTCTTTAACAAACTACTTACAACAATTCACGATTTTACAGCACCATTTTTTCATTACTGCAAGGTAGATTACAACTTCTCTTTTGTGAAATGCGATAATATTCATAATCCATCGCAAATTACTTTTAAAACTAGTTGTAAAGGAACAATTGGTAAAAAAAAGATTAAAGAATTGACTTACGAATTCACTTTAAAAAATAACGAAATAGAATCGTTTAGTATTAACAATGATAAAATAGCAAAATGCGAATAGTTACCATTTTTCTTCTTATAATTATTTCGTTTAGCACTATTGCTCAAGAACGAAATAATAAAAATATTGAATCGGACACATACAATTTATACCTTACACAACAGTGGAAGGAATTAGCAAAATACAGTAAACACGCATCGCAGAATAATTATTATTTCTTTAATGTTAGACTGGGAATAGCCTATTTTAACTTAAAGCAGTATAATTCGGCCGAGAAATATCTAAAGAGAGCAATAAAAAATAACAATATCGATTTTCCGAAAATATATCTGTTTTGGAATTATCTTAATATGGGTGAAAAACTACTTGCCGAGCAAATCTATAATGAGCTTCTGCCTGAATCAAAAAGCAAAATCAACTACAAAAAGTCATTTATAGAATATGCCTATTTAGAGGGAGGAATAAAAATGCCTGACTCTAAATATACCTCGAACATATATTACGGTAATATTTCAATTGGCCATCGTTTGTTTAGAGGCACACAAATAAATCACTCAATCAACTCCTATTTTTACAAAAACCAAGGCAAGTTAATACCTCATTATCAATATAACTTTTCGAGTAATATCTCGATAAAAAATTCAACTATTAGCATCGGTACTTTTATTGCCAATAATAAATTTTCGGAATCAACAAAAAATTCTAATTCAAATATTAACGGAACAATTAACACCAATTTAAACAGTTTCTACGCCGATTATTTACTACGAACACACAGACTAAGAATTGGAGCTAGCGCAATTTACACTAACAAAAAAGCCAATTCAAATTACACCTTGGCTACCTCACAATCGCAAAAGTTTGCAACAGATTCGATAACTACTACAAAAACAAATTCGGTGACCACATCGGTACTACTAAGCTACACACCAAAACTATTTAACGACAAACTATCGTTAGGAGCCGAATATTTTTTAACCTTCACTAACAACCAAACATTTTCAACCATTAAGCCCTTTGTCTTTTTTTATCTAACAAAAAAATCGTGGATTAATGTCGATTATATTGAAGTGAAAGACTATTTATTTACCGAAAAGGCAAGCGAAATAATCTATTACAATTCGTTTATCAACACAAAACGATTAGCCTGTAAGTTCAGCATGTTGATTTCACCAAAAACTATTGCGAAATTCACATATACTCACGAATCAATAAATAACACCTCAACACAAAATAATTACAATCTGAATTCACTATTTATAGGTATACTTTTTAATTTTTAAGATATGAAACATGTAATTTTAATCATAGCAATATCAGCTATAGCAAATTTTTCGTTTGGTCAAACAGTACAATCGGCTGCTTTTTCTGAAAGCTATCAATTTGAATACAACAAAGACTATTCAAAGGCGATTTCCTCAATAGACAATGTGTACGATGCTAATTCGTACATAATAAATATCCGTTTAGGATGGTTAAATTATCTTAATGGCGACTATTTAAAATCGCAAGCATACTACAAGACGGCCATTAAATTAGAACCATCATCAATAGAGGCCAGACTTGGATACGCCTACCCTTTGTCGGCATTAAATAATTGGGAAGATGTTATTACTATATATAATCAGATATTATCTATTGCGCCTAACAACTACATAGTAAATTACCGAATGTCTTTGATATATTTCAACCGCAAAGATTTCGAAAAATCCATTACCTATGCTCAAAAAATAATTAGTCAATATCCATTCGATTACGATCTAAATTTATTATTAGGCAAAATAAATATCGGACTAGGTAAAATTGACACTGCAAAATCTGTTCTCAATAGAGCCTTATTGTACAACCCAAGTTCTACCGAGGTTATAGAATTAATAAAGACATTATAATACAATAATTATCTGACTGATAATTAAAAACAAGAGAGACCAGTCACCGCCTTGTCTCTTTTGTTTTTAATTATATTATTACACCTACATATCACAAACATGTTAACTAATACAAATTAATGACATATCCATTATGCTTAATATGCAAGCATTGCAACTTTGGATCTCTTTGTAATTCAACTCAACTATTTATTAATGAAAAAATTTAATTATTTTCACACCACTCAAACTGTGTGTTAAAAATGGAAATAAAAAGTTTAATATTTTTCTGCGGAATTCAAATTTTTGGTTTATTAGTTATATTACTTCGAAAGAAATTTCACACAATACCCAACTATTTATTAATAGTATTATTGGCTAATATTATTATTCACTATACATACTATTACCTTTACTTTTCAGGTATTATAGAAGAATCTTCAACCCTTGGATATACAATAGTTCCATTTGCAACACTGTCACCACTGTTGGTTTATTACTACGTAATGTCAGTATTATATGGAAGATTAAGATTTACAAAAATCAGCCTTCTACATTTAATACCTATCACGATTAATGGAATAATCTTTTTATTCTTTATAAACTCACACGACAACAAACCAACTCTAATATACGCAGCAAAAAATGTATTAATATCTCTATATATACTATACCCTTTGTTAATGATAAAAATGATAAACAACTTTTACGAGATAAAGGGTTTTTCTTTTAAAGTATTCAAATTCAATAAAAACAAAACATCTCTTGTTCGATTATTAATAATAATGATGACCATTCATTTTTGTATTTTAATCACAAAAAATAATCTTTATATTTTTGGAGTACATCACCAAAGTATTATGAGCTACATTAATATAAGCTTCTTACTAATATTAGGATACGCCTTAAGTTATATAGTTGTTAGTGAACCTAAAACACTATGCTTAGCACAAGAGAGACAAGGATTGGGAGGATTCAAAAAGTACGAAAAGTCGAAATTAACAAAGTCTATTGCAAAAAATAACATTAGTAAGTTAAACACAATAATGGAGACAGAGAAGCCATATCTGAACTCTGAATTTAATATGAGTACATTCTCAAAACTTAGCGGATTAACTCATCACGAAATATCGGAAACTCTTAACGGACTTATTGGTCAAACCTTCAATGATTATGTGAATAACTACCGAGTTGAAGAATTTAAACAGCTAGCAACAAAAAAGGAGTACAAGAATTTTTCGATACTTGCTCTATCATTCGAGGCAGGGTTTAAATCAAAGTCAACGTTTAATGCATCGTTTAAAAAGATAACTGGCGAAACTCCTTCGCAATATCTGAAGAATCTGAAATAAGATTATTTAAATCAAAATTTACTCGATAATTTCTCCATATTAGAACATATTTCTACAATTATTATGATAATAATCTCTACAACTATCTAAAAAACACAACTAACACAACATCCTTAAAACTTCACTCCAAACAGTTTTAAACTCTTTACAATAAGCACTTTTAACAGAGTACGAAAATATTGGCGGACGTCCTAATTCTTTAGGACTGACAATGGTCTCAAATAATATTAACTTATTTGGCCAAACAAAAACAAGTTAGCCATGAGTAAAGAGGAACTTAATAAAAAAGAAGAATCTAATA
>Ga0193962_1001272_pt1 | contig 11773 bp, 7 predicted proteins | sample FB_5_MG_FD_140335 | JGI IMG/M metagenome (GOLD analysis project Ga0193962, IMG submission 140335) | Microbial mat bacterial communities from the Broadkill River, Lewes, Delaware, United States - FB_5_MG | ecosystem: Environmental > Aquatic > Freshwater > River > Microbial mats | place: USA...
ATTATTCATAAAAGGGGGCCTGTAGCTCAGTTGGTTAGAGCGCACGCCTGATAAGCGTGAGGTCGGTGGTTCAAATCCACCCAGGCCCACCAGTTTTTTAAAAGCCCTGATCAGGATATTCCTGGTCAGGGCTTTTTTTTGTGAACACCTTTTATAAACATATTGATGAGCAGCCTCCGGTGATACTCTGGTGGTGGCGTTGGTTGATGTGCAGCGTGATCAACTGAAGAAACTGGTAAGTCTGACAGGGGGGGGTGACGACGATTCCTTCGCCCAGGTTATTTTTGATTGGCTTTGAGCTCATGGCTGATATTCGAACTGCCATGGCCGAGATGCTCTTTCACCGAGGTACAGCCCACAACGAAGCAAGAAAGTGATTCAGCAACTTTTTGAGACTTTCTTATAAAAAGGCAGCGGTCGTTGAGGGAAAAAATAATTGATCGTTGATCATTTTGCCGGGAATTTGCCGTGCTGGGTTGTTTATTGGCCTGTCACCCCATGACCCTGATATGGGAAAGATTCCAAGGCATCAACACGATCAAAGCTGCAAATTTGTCCAATATGGTCGCCCGGAAAGTCTGCTTTGTCGGCTGATTGATCACAGTCAAGCTTGTGAGAACCAAGCAGGGTGATCCCATAAGGTTTCTTGCCTTTGCGGAGGAAACTGGATTGGTGGAAACCATATTTTTTTCCAGGACATACACCCGGTTTTCCCATGCCCTTGATCATGGATATCCATGTTTACTTTTCGGTCGGGTGGAAAATGAGCGGGGGCGATTACATTAATTGTCAGCCGGGTGTCTCGTATTTGATGTGAAATTACAATTTTGCAGCTTTGAACAGAGTCTATTTCCCCACGAAATCTTAATTCACGCCTGATGCAGCGTGAAACCCAAGATTATTATAGATATTTAAGATTCATCGATAAAAATAACATTTTTGTATTCTATTTTGGTTGTTTGTTTTACAATTTTGTAAATTAAGAAATATTATATTTTTTCATGCGATTCTCTGTGTGGCGTTTTTCGCTTTTTTTTCTTGTGATTTCATTGTGTTGTCTCTGGTGGCCTGTTGGTTGAGCGTATCTGGTATAACATTTGCTAAATTTTAAGAGTGCATTTGTTAATTAATATGTATTTGCAAAAAAAAATATTTTTTTGCAAATTAATCGCATTAACCCAATGAAGAGGAAAATATGATGTTAAAATATTGTGGATTTATCGTTGGCTTGATCCTGTTACATGTATGCCCGGCCTTGGCCGGGGAAGGCACTATAGATAGCGGAGACACCGCATGGGTAACCATGTCCACGGCCCTTGTTATGATGATGACACCTGCCGGCCTGGCCCTGTTTTATGGCGGTATGTCTCGATACAAAAATTTGCTGAACACCATTGCCATGACGCTGGTGGCCTATTGTCTGGCATCTGTGGTCTGGGTGGCCTGGGGGTATTCGCTGGCCTTCGGGGAAAGCGATTCGCTTTTTATCGGCAATCTGAATCATCTGTTTTTATCCGGCATTGACATTCATTCGGTGTCCGGCTCCATTCCCACCATAATTTTTGTTTTGTTCCAGCTGACCTTTGCCTGTATTTCCATTGCCATTGTTCTGGGCGCTGTTGTGGATAGAATGAAGTTTTCCTCCTGGATCGTGTTCACCATTTTGTGGGTTACATTTGTCTATGCACCCGTATGCAACTGGGCATGGGGCGGAGGATGGATGCATCACCTCGGCGCTTTAGACTTTGCCGGCGGCAACGTTGTCCACATCAATGCCGGTGTATCAGGCCTGATACTGGCCCTCGTCTTGGGCAAACGCAACGGCTATGGAAAGGAAGCCATGATTCCTTCCTCGGTTGCATTTACGACCCTGGGTGCAGGGCTTCTGTGGTTTGGCTGGTTCGGCTTCAATGCCGGCAGTGAACTGGCAGCCGACGGCGTGGCAGCCTCCGCATTCATGGTCACCAACACTGCTGCAGCTGTTGCAGGGCTTGCCTGGTTGTTCACTGAATGGAAAATATCCGGAAAGCCCACGGTTCTCGGACTTGCTTCCGGCGCAGTTGCCGGCTTAGTGGGTATCACGCCGGCAGCAGGATTTGTTTCCCTTGGCGGCGGATTTGCCATTGGCGCGGTTGCGGGCGTTTTAGGGTATCTGGGTGTTGCCGTAATTAAACAGAAGCTTGGGTACGACGATTCCCTTGATGCCTTCGGCATCCATGGGCTTTGCGGCATCTGGGGCGCCTTGGCCACGGGTCTTTTTGCCACACCCACAGTTACGCAAGGGGCGGTTGGTCTTTTTTACGGAAATGCAAAGCAATTGGGCATTCAGCTTCTGTCCGTCATCGGTACTGCCGCCTTTGCCGCCATTGCCACGCTGATCGTTATTTATATCACCAAAGCACTCACCGGCGGAATCAGGGTGGACCCGGAGGATGAGCTATCCGGTCTTGATCATGCCATTCATGGCGAGCGCGGTTTTGAAATTGAATAGAATCTTGGTGACGCCGTAACCGCGTTCTGACTTTCCGTCCCAATATGCTAAAGCCCCGGATGATTCTGTCCGGGGCTTTAATTGTTCAGCTATTTTTAAAAAAAGTATTGACAGAAAATCGAAATTCGATTAATGTCATCGACTCATGGGCCCAGGTAGCTCAGTCGGTAGAGCAGGGGACTGAAAATCCCCGTGTCAGCAGTTCAATTCTGTTCCTGGGCACCATTTATATTATATATTAAAGTACGTCCCCATCGTCTAGCCCGGTCCAGGACACAGGCCTTTCACGCCTGCGACAGGGGTTCGAATCCCCTTGGGGACGCCACTTAAAAATAAAGGCCTTCGGCATTTTGCCGAAGGCCTTTTGTTTTGCGCACACAAAACTTATTATAGATGTCCCCTTTACCTGCTCGGCTCTATTTTATTGCTCTCCAATAAAAAAAGGCCGAAATTCAGATTCAGGTTGCTGACGTGCAGCTTGAATCTGCTTTATGATTTGGGTTTTCGATTCAGGTAGTTTACCGTGAACATCAATATAATTTGTGTAATGATCACTGGCCAAATACGAAGTCACGTTTAACTGTCGGACTAACCGTTCGGTTTCTTCTAAAATGCCATGCGGCCCCAGCATTTTAAATTTGCCGGACTCAACTTCATCCAAGATTGGTGTGTTGATTTTCGGTACAAACGTTCTAAGCCTGATGAAGTCGGGATTGATTCGGTTGAGCGCATTTGCCGTAGCGTCTGCATGCGGCTTTGTTAAATCCACGCCCCCCAAACCCAATACAACATAGAGACTTAACTCTAATCCAGTGGCAACGACCCATTGACCCGCCTTGATCTGACGTTTGGCATCTACGCCTTTTTTTACATGGCGCAGAATCTCATCATCGCCGGATTCAAGACCCACATGGATACGATTTAATCCGGCATCTGCCAATTGCTTTAGATCACTTAATCCTTTTTTATGGATATATTGGGACGAGCCGTAGACCGTTATCCGTTCTAAATCAGGAAAGATTTTGCGGGCATAGATACAGATCGCAGCCAAGTCATCCGTTTTCATGGCAATGGTATTTCCTGCCGGGAAAAACAGCGATTTGACATTCGGTCCATAAATTTTGAACGCAGAATTTATATCCTCCATAATATCTTGAATCGGTCTGATTTTGAAACGTGGACCATTTTTATAAATCGTACAAAACGTGCATTTATTGTGAGGGCACCCGACCGTGGCTTGAACTAAAAGTGAATCTGCTTCACTGGGTGGCCGATATATGGGGCCTTCATATCTCATACTATTTTTTGACATTTTATCAGAATTACATAAGATTTATTGTTGAGTAATACACCCTTGCAGCTGCCGGATGATCGACAAGTCATCATCATGCCGTGATATTTTACTGCATTTATCCACATCTAACAAAACCGTGCATCTGTCAGCAATTGCTCTGCTTACCTGTACAGTATGGGGAACCATTGAAAACAGGGATGACATTTCTTCCGGGGATTTAAAATAGTACCCATCGCCATATAATGGATTATTACCATTTGTCTCACGAAGCTCATTACACTCAAGAGCCTCTTTTCTATCTACATAAAAACTTCCGCCGGTGGCCACACATTGTGCGCCTGTTTCCTTGGAAAGTTTTATCAGCTCCGCAATCATTTCCTGATTTTTGTTCAGTCCATTATCCTGTAGCTCTATAAAAAAATGTTCATCACCAAAAAGAGATAAACATTTTTGAATAAAACAGATTGCATCGCTTTTTCTCTGTGCATATAAATATTTGTCAACGACGCCCCCGAGGCCGCCCGTAAGGCAAATAAGTCCGTCATGATATATCTCAAGCAACTCAAAATCAATCCTGGGACGCTTATAAAACCCTTCTGTAAAAGAACGTTCTGCCAGTGCTAACAGGTGCTTAAAACCAATACTGTTTTCTGCAAGAAGAACGAGATGATATTTTTGGGCACTTTGGGAAAAACGGGAGCCATCGGCAAAGTAAAACCCCAATCCGATGATTGGTTTTATACCCGAGCGAATACATGTGTCATAAAACTCCGGTACTCCGGAAACATTTCCACTGTCCGTAATCGCCAATGCATTCATGTTATATGACACGGCCCTTTTTACAAGGGCGCCGACAGAACTCAATCCGTTATTATGCGTATATACTGTATGAGTATGTAAATCAACATAGGCGGAGCTACTCATAAATATCCTTTCAAAAAAAATTCAAGGACTATTCTTGGCGATACGTACTGAGGAAATCACCGATATCCTTCATTGCGCTTGTCAGAACCGTGGATTCCGGCAACATGACTATTCTAAAATGATCTGGTTCCGGCCAGTCAAACCCACTTCCCGCAACAAGTAGAATATGCTTATTTTCCAGTAAATCCAGCACAAATTTTTTGTCGTTTGTAATATTAAATTTGGGGGCATCAATTTTTGGGAAAAGATAAAATGCTGCGGAGTTTTTAACGTATGTAATTCCCTCAATTTGATCTAACGCTTTGATTGTCGCTTCTCTTTGTTCATAAATTCTTCCCCCGGGAGAAATTAACGCCTTTGTGCTTTCCTCGTCCGCCAATGCCGCCGGAATCACAAGTTGTGTTAATGCGTTGCCACACAACCGCATGGCTGCTAACTTCGTAATAGACGAGATTAAACCACCCATTTGCTGACGCGGCCCGCTAATTGCGAGCCAGCCACAACGAAATCCACATACGATGTGTGACTTGGATAATCCATTGAAGGTGAAGACCGGCAGATCAGGCGCAAGGGCGGCTGTAGAAACATGTTCTAATTCATCCATCACCAATCGGTCATAAATCTCATCCGAACAAATAAGCAACTTGTGTTCTCTTGCAATTTGGATGATCTGTTCCAGCACTTCTTTGGAATATAACGAACCCGTCGGATTATTGGGGTTAATAATGACTATGGCACGTGTTTTAGAGGTGACCTTTTTACGAATATCGACCACATCAGGATACCATTCAGACGCCTCGTCACAGTGATAAAGCACTGGCGTGGCACCTACAATATACGCCATATTCGTCCAAAGAGAATAACTTGGAGATGGAATAAGAATCTCGTCACCTGGATTTAAAAACGTGGTCATCGCCATATTGACAACTTCACTGACACCATTTCCAATGAATATATCATCCACGGTAAGGTCCAAAATGCCTTTGCCAACGTGATAGTCACATATTGCTTTTCTGGCTTCCGGCATACCTTTTAAATCACAATATCCCACGGCTTTATCCACATTATTAATTAAGGCCGTGCGCACACTCTCAGGCATAGTAAATCCAAAGGTATCTGGATTTCCTGTATTAAGTCTTAATACATCAATGCCGGCAGAAACCATTTTCATGGCTTTTTCAAAAACAGGACCGCGTATATCCGAATTGACATTCTTCATTCTATCTGAAGATGGTATGGAATTCATTGTTAAATGCCTCATTTATATTTTTTTGTAATCGTCTTGCATTAGAAATCTTATTATTTTTTTTTTGAAGATTGGTAGTGATCAATTCAAAGCAACGCCATCAAGATTAAAAGGAGTTTTCCACTACCGGTTTAATAAGGATTTCCACACGACGATTCATTGCGTCATTGGAAGATATTGGCCGAGACTCCCCATAGCCCACGGCTATGACTCTTTGGGCGGAAACCCCATTGTAAATTAATTGGTTTGCAACTACTTGAGCTCTTCGTTCTGATAGTCCCTGGTTATATTCTTTCGACCCTTTGGTGTCGGTGTGTCCGGCCACTTCAATGCGAGAATGGGGATATTTGATTAAAATATCCGAAACCCTTCGCAGTTCTGGATATGCCCCTGATTTCAAACGGCTTGAGTCAAACTCAAAAAAAGCTTCTGATTTAAAAGTTGCCCTCAATATATCCTGCTCACGCCGTATACTTGCCGATTCGGACGCTGCTATTGCATGTCGCAACTCCTGCTCCTGCAGATCCATATATTTCCCTACCTGATTACCTGTAAGCCCGCCGACGGCAGCCCCGATACCCGCGCCGATAAGCGTTGATTCCGTGTCTCCACCAATGACCTGGCCTAAAATGGCTCCGACCGCTGCGCCGGTACCTGCTCCTATGGCCGTTCCCCTCTGCTGATTCGTCTGCATGGTTGCGCATGAAAAAAGAGTGGCCGATAAAACAAGAACAATACATGTGACAATAAACTTTTTCATTGAATCTCCTCCGTAACATAATTTTATTTCATAAAACATAGGACACCTAAAATTGTAAAAAAACTCATTAAATATTTAGAGTTTTAATCTGAATACCCATAGACTGTTGTATATATTACACTTGTCGGACAGAATTTTCAAAGTTTGAGGCGTTTTCTTTTTTTATTTGCGACACTGACAAACCGTGTGTTTCAGTGCCGCAAATAAAAAAAAGGGCTGGTCAAAAACCAGCCCTTTTTTAAGTATATAGCCTAGCTTAAAAGCTATTTATTTTCTGTTGGCGTAATCTGCATAGCCCATGGCAACCGTACGGTAAACAATGTGGGCCATTTTTGAAAACGGCAGGAATGCAAACAGGTTGAAGATGGCAATCAGGTGAATCCAGTAAAAGAAGTAAGAAAGCCATGCGATTTCGGCCAAGCGGGCCATTTCCGTCAGCATACCGGAAAGGCCTAACGCGAAGACAACACCAAGAATAAACCAGTCTTTATAAGCTGTGATCTGGTCTTTGTTGGTCAGTCTGTTTTTGATCATTATGCCTGAACCAATGACCAGAGAAACACCTGCAATATTGGCAAGCCATTTAATAGGGTTCAGCTGGGGATAAGGACCGGCATAGCCGCCTACGTAAAGCATGATGCCGCATACTGCAGTTACAATAAAAAGGCCGATAAAGGCAAAAAGCACCATCATATGCGGGGTGGCACGATCTTTATTGGAGCCGCACTGGTTGAACTTATCATGTTTCAACACCATGGGTATGACATTTTTAACAGACATTAAAAGGGCTTTGTAATCAAGGCTGGTTTTGTCTGTTTTGCCTTCAAGAACCGCATTGTCATGAATGTCGACAATAAAGCGTTTCAAGGCAAGAAAGAAAACAGCTGTGGCAAAAATAGCCGTGGGAACAAAGGTCATATCCACAAACCAGGTGGATACAAAGTTAGAATGGGCAATAACATGTTCTGCACCTTCATGGGCATGGGACCAGTGAAGGCGTCCGCCAAGGGCATCGCCGAACAGGGTATGGAAAATTTTTTCCATGATGCCGCCGAAGCCCATGGTGATAATGGCAAGCAGCGCAAACCAGGCTGCCGGAATCCCAAGCAGAAGCGGCAGTTTGGACGGATCGTTTACGGCCTTGGCAAGGGATTTTGGGGTTGCGTATTCAGTAATGGCTGCAGAGCGGATTGCTGCCAGTACATCACCTGGGGCGGCGCCTCTGGGGCACATATCCGTGCAGTCACCGCATTGGTGGCACAGCCAGATGTCTCCATTGCTGATCAGTTTGTCTTTAAGACCCCATGAGGCAGCAATCATTTCCTTTCTGGGGAAGGGGCTGTCTTCAGGTGCAATGGGGCAGGCCACGGAACATGTGGCGCATTGGTAGCATTTTTTCAGGGTTTCTCCGCCAAGACCTCTAATCTCGGCAATAAATCCCAGATCGGGTTGGGCAAGATAATTGGAACTCATCGTAGTAGATACCTCCATTAAGTTTGTATGCCGTCGTTAGAATCCTTTGAACGGGTTCGGGCCAAGTGCGTCCACTTCTGCAACGAAATCGTTGATGATCTTGGGCAGTTTGTCATATTCATCAATGGCGACTTCAGTAAATGCCACACGTTCTTCTTCAAGGGCCAGTGAGGCCAGTGCATCACCGATCTTTTTCACACGGATCTCAGCGAGTTCTGAACCTTTGACAAAATGGCACTGGTAATCATCGCCGTGTTTGCAGCCGATGAGGATAACGCCGTCAAGACCCTGGGCCAGGGCGTCCTTGATCCAGATGGTGTTCACGGAACCCAGGCAGCGAACCGGAATCACCCGGACATCCGGTGAGTAGTCCACGCGGTTCATACCTACCATATCAAATGCAGGCAGGGCATCGTTTTCACATACCAGGGCCAGAAAACGCAGGGGCGGTTCATCATAATCGTCCTCGGACGGAACACTGATGGCCTTGACCTGGGAACCGATACTGTCAATGGTATAATCGGCAAAGGAGATAATACGTTCCGGACAAGCACCCATGCAGGTACCGCAGCGGCGGCAGCGGGTGGGATTGGCTTTTGGGGTTCCTCTGGCATCATCATCCAGAGCGCCGAAGGGACATTCAACCGTACAGCGTTTGCACTGGGTGCATCTTTGGAAGAAGAAGTCCGGGAACGTCGTGTCACCGGAACGGGGGTGAACCGCCATGCCGCGGTTGGCACTTTCAATACACTGAATAGCTTTCAGTGCAGCACCGGTTGCGTCTTCCATGGACTCTTCAATGGTCATGGCCCGACGGACGGCACCGGCCGCATAAATACCGGTTCTCTGGGTTTCATAGGGGAAGCAGATATAGTTTGAATCAGCATACTGGCCGAAAATATCGTTATCCCTGAAGCCGGGACCCTGGCGGTAGGCCAGGTTGATGACCGGATTGTCCTTGGTCGCAGGAACCATGCCGCTTGCCACAACAACCATATCCGCTTTGAGTACCAGGCTGTCACCCAGCAGTGTGTTTTTGGCCGTTACCATCAGTTCTGAACTCGTGGCCGTAACGTCGGTAACCGCACCCTTGGTCATGAAAATGCCGTCATCCTGCTGCATGGCTTTGTAGAAATATTCCTGCAGGCCTGGGGTTCTCATGTGCTGGTAAATGACATAGGCCTTGCCGTCAGCATAGTCTTCTCTGACGTAACGGGCCTGCTTCAGAGCAACCATGGACGTTACGGAACCGGTGTATTCAAAATCGCTGTCGTCTTCATCTTTGCCAGCGGACTGGATGAATATCACGTTTTTAGCTTCTTTACCGTCCGAGGGACGCAGGATTTTGCCCTTGGCCGCAATCATTTCAAATTCATCATTGGTGACCACATTCGGGCTGTTCAAGCTAAGGTGCTCGTAGGCTTCGCCTTCCAGGACATCAGGACGCCAGCCGGCAGCCAGAACAACTGCACCGTAAAGCTCTCCGTCCGGGTCAAGAGAAAGGATATCTTCTCTGCCTTCATTGTATTTCAGGTATTTTTCATGGGCAGCATCAGCATCCAGTTCTTTGCCGTTTTCATCCACCAGTTCTTCAGGAGGCAGTGGAAAGGGTACGTCAAAGGGGATCTTTTCGCCGGGTTTTTTCATGGTTACGGTGAATTCACCCGGCTGGCCCGCAATACGAGCCACAAGACTGTTGGTGCGTACATCTATGTTGCTGTTGCCTTCAACCTCCTGGGCAAGTGCGTCAACCACCGGTGCTTGGAGGGTTTCAAAGGGAGACTGAACAGGCATTTGACCGCGCAGTTTTGCGGCATACCCGCCAATGGTCGCCGCTTTTTCTACGATGGTTACCTCATAACCGGCTTTGGCAGCATCAAGTGCTGCAGACATGCCGGTCACGCCGCCGCCGATAACCAGAACCTTTTTGGAAAAGGACTCTGTCTGGTAAGGCGCAGGCAAATTAACTTTTTCCAGACGGATCATACCCATTTTGATATAATCCTGGGCCTTCATCTGGATCCGGTCAAAGTGTTCGCCGTCATCTTTTTGGTCTTCGGCCAGGGCAGGGTAAGTTTCCCGGGAATGGGGCCATACAACACCTTCCCTTAAATTAGCCCGTTCAATAATGCATCCGGGGAAATTAAATACGTCAAAATTCACCCGGCGGGAGCAAGCGCCGATAACCATGGCGTTTACCTTGCCTTCATTGATATCCTTTTGAATAAGTTCAACACCTGCTTTGGAGCACAGGAAGGGGTGGGTGGCGCAGTTGATGCCCTCGTCGTCGGGGACACCTGTTAACGCTTCCATGTCAAGTGTATCACCGATACCACAGCCTGTGCAGATATATACGCCGTATTTTTTATCCATGGTTCGTTACCTCCTCAGAGTCTGAATGGCTTTAAGGGCCATGCCGGTTGCATTCTGGTTGGATGTCACAACATCGGCCGGTTTATTGGCACACCCTGCTGCAAACAGGCCGCCTTTGGAAAAGTCATTGATAATAAAGCCTTCGTCATCAAAGGTCAGATCGGCTGCGGGCTTATCAATGGCGCAGGAGGGTTGCATTCCGGTGGCCAGCACCAGCATATCAACGGTCTGCCTAATTTTTTCCCCGGAGATGGTATCTTCGGCCACAAGATTGATGTTGCCTGTACCGCTCTCTTCACTAACTTCGGCAACCTTTCCTTTTACAAAAAAGACGTTTTCGTCTTCTTTGAGTTTGGCATAGAAGTTTTCGTATTTTCTGCCTGGGGTCCGCAGGTCAATGTAATAGATGTAAATTTTTGCATCAGGATACTGGGCTCTGATATATGTGGCATGTTTTAAGGATGCCAGGCAGCAGATATATGAGCAGTAGGGCAGATGGTTCTCATCCCTGGAGCCTGCACACTGGGCAAAGGCGATGGTCTCCGGAGCCTTATCATCGGACGGGCGGATGATTTTACCTTCGGTGGGACCGTTGAAAGAGGCCAACCGTTCCAGCATCATATTGGTGATGATGTTCTGGTACCGGCCAAATCCAAGATTGTCAATGCGGGTGGCATCATAGGGCTGCCATCCGGTGGTGAATACAACGGCACCGACTTTCAGGTCAAAGGAGCTTTCTTCCATGCTAAAATCAACGGCGCCATATTTGCAGGCTTCCTTGACCTTTTCCCGGTCTTCCTTGCCCATGGCCGAATCCATGACATAGCGCTGGGGAAAGGCCATGTTGTGGGGCAGGTATGCGGCTTTGCGCCGATCCATGCCAAAGTTGAATTCATTGCTGATTTCAGTTTCGCACACTTTTTCACATTCACCGCAGCAGGTGCAGTTGCTGTTTACATACCTGGGGGCGCTTTTTACGGTAACGGTGTAATCCCCGGGGGTGCCGTCAACGTTCTGTACCTCAGAAAGCGTGTACACCTTGATGTTCTTGTTATCTTTGAGGCGTCTGTAATTGATCTCAAGACCGCAGGTAGGCGGGCAGAGTTTGGGGAAGTAGTGCTTGAGCTGGGTAACTCTTCCGCCAAGGGAAGCTTCCTTTTCAATCAGGAAGACTTCGTAGCCCACTTCGGCAGCTTCCAAAGCGGTTGTCAG
>Ga0193962_1001274_pt1 | contig 11766 bp, 9 predicted proteins | sample FB_5_MG_FD_140335 | JGI IMG/M metagenome (GOLD analysis project Ga0193962, IMG submission 140335) | Microbial mat bacterial communities from the Broadkill River, Lewes, Delaware, United States - FB_5_MG | ecosystem: Environmental > Aquatic > Freshwater > River > Microbial mats | place: USA...
ACAAGGCGCATTAAAGGTTGAATAGCAGGCCTATTGGGCCTTTGATGCAATGAGGTAGATGGGCCAAAAGGCAAGCTATTTCGTTCAAGTTATTTAATCTGCGGTCCTAAATTGCCATAAAAGGAAAATCATATGAAACTTGCCATTCTTTCACGGAATTTAAAATGTTACAGCACACGGCGTTTAAAGGAAGCTGCTGAACAGCGTGGCCATACGGTTAAAATTCTTAATACGCTTAAATTTGCCATTGATCTTGAACAGGGTCATCCTGATTTATATTTTCGGCAAAAGCAGCTTTCAAGTTACGATGCCGTTCTTCCGCGCATTGGTGCTTCCATTACCTATTACGGTACTGCCGTTGTTCGGCAGTTTGAACAAATGGATATATTTTGTGCCAACACAGCGGCAAGTATTTCAAGATCCCGGGATAAGCTTCGCAGTCTGCAGATGCTTAGTCGACATCGTATTGGCATTCCAAAGACAACCTTTGTTCGGGATAAAAAAGATGTCCTCCCAGCCATAGAACGAGTTGGCGGGGCCCCTGTAATTATCAAATTGATAGAAGGGACCCAGGGCATTGGTGTGTTGCTGGCAGAAACGGTAAGTTCTGCTGCGGCAATCGTTGAGTTATTACAAAGCCAGAAGCAAAGTGTACTTATTCAAAAGTTTGTATCTGAAAGTAAAGGTCGTGATATTCGTGCCTTTATCGTCGGGGATCAAGTGGTGGGTGCCATGCGCCGGGTGGCCCAAGGACAGGAATTTCGAAGTAATATTCACAGGGGCGGTTATGCAGAACCGGTGGAATTAGATGAATCCTACCGGGAGACTGCCGTTCGTGCAGCCCAAATTATGGGTCTTCAGGTGGCTGGTGTAGACTTACTTGAGAGTCAAGACGGTCCTCAGATTGTAGAGGTGAATTCTTCACCGGGTCTTGAAGGTATTGAGGGCTGTACTCGATTAGATATTGCAGGCGCCATTATTGATTATATCAGTGCCAAGGTTAATTTCCCCGAGATAGATCTGCGCCAGCGACTGACTGTGAGTCGAGGCTATGGCGTTGCTGAAATATATATACCTGAAGGTTCTGATTATATTGGGAAAAAAATCTGTGATTCCGGATTAAGGGAAAAGGATATTTCAGTATTAACCCTGTACCGCGATGCCAAAGTCATTCCAAACCCGCGATCCCAAAGAGAACTTGAAGCCGATGACAGGCTTTTGTGCTTTGGGAAACTTGAATCCATGAAAGAACTTGTTCCGGCAAGGATCAGAAAGAAAAGGAAATCAAAAGTTAAGGCGTTACCTGATTTGCCCGTTGCAGAAGAAGCGGTGAATCGTGAGGACGATTATGAAGGCAATTCTATCCAAGAGGAAGATTAGGGACGCTAATGACAACTGAAGAAAGGCTTGGGGTGCAAACTGCGATCACTATTGCTGATACCATTGTAAAACCAGGGACACGGGCGACTATTCACATTCCTGTACCCCGATTATACACCCATACCCAAATGACCATGCCCATTCATGTTATCCACGGTAAAAGATCCGGGCCAACCCTGTTTATTTCAAGTGTGGTTCACGGGGATGAAATTATTGGTATTGAAATTATCCGTCGTTTACTTGGTTTAAAAAAGCTTAATCAGCTAAAAGGTACTTTGCTGGCTGTTCCTGTTGTGAATGTTTATGCGTTTATACATAACTCACGCTATTCTCCTGACCGAAGAGATCTGAATCGTTATTTTCCAGGATCTGAAAAAGGTTCTTTAACCTCCCGGCTTGCAAACGCCTTTATGAAAGAGATTGTTCAGCGCTGTGATTATGGTATTGATCTGCATGCCGGTTCCAATCACAGAGAGAATTTACCCCAAATTCGGGTAAACTTTGATGATGAGCAGGCTATGGAAATGGCAAAAGCATTTCAAGTACCGGCAATTATAAATGCAAAAATAAGGGATGGCTCCTTGCGCTATGCTGCTTTTGACAAGAATGTGAGCACGGTTCTTTATGAAGCAGGGGAAGCGCTTAGATTCGATGAAGTGGCTATTAAAGCAGGTGTCCGGGGAATTACGGCGGCCATGACAATAATAGGTATGTTGTCCAGACCTGCCCGTAAAAAGAAAATAATAGAAACCCTGTTTGTCGAAGATTCTTACTGGGTTCGTGCCCCTGCCAGTGGTATTTTGCATATGGAAAAGCCCCTTGGAAGCCGGATCACTAAAAATACCCGTATCGGCTTCATTGCCGATCCTTTTGGCGGAGATGAAATTGAGGTGGTTTCTGATGTTTCCGGTATGGTTATCGGGCGTCTTAATCTACCCCTTGTCCACCAGGGCGATGCGATTATCCACATTGCTTCGGTGGAAAAACTCAAAATGATTACACCTGTGATAAGCGATTTTAAAGAAGAGCTTGAGTAGCTTTTCTCTTGAAAACACCTAAATTTACATGTGTCGGAATTTGCCCGTATAGGTTAGGGACTTCCTTTATCTCGTCTTTATATCAACTCCTAATCATGAAAAATAACTTATTCTCTGTGATGTCGAGGTTTGTAAAGTACTAATGATTTTAATTAGTTGACACGGCATTTTCTAAATTTTAATATAGAAAAAAGTGTAAAATAGGGCCAAGTTTTTTAAACAAATAATTATGAAAAAATCTGGCCGATTAAAAGATAGAATCAAGGAGCACCTCATGTCACAAATTTTAAGAATAAATACCAGGGAAAAAACCTATTCATTTGAAACACCGGCCGAAGATATTGCAAGTCTTGGCGGACGCGCCCTGACGTCGAGAATGATTTTAAATGAAGTTCCTGCCACATCCCACCCTTTAAGCAAGTATAACAAACTGGTCTTTGCACCGGGGTTGTTGAGCGGATCTCCGGCTGCCAACTCAGGACGGCTTTCCGTGGGCGGAAAATCTCCTTTGACCGGCGGTATTAAAGAGAGTAACAGCGGTGGCCTTGTTTCCCAGAAACTGGCACGCCTCGGGATTAAAGCCCTGGTTTTGGAGGATAAACCTGAAGATGACGGGTTCTCCATGATTGTTATTAAAAAGGACAGTGTTGAGTTCCTTGCCGCAGACGAATATGCGGGTGTATGCAACGGTGATATGATCACAAAGCTCTGGGAACGGTTTGGAAAACGTGTGGCCACCGCAAGTATCGGGGTTGCCGGAGAACAGCGCCTGACATCCGCATCCATCCAGTTTGCCGATCCCAAGGGACATCCTGGTCGGGCAGCCGGTCGCGGCGGTCTTGGGGCCGTGATGGGGTCAAAGAAGATCAAGGCCATTGTGGTGGATGACAAGGGCACGGACCGTGTGCCACTCCATGACCCAGAAGCCTTTAAGGCAGTCAATAAAAAATGGGTGGAACTGCTTACGTCTCATCCGGTTTCAGGCCAGGGCCTGCCTGCCTTTGGTACAGCCGTTCTGGTCAATGTCATCAACGAAGCCGGTGCCCTGCCGACCAAGAATTTTAGAACCGGACGGTTTGACGATGCCCAGTCCATCAGTGGCGAGACCATGGCCGCCAACATTGAAAAACGCGGCGGGGTTGCAGCCGAAGGGTGTCATCCGGGCTGTGTGATCAAGTGTTCTCAAATTTACAATGATAAAGACAACAACTACCTCACCTCTGGGTTTGAATATGAGACCATCTGGGCCTTTGGCTCCCACTGCCTGATCAAGGATTTGGATGATATTGCCATGATGGACAGGCTGTGTGACGATTTCGGACTTGATACCATTGATACGGGTGTGGCTATAGGTATTGCCATGGAAGGCGGTATTATACCCTGGGGCGACGGCAAGGCGGCCATAGAACTGCTTAAAAAAGTGGGCACAGGCGATCCCATGGGTAAAATTATCGGAAATGGTGCGGCATTTACAGGCCAGGCTCTCGGCGTTGACCGAGTGCCGGTGGTAAAACGTCAGGCCCTGCCGGCTTATGACCCGAGGGCGGTCAAAGCTGTGGGGGTCACATATGCCACAACTCCGATGGGCGCGGATCATACCGCAGGATACGGTGTGTGCCAGAATATTCTAGGCGTGGGCGGTTCCGTTGATCCCTTGAAAAAGGACAACAACGTGGAAATCTCCAAGACTCTGCAGATCGCCACCGCAGCCATTGATGCTGCCGGGTTGTGTCTGTTCGTGGCCTTTCCGATACTTGATAATCCCGAAGGTCTACAGATGGTTGTGGATATGATCAATGCAAGGTATGGCCTGAGTCTTGTGACTGATGATGTGGTAAATCTTGGTATTTCCATTCTAAAGGACGAGCTGGAATTTAACCGCCGGGCCGGTTTTACGCCCAAGGATGACCGTCTGCCTGATATGTTCAAGGAAGAGGTTGCACCGCACAACACCACCTGGGATTTCACAGATGAGGAACTTGCCGAAGCCGTAAAATTTTAATTTGTTTTAACCGTTTTCCGGGGCAGTGACGTGTCGTCTGCCCCGGAATTTTTTTATTTTAGGTGGTTGTAAATTACATGGGCAGTGTACTTTTTAATGCGTTTTCATTTTTACAGAAAAAACTTAAAGCGCAAAATATTCCTTGTGTAAATGCTGTTCTTGCGTTAGAGGACGGTCAATGTGTAAAAGATCTTTTAGACGACCTGGGAATAGCGCCCCAGGAGATTGAAGGGGTTTTTGTTAACGGGAAGATCGCCCCCCTTGACACCCTGCTCCATGACGGTGACCGGATCGGGGTCCTGCCGCCCGGTACCCCCGGGCCCTATCGACTTCTTTTAGGGCTTGTCTCTTCCCCAAATAAAGAATCAGACAAAAAACCGGACAGCAGCAAATGAAAATAGAAATCAGACTTTTTGCCACGCTTGCTTCCTATGTCGGCCATGGGGAGATGGATTCTGACGGTTGTCTCAGTTTTGATGGCCCTGCCACTATACGGGATGCGGTTCTGCGTTTAGGTGTCCCTGAGCAGGATATCAAGCTGGTGTTTCTCAATGGCGTTGGCGTGTCCCTGGATTCTTCCCTGAAAGACAAAGACCGTGTGGGGATTTTTCCTCCCATTGGGGGGGGATGATGCCAAAGGATCATTCTCTGGAATCCAGGGCACGGATTGAAAAAGACGTCCGGGGTAAAGGCCGGCAGGTTATTTGTGATCAAGACCTTCTGGAATTGTCCCAAATTTTGAATATCCCGTTGCATCAGATGTATCTGCAAAGCATGGAAAAGGGTATTTTGCCTTTGCGTTATCTTCGCAACATGCCTTCCATCACTTTAAAGCAGCAAATCACCCTGCAAACGTCCCAAGTGGCCGTGGTCGGGGCAGGCGGCCTTGGCGGTCATGTCATAGAAGGCCTTTGTCGCCTGGGGATCGGCGGGCTTCACATCTTTGACCCGGACGCTTTTGATGAAACCAATCTCAACCGTCAGGTTTTTGCGGACCAAAATACTTTGGGCAACCCCAAGGTCCAGGTGATGCAGGAATACTGCCGCCTGATCAATCCTGCTGTACAGATTACGGCTCATCAAATTGCGGTGAAGGATCAGAATCAGGATGATCTGTTTGCAGATGTCCAGGTGATTGTTGATGCCCTTGATACCCCAGGTGACAGGTTGACCCTGGCTGCCATTGCCGGCAAATGCCGTTTACCTTTGGTACATGGGACCGTTGCCGGATTCGGGGGGCGGGTGATGGTCATCCACCCCTTGGATGGGCGTATGGAAACGCTTTATGGCGGCCAGGAAAACGCCTGTTCAGCCGAATACCTTTTAGGTACGCCGGTTTTGTCTCCGGCACTTGTTGCATCATTTCAGGTGATGGCTGTTCTCAATATCCTTTTTGGAAAAAATAAGTCCGGAGACAGCCGGATGATCTATGTGGATATGGAGAAGCCGTCCCTGGATCTTTTTGAACTATAAACAGTGTCCATCCAGAAAGACTATTTCTGGATGGACACTTAAATTAACAAATGTGCGACGCAATCAGTCATCAAACAGCGCATTGATAAAGCGTTTTGCATCAAACTCCTGCAGGTCTTCGATGGCCTCACCCACACCGATGTAAGCAATGGGCAGCGCCATGGTGGATGAGACCGCCGCTACAATCCCGCCCTTTGCCGTGCCGTCCAGTTTGGTGACACTCATCTGGGTAAGTCCCACGGCCTTGTGGAAAATATCTGCCTGGGACAAAGCATTTTGGCCGGTGGTGGCGTCAATGACCATCATTACGTCATGGGGCGCGCCCTTGTATTTTTTCTCCACAGAGCGCTTGATCTTCTTTAACTCTTCCATGAGATTTTTTTGGGTGTGCAGCCTGCCTGCCGTGTCAATGAGCACCACATCCGCTCCCCTTGCCATGCCGGCTTCAACGGCATCGTAGGCAACTGCTGCAGGGTCTGCTCCTTCTTTATGCCTGACAATGTCCGCACCGGCACGCTGGGCCCATATTTCAACCTGTTCAATGGCTGCGGCCCTGAACGTGTCTGCCGCTGCAATCAAGACTTTTTTGCCTTCGGCTTTATATTTCATGGCCAGTTTGCCAAGGGTGGTTGTTTTACCGGTCCCATTAACCCCCACCATCATGATGACATAGGGTTTGGCACTGGATGGGTCAGGGGGGGCGGGTTCATGGAAAAGGGTGAGCAACTCGTCCTTGAGCACCTGGCGAAGCTGATCAGCCGTGGATAGACCACGGCTTTTTTTCTTGATCCGCGCCATCATGTCCATGGTGATGTCAATGCCAAGATCAGAGGTGACCAGACGTTCCTCGAGATTATCAAACAAGTCGTCATCTATGGATTTGGCCGAGGAGAACAGTTCTGTGACATCCGTATTTAGAACAGTCCGGGTTTTGGCCAGACCGGATTTGAGTTTTGAGAGCAGTCCTGTGCCGTCGTGGATTTCCGGCGTCCCTTGAATCGCTTCTTCAGTCTGGACGCTTTCCTGGTTTGTATCCGGCTCTATATCTGGTTCTATATCCGGCTCAGGTTCCTTAGCCGGTACCTGATCCTCATCCATGGCGGATTCCACGGGAGAGACCGGTGTTTCCTCCACAAATTCCTTTGCCTCTTTAGATTCATCTGACCGCAAGTCCGGTTCTATGTCTGTTTGCAAAGAAGGCTCCGGTGAACTCGACTCTTCTTCGGGTCTGTTTTCTTCTGAAACGGGTTCTGTCTCAGAGATTTTCTTTTTTTTCTTAAAAAAGCTAAATACCACCCTTGTATCTCCTCATTGGATGTTGATTATGTGCCTTAATCTGCTAATTTTAAATCCTGATTTGCCAATTGGGTAAAATCCGGGTTAATATGTGGCATCTTTTACAATTTTTAGCAGACGCAATCAAGCCTTGGGTCTGTTAAATTAACTTTACTTTCCTTGTCTCACTGGTTAAAAGGAATTAACCATTACAAGTCGTTTAAATTTGGGGATACATTATGGCCGAACAACGCGACGATAAAACTGATCAATTACAAACTGAAATAATTAAATTAAAAACCCAGAAAGACCGCCTGCTCAAGGAACTGGATGCTGTCGAGGCGCAGTATGAAAATCTTGATAGCCTTTACCGAAGGTATTTTCCTATTATTTTAGATGGGCTTTCCCAGGATGGAACGGCATTGGGAAACGCCTGCAACCAATTAGGTACGGCCATGCGGAAAAAGGCTTCCCCGGCCAAAATTGAATACATTTTCGGTCAGATCAAGACCGCCATGATCCAGGAAGATATCGGTCCTGCTGTTGCCAAAAAAAAGAAAGGTTTTTTTTCTTCCCTTCGAAAAAATTCATCCGAAGATCAGGTGCTGGACAATTTCAGGCAAAGTTACCAGGAGGTGGTAAATCATTTAAAATCCAACCTTGATAAAAAATATACCAAAAAACTGGAATCCATTACTTCAAATCTGTTTAAGATAGAGGATATACAGGATTTTGAAGGGGTTCGGGAGAATATTTTTTCCCTTATTTTTAATTATATTTCAGAAACCAGCCAGGATCGGGAAAAGGTAAATGCTTTTATCCGGGATATCGTGGCAAGGATTTTTGAAATTGAAAAGAGACTGGCCTCTTCCTATGAGCACACAAGCTCTTTGCTTTCCTCAAATCAGGGTTTTGAATCCATCTTAAATGACGAAATGGCCGGGATCAAAAATTCATTTGATGCGGCTGAAAGCTTAGATGATCTACGGGTAAAGATTTCTACGGGGCTTTCTTCCATTGAAAAGGCATTGCAGAAAAAGCAGAAAGTGGACCAGGCCATCAGTCAGCTGGCTAAAAGAAGCAAGACCTCCTTTACCTCCGGATTTGCAAAACTTAAGCAGGAGTTGCAGGCAGCCACAAAATATTCCGAAGAGCTTGAGAAAAAGCTCAATGAGGATCAGCTGACCGGTGCCAAAAACCGCAGGGCCTATGAAAAGAAAATTGAAGAGGAGATGGACCGGTTCCTTCGGTATAAAAATATTTTTTCCCTTTTGGTCATTGACGCGGATAAGTTCAAAAATATTAATGATACCTATGGACACGCCATTGGTGACAGGTGTCTGCAGGAAATTATTAAACGGACCCGGCCGTTATTAAGAAAAAGTGATATGCTTGCCCGATATGGGGGCGAAGAGTTTGTCGTCATTATGCCGGAGACAGATACAAAGGGCGCAATGAAGGTCGCGGAGAAAATTCGTCAGACCATAGAAAAAATTGAATTCCTGTATAAAGAGGAAGCAGTTAGGGTTACGGTCAGCATTGGCGTTTCCTGTATCAAGGCAGGTGATACGTCTCCAACGGATTTATTTGAACGGGCGGATATGGCTGTATACAAGGCAAAGGAAAATGGTCGAAATCAGGTCATGACACAGTAAAAAATGAAGCTGGAGTAATAATGAACGACAACACTCTGAATATCCCCTCCGACGTGCGGGCCAAAGCCCTTCAAATCATGAATGAGGACAGCATGGAAACCCAGTCAAGACGACGGTTTTCTCCTGAAAAAATAGATATTTTCAATGCCTCACATACCTCTCTTGAGACATTGAATGAATATCGTTTCTTAAAAGATACCGAGGCGGAACGTATGCTGCCCGGAATTATCAATAATCGGGTACAGAAGGTACTTAGAAATCCTAACCCCGATGACAATGCAAAGGCGGGATTTTCAAAGCCGCGACACATCGGTGTCGTTTTTTCCGGCGGCCCGGCCCCGGGTGGGCACAATGTCATTGCAGGCCTCTTTGATGAGATGAAACGTTTCAACAGCGCGTCAAAGATGTTCGGGTTCATTAAAGGGCCTGAAGGGATGCTTGAAAATCGGTACATTGAAATCACTGCAGGGTTGGTGGACACCCATCGGAACATGGGCGGTTTTAACATGATTAAAACCGGGCGGACTAAAATTGATTCCGGCAGCAAAATGGAATTGGCCCTGACTGTATGCAAGGGATTAAAGCTAGATGCATTGGTGATCATTGGCGGGGATGATTCCAATACCAACGCCGCCTTTTTGGCCCAGCATTTTAAATCATCAGGGATAAAAGTCATTGGTATACCCAAAACCATTGACGGCGATATCCAGGTAAAAACAGAAGACGGCAAGGTGTTGTGCGCCACCTCCTTTGGCTTTCATTCTGCGGCCCGGGCCTTTGCACAAAATATTGCCAATCTGAGCAATGACGGCAGCTCAGACATTAAATACTGGCATGTATGCAAGGTCATGGGCCGGGTGGCAAGCCATCTTACCCTGGAGACAGCGCTTCAGACCCATGTGAATGTCGCCTTGATCGGTGAGGAGTTAGCAGACTATGTGGACCAGGAGCGTATGTCCAAGGCACTGGAACAGGGCGGGCAGATGGATTATAACGCCTATGGGATTACCCTGCGCCATCTGTCCCGGGTGATATGTGACATTATTGTCCGGCGGGCCGCCTTCGGAAAAAATTACGGGTTGATGATCATTCCCGAAGGCATCCTGGAATTTATCAATGAAATCCAGGTGTTCATAACGAAACTCAATAAAATCATTGCAGATTATAATAGAATCCATGACCTGGATTTCCACAGGTCATTTCCCTCCCTGAACGAAAAATTGGATTATCTGCGCAGGATTTCCCAGGGCATAATGGACAAGGGGCGGTTTCCCATATGGAATATCCGGGACGATGAGCTGTTCAATCAACTGCCACGATTTTTCAGGGAAGGGCTTTTGGTGGAAAGGGATCTTCACGGCAATTTCCAGTTCTCCCAGGTCAAAACCGAGAAGATCATCATGGATATGGTTAAAGAGTATCTGGACGCACTTCGGGAGCAGGGGTGCTACAAGGTTGGTATTCTTCGGGATGACTATGTTTCGCTCATGGATGATGCGGGCATGGATCCGGACCTGTTTGCCCCGGCATTGTTTAAAAACCCCCAGGATAAATATGTGCTGGTCAAACCGGATATTATCTCCCTGAAAACCCTGAAACTTGCCCTGGTCCATGCGGGTATGCTGGATGACGAAGAAGAGACACCTCCGGTTTTTATAAATATATTTAGAAAGTCCCAGGCTGATTTTAATCTCCAGACTCATTTTTACGGGTATGACGGCCGGGGCACCGATCCAACCTATTTTGACTGTTGTTATGCGTACAATTTAGGGCTTACGGCTTTTCATCTTATTGCAGGGGGTGCCACAGGCCAGATGGCGGCCATTATCAACCTGGAAAAAGACTTTGAGCAGTGGCAGCCGGCCGGCATTCCCATTGCCCGGCTCATGCACCTTGAGGAACGCAAAGGGCGCCTGGAACTGGTCATGGAAAAAAGCATTGTTGACCTGGAATCCAACGCCTTTAAGGTCTTCAAGGCGATCAGGGAGGATTGGGTGGCGGCCTGTGCATGTCCTGACCGGTTCAGAAATCCGGGGGCCATCGGATTTTCCAACGAGATGGAAGAGGACCGGCCTTTAACGCTCCGACTCAACGCCTTGCAATCCTAAAGAACAGATTTGATATTGCCGGGAGTCGGATACCATGCTTACATGATATAGACCGGGCCCCTGTCGGGCCCGGTTCGTTGTTATCAGACCCGTCCGCTTTGATTATACACTTTGACACTGATAACTATTTTATACAGTAAGGTCAAAACGAACAGGCCCAGAGCCGTGATTCCGGCACAAATGGCCAGTTCATGATGGCTGGGGCTGTATTCCGTGACATGGTGCAGCGGTGAGGGCACAAATCCCCCTGAAATCATTCCCATTCCCTTATCTATCCAGGTGCCGGCAAACAGAGCTGCACAGGCAACGCCCAGGGTGATTTCGTTTTTCCTTAAGGCCGGCATCAAAAGTATACATGCAGCCGTTACCATAAGCACCACCGACGACCACATCCAGGTTACCAGACCTGTTTTTCCGTCAAGGCCGGCATACAGATAAAGAAAATGGGCCTTGTGGGACGGAATATTTGAGTAAAATATCACAAATACCTCACAGACCATGAAAAAAAGATTGACCACCAGGGCGTAGGCCGCAATGACAGCCAGTGACTGGATCGCCTTTTTGCCCGGATCAAAATCACTTATCTGCCGAATCACCAGGCTAAGCAGGATGAGCAGGGCAGGGCCTGAGGCAAAGGCAGATGCCAGAAAACGCGGGGCAAGGATCGCTGTAAGCCAGAATCCCCTGCCGGGAAGACCGCAATAAATAAATGCGGTCATGGTATGGATGGACACTGCCATGGGGATGGAAAGGTAGATCAGGGGTTTAGTCCATTTTGCAGGCGCCACCCCGTTTTTTTCAGCCTCCAGCAGCTTCCAGCCAATGATGATATTGAG
>Ga0193962_1001275_pt1 | contig 11765 bp, 10 predicted proteins | sample FB_5_MG_FD_140335 | JGI IMG/M metagenome (GOLD analysis project Ga0193962, IMG submission 140335) | Microbial mat bacterial communities from the Broadkill River, Lewes, Delaware, United States - FB_5_MG | ecosystem: Environmental > Aquatic > Freshwater > River > Microbial mats | place: USA...
ATGAACACCCGGTCGTTGGTACAATTCTGACTGACGTTCTTAATAAGTTACTCGCCTACCGATTACAGTCACTCAAAAAACGATAATCATGCTGTTGTGATCGACAAGAGCGATCGACAAGAGCGTTTGATTATACAGAGCAAGACTAAAGGATACTTTTAGCCTTTTTAGGAGAAATTAAGAATATTTCTTATATTTGTGCAAGGTTATTCTCAGTATGATTGGCCCATATTTCCTATCACCAATATTTTGCTGTTATTGATAACCCTCTCTACAAGGAATGTAGATCGAATGTCCGCCAACTCACTAAAATTAATCAAAGATCTAGATAACTATAAATTCATCTATTACTGGGCGAGTCCTGAATTAGGGAAAATAAGCCCCGACCTACCGACCCTTCTCCATGCCGGCGAATGGTTAGTTGAGCATCAAGCAGAAAACTTCCTAGATAAAGAACGCCGTAAAACCATGGTAGATCGTAGAAAAAAGGCCTACAAATCCACCTCACCTGAGATGGAGTTAATCTACTCTAGACGGACAAACCCGGAAGGACGACGTGTTACAGATAAACTGCCGGTCATCGATTTAGATATGACGCCTGAGAAATTTAATCAGATGAAAGGCGAGTTAATGAACTAACTCAGAGAGGCGCTGAATTTCGTGCCCTCCCTAAAACAAGAAAGGCTGAATGCGGGGTATCGCCATTCAGCCTTTTTTTATAGGATCACGTTTTAGATTAAGCGACTTTTGCAGCTCTCTCTTGATCTGCTAGGTACTCATCATAAGTACCTTGGAAATCGATCACTTTCTCATCTTTGATCTCGATGATACGGGTGGCTAAAGAAGATACAAATTCACGGTCATGACTGACGAAAATAATCGTACCATCATACTTAGCCAAACCATTATTCAACGCTTCAATCGATTCCATATCTAAATGGTTGGTTGGCTCATCCATAATGAGTACGTTTGTGTCTGACATCATTAACTTACCAAACAACAAACGGTTTTTCTCACCACCAGAACATACTCTGGCTTTCTTGTTGGCATCATCGGCAGTAAACAATAGACGTCCTAACATGCCTCGCACAGCTAGATCGTCATGCTTAGGCGTACGCCACTGAGACATCCACTCAAACAATGTTAAATCTGAATCGAACTCATCCGAACTATCTTGTGGGCAGTAACCGATCTCTGCATTCTCCGCCCATTTCACTTCACCGTGATCGACATTCAGTTCGTTCAACAGGCAGCGCAAGAAGGTTGTTTTACCCACGCCATTTTCGCCGATAACCGCTAATTTAGCACCGGCTTCTAGAATCATATTACCGCCACTAAATAATGTTTCACCATCAAACCCATGTGAAACATCTTCAATAACTAAAGCCTGACGATGCAACTTCTGATGCTGTTTAAGCGTGATATAAGGTGCTACACGGCTAGACGGTTTAACTTCATCAAGCTTAATTTTATCCATTCGCTTAGCACGAGATGTTGCTTGTTTAGCCTTAGATGCATTAGCGGAGAAACGGTTAACAAATTGCTGAAGGTCTTCAATTTCTGCCGCTTTCTTTGCGTTATCAGCATGAAGCTGCTCACGAATCAGTGTGGAAGCAGCGACAAAATCTTCGTAGTTCCCTGGGAATATACGCAACTCACCGTAATCGATATCTGCCATATGGGTACAGACTGAATTTAGGAAATGACGGTCATGCGAGATGATAATCATTGTACATTTACGCTGATTCAGAACATCTTCTAACCACGTAATCGTATGAATATCCAAGTTGTTGGTTGGCTCATCCAATAACAAAATATCTGGATTGGCAAACAGCGCTTGTGCTAGTAAAACACGTAGTTTCCAACCCGGCGCAACTTGGCTCATTAAACCAAAATGCAACTCTTCGGCAATACCCGCAGACAATAAGATTTCACCCGCACGACTTTCGGCGGTGTAGCCGTCCATCTCAGCAAACTCACCTTCTAAATGAGCTACCTTCATGCCATCTTCTTCAGACATTTCAGGGAGTGAGTAAATACGATCACGCTCCTGTTTAATCTCCCAAAGACGGGTGTCCCCCATAATTACCGCATCAATAACGCTGTACTCTTCAAACGCAAATTGATCCTGACTTAAGGTACCTACAGTATAACCAGGGGTAATGGATACATTACCGGATGTAGCTGTTAACTCACCGCTTAGAATTTTCATGAACGTAGACTTGCCACAGCCATTCGCACCAATTAATCCATAACGATTACCGTTACCAAATTTGGCAGAAATATTTTCAAACAACGGCGAAGAGCCGAACTGCATGGTGATGTTCGCGGTAGAAATCAAAGAAGTGTACCTAAGCGCTAAAAATTAGAGGGCAAACCATGTAAAAAACCGGCTTACATAAGGGCGCGAACTATAAAGAGTTAAGGTCAAAAAGTCGAGACGAAACTGTTCAAAAAACAAACAAATTAATCGCTATTTCAAATAAGCCGGAAACTCGCAATTAAACTGAGCTGGTTAATATGGTTAAGATGATTACTCTAATGAGAAAAACCTAAAGAAACAGGTCAGGAATCGGACTCAGTAGCTCCAAGGAAAGAGGCTCGGCATGATAAAAACCTTGGGAATGATTAATACCCATGCACTTAACCATTCGATCAATCTCTTTAGAGTGCACAAACTCTGCAACCGTTTCTATCCCCATACGTTGGGCGAAACTCACGATTAACTCTGTGACCACTTGTGCATTTTTATCCTGATCTAAATTACGAATTATTGAGCCATCAATCTTGATAATGTCGATATTCAGACGCATCAGATAGTCAAAATTTGAATAGCCTGTGCCAAAATCATCAATCGCTATACGGCAACCTAGGCGCTGCATATTAACAATAAACTGACTCACCTCTTCGTAATTTTCGATACCTTCACTTTCAACAATTTCCAATATCAACTGCTTACCGATCTGATACTGCTGGATAAGATCCTTCAGCAACTGCATAGTCACCGGATTAAGAATATCGTCCAGCGAGAGGTTGATAGAAAAAGTGTCGGTAGGCCGTTTAGCGAAGAACGCGAATGATTGAAGAATAACCGCATTGGTTATCTCTGAGTATAAACGCGCTTTTTTGGCTATATCCAGAAAACGGATCGGGGGAATAACGGTGCCATCGCTGTCAAGCATCCTAACAAGGCATTCATATTTATTAATGCCCTCACAACCATGGCTTATAATAGGTTGAGCAAACACTTTAATGCGCTTTTCTTTTAAGGCTTCTTTTAATTGCTGTGTACGCTGTATATTCGCTGAAAGCTGATCTTTGATATCAATTTGATCATCAAAGAACACTAGCTGCTTACCACTTTCACGGGCGTGATTCATGGCAATTTCAGCATTGATATAATAATTCTGTTGCTGTGAGATCCCGACAACCATCGAGAGATTGAAATGATTGCCTTCGACCTCTATTGACTCATCTTCAAGGCATTCTAGAAAACGATAACACGTTTCCACAAAGTGACAACTGTCAAAGCGCTCATCAGATAACAAGCCAAACTCATCACCCGACAGTTTATATAAGCGTAAGGAGTGCTTCCGTGCCAGCATTTGGAACAGCCTGGCAATTTGTACGAGCAATTTATCGCCGGTATCTAGCCCATAACACTCATTAACTTCACGAAAACGCTCTATATTAAAAACAGCCAACTTCCATTTAGCGCCCTTCTGCAAATCTTCCATCAATTTCTGACGGTTAGGCAACTGGGTTAGGTGATCCGTTATCTGTTGCTGGATTCGTCGAGTTTGTCTGACTAAATCGGTAATATCATGACGTATCGACATGTATTCATAGATATCCCCATCGGGCTTTAAAACAGGAACAACGGTAGATTGTACGTAATAGCTATCACCATTTTTAGCCCGATTATGAATCACACCTTTCCATACTTTTTTAGCTTTGATGGTGCTCCACAGCTGCTCAAAAAGAATTTCCGGCATATCCGGGTGGCGAACAATGTTATGACTCTGACCCACCAATTCATTCAAAGTGTAACCCGAAATATCGCAGAACTGTTGATTAGCGTAGGTGATCACGCCAAATTCATTAGTTTTCGAAACGATTGAGCTTTCATCTACGGCCTTACGGTACTCATTAAAAAGCGCAGCATTAAGTAACAACTCTTGATCGCGTTCACCCAAGGATGCAGTGAGCTGATCTTTTGTTTCTTTTTGCGCAGTTATATCCGTAATAAAGCCTTCTAAAGCGATGAGATTTCCATCGACATCCCACACACCCGAACCTTGCTCCCATACCCACTTAATTTTCCCTTGAGCTGTCACGATTCGGTATTCGTGGGTAAACGGCACCTTGTCTGCCAATGCTGCTTCTACCGCAGCAAAGGTCCACTCCTGATCTTCAACGTAGATCAGGTCATTGAAAGAGAGTTGTGAATTATTGATTAACGATTCAACAGGATAGCCGGTCAAGGCCGCGCAGCCATCACTGAGATAGGTCATGGTCCAATGGCGATCATTCAGGCAACGATATACAACGCAAGGAAGTCTTGCGATCATCGATTGCATGTTTACATCAGAAGAAGATGCCTGATCTCTTTCCCGGATCATCGTTAAAACTACTCCATGGACTTTGTTTGCCGGCAAAAAAAGCACTACCAAGCAAACAGCCCTTATCTAGAATCTATTATTTTTATGGATTTCTAATGATAAAGCGCGAAGCTATCTGTGATTAAAACAAATATAACCATACAAATTAAGAGGAATTATAAAAAAACCAATTAATTTATTATGAAACTAAGACAACGCCCACTCGTGTTCACTTGTGGTAAACAAAAAGTAGCTGTTTAAAAGAAACTAACGATGAAAAGTTATCTTTTATAACAAAGAGCTATTAAACTTTAACTAATCCCAGCTTAATCGTCCAGCACAAACCATACAACCTGTTTCAAAGCTATCCTCCAGATCGCCCGTTTGCACTGTTGAGCATTCCTCACAGCAACCTGGCGCACGATGCTCCTCTAAACAATTCAAACAAAGCCATTGCTCATCAAATTGAAAAACCGAGTCTTGGCTTTTACGACAGACATGACATTGCGCTAAGGCTCCTTCGTAATGCTCTGGTGGCTCTTCACCGCATACTTTTGGTTCATTCTGCTTCACAACATCAACGAAACTAAAAGGTTTAGCGCACTCCTTACAGCGCTTAAACTGGGCACCATCATAGATACTCGAAGTACCACAAGTGCAGTTCATTTTGATGAAACGCACTTTAGCGCGGCAAACCAAACAATGACTAAAATAGATCGGCGCAAAACCTTGCTCTTCTATCGCAGCATGGTAACTACATTGGGGACAATCAATAACTTTCGCGCCATGCGACAGATGTAGCTGCAACTCATCAGTAAGGCCATCAAAACGTAATTTTAGAGAAGACACTTTATCCTCCGAAAGCGAGGATAAAGAATGATTATTAGAAGCGTTTTTAAGTTTATCGATAGGCATAGCAGATCACATCATTTCGGCGGTCGCTTATTATGCGTAGATCTGCTTTTAGGGCAAGTAAAATAACGGAACAGGTTTAACTTGGTAGAACAATCTCAGTCACTATCTTCGTTTTCACAGAGTTAGCGATAAAACAGAGTTCATGGGATTGATGATGCATCGCTTCCAATTGAGCATAGCTCGGCTGATCACCCTCAAAATATACTTCCGGCCTCAATGTTACGAGGGTCATAGCAATCCGGCCTTCCCCATCCTTCTCCATAACACCCACTGCATTATCACTATAGCGATCAACAACAAATTTTTGTTGGGCGGCGATAGAGAGAAAAAACAACATATGACAACTTGATAACGACGCAACAAATGCTTCCTCAGGATCAACATTTGCTTCAACCGAAAACGGTAAAGGCACCACATGCGGTGACGACGAAGCTTGTACCGTCGTCCCGCCATCAAATCCCCAAGTATGAGCACGGCTATAACGGTTATCAATATATGGCTCATCACTAGCACGCTGCCAAGTGATTTCAGCATAATACTCAGACATCGCTAACCCTCATAAAAAAGAATATAGAGAAATCAACTACCTAGCGTTACTCATCAACTAACTGTTCACATTGGTAGATCACGTCGTCACTTTCACCCAAAGTACGTGCAAGCTTCGGCAACAGTTTCGACATTTTATCAAATAAACCCCAAGGCGGATTTACCACGATCATGCCAGAGGACGTCATCCCTCGCTCATCAGAATCAGGTAATACACCTAATTCAAAGCACTGAATATTTTTAATACCACTACGAATAAACTTATTCTTAAGCTTATTAATTGTCGGGCGATCCACCACTGGATACCACAGGGCATAAGTACCTGTTGCAAATTTCTTATGCGCTTTTTCTATTGCACTAAACACTTGATCATATTCAGTTTTAATCTCATAAGATGGATCAACCAGCACCAACCCCCTACGACTCTTTGGAGGCATTAACGCTTCCATCCCTTTTAAACCATCGCTACAAGCCACCTTAATTTTACGTTGGCGGTTGGTATTCAAGCATAAGGATTTAAAATCTTCGGGATGCAGCTCAAACAACCAAGCACGATCTTGCGGGCGCAAAAAGTACTTAGCAAATAAAGGTGAACCCGGATAAAGGTTACGTTTGCCCGCTTCGTTATAAGACTTTATCACCTCAAAGTAGCGTGCAAGCTCAGGATACTCTTCCTCTTTAAGCTTACCAATTCCGCCCGCATGCTCTTCGAGTTTTCGCGCTTGAGCAGACTTAAAATTATAAAGTCCTGTGCCCGAATGAGTATCAATATACTCAAATGGTTTCTCTTTTTTGGTCAGGTGCTCCAATATTTCAACAGCAACGACATGCTTGATGATGTCGGCAAAGTTACCTGCATGAAACGAGTGTCTATAACTTAACAAAGGAAATTCTCTTTTGATGGAAGGCAGAACAACGCTGCTGAATGGAAGTAGTTTACTCGGAAAGCAAAAAACAAAAAATATTTATCGATATAAATGGGCTAGTAACGCGGCAACCATAAAAAATACCCAAAAAATAAATAAGGACTTTTAACAAAGCCTTTACGCAATAAACACCCGCCCCTTAATCCCATATTAAGCCATTTCATCCTATGCTTACCTCATAACTCCATCACAAGGCCTATAAAATGGAATTTCTTGAAAATATTGATATAAACCAGCACCTTCCAGCGGCAATCGCTTGGTCTACGAATATCCTACTTGCCATTATCATTCTGATTATTGGTTTTTGGGTCGCGAGCAGTATTAGCAAACTGATCGTTAATACCGGAAAAAAGAACAAGCATCTCGATGACACCCTGTTCCGCTTTCTTGGCAGCCTCGCGCGCTATCTGATACTAGCGTTTGTTTTTATCGCTGTACTGAATCGATTTGGTGTAGAAACCACCTCTATCGTCGCCCTCCTAGGTGCTGCGGGTTTAGCGGTGGGTTTAGCGCTTCAAGGGGCTATGTCTAATTTAGCAGCCGGTGTGATGCTGCTTATTTTCCGTCCTTATAAAGTTGGAGATTTTATCGATGCAGCCGGTTGTTTTGGTAATGTGACTGAGATCGATATGTTCACCACTATTTTACAAACATTCGATCATCAGCAAGTCATTATTCCAAACAGCCAAATTTGGGGTGAACAGATTATCAACCACTCCCATTATGATATTCGTGGCGTGGATATGCATTTTGGCGTGGCTTATGCGGAAAGTACCGATGCTGCGCGCGCCGTTATTGCAGAGGTATTATCCAACCACCCACATATCCTTGAAAACCCAGCACCGTTTATTGAAGTCGAAACCCTAAACGATAGCTCTGTAGACTTTTTAGTGAGGCCGTTTTGTAAAGGAGAGCACTATTTTGATGTACTCTATTCCGTTCCGGAACAGATCAAAAAAGCGCTGGATGAAAACAATATCGAGATTCCGTTCCCACATCGTAAAATCATTATGGTTAATGAAGAAACATAACAGCTAAACGCTGTGAAACGGTTATTAATGCTGGGCTGCCTTATTGAAAAGGCAGCCCTTTTTTATTCCCACTTAACCTCAGTAGTAAACATATACCCCGCCCCATAAACCGTTTTTATCAATTCTGGATGCTGAGGATCTGATTCGATTTTTTTGCGTAACCGTGACATACGCACATCGATACTACGATCATAAGGTACGCAATTTTCACCTAAAAGTTGATCACGTGAAAGTATCTGAAATGGGTGTTTCAACAGCGCAAGCAACATATCTCCCTCTGCACGGCTTAATGACTCTTCAGGCTTTTCTGGGTGTTTCAAGCTTAGAGAATCCGGTTGGAATGTCCAATTAGCAAAACGGGCCAGCTTAGGCTGCTCTAATGCGTTACTCTGCTGTTTACGCATGCGTCGCAGTAAACTTTGTACCCGCGCGACCAGCTCTCTCGGTTCGAAAGGTTTGGTAATATAATCATCGGCGCCGAATTCTAGGCCCAATACACGGTCGGTTAAGCCATCACGACCAGACACAATAATCACACCAATCTCTTTATCTTCCAGCTGTCGAACGAGCTCCATACCATCCATATCAGGCAGATTGAGATCGACAATACATATTTCTGGCTGCTGCTTATGAAGTGCTTCAAGTGCAGCAATACCTGCTGAAAAATGTTTGGCTTGATAACGAAACGTGGCTAATGTCGAACAAATCAATTCACCTAGATCAATCTCATCTTCAACAACATAAATCAATGGACTAGTGATAGTAGGGGTCATGATGGTTTCTCGTCTCTAGCCTGAGCCAACGCGGGCGAAATTGCTTGTTCTAGCGCGTGGGCATCAAATGGTTTCTGCAACAAACTAAACTCAAATTCTGTTTCTGGAGGGCTTTCACTATAGCCTGTCATGATCACAGCAAATGCATTTGGATACAATAACTTAACAGCACCCACTACATCATAGCCAGAAGCATCTCCGGGCATAATGACATCAGAAACAACACCGGCAAGCTCTTCGAGGCCGGTCAATAGCAAGAGCGCTTCATCACCACTACTGGCTTCTATAACAACAAATCCCATATCGGTAATCTGTTTACGCACCAATTGCCGAACATCAGCGTTATCCTCTACCAACAGCACCAATGAAGAGCTATACAGCTCAGCGGTGTCCGCATTATCCACGACAACAGGTGTGGGGATCACCGGTGTAACATCGCCTGTCGCCGCCGGTAACAACAGATCAATCTTTGCGCCTCCGTGCCCCTCTGCTGGCATGCTTTCTAGGCCGCCATCAAAGGTCCCTTCGAGTTGATCTCTATTTTGAATACGGATATAGCCTTTTGATTGTTTAACAAAGCCATACACCATACTTAAACCGAGCCCTGATCCTGCACCGGTGGATTTTGTGGTATAGAAAGGTTCACATGCCTGCTCTAGTGCTTCTTCGCTAAAACCTTCACCGCTATCAATAATTGAGATGAGTACATAACTTCCAGGCTGGATCAGCTCACCCCAAATACTACTCATCACTTCCGGAATCGCGCACTCTACTCCCGAAACAATTAACTTCAACTCTCCACCTTTTGGCATCGCATCAGCCGAATTAAGCGCTAGGTTAACGAGTGCATCCTCCATCTGGGCGGCATCGACATAAACATCTGGTGTGTTGGGTTTTATATGCGTAGTTAGCTCAATATTACCGGGTAGTGGCGCTTCTAAAAGATCCACTAAATCGGTGATCAAACGTTGCGGTTGGATGCGCCCTGGCAACAGCGGTTGGCGTCTAGAGAACGCAAGCAATCGTTTAGTCATATCCGCGCCGCGACGTGTCGCTCTAATCGCAGGTGTTAAATTGCTCTGCAATTGACGCGGCAGCTCCCGATGGTTTTGCAGCTCTAACAGATTACCTAAAATGATGGTTAGCAGGTTATTAAAGTCGTGGGCCAAACCACCAGACATCTGCCCTACTGCCTTCATTTTGCTAGCTTCAGCCATACGCTGTTCAACCTCACGCTCCTGCGTAATGTCGATAGACAGCGTCAGCATACCTTCAACTTCTTTCCTTAGATTATAAAACGGCAAAACGGTACGACGCGTAATAATCTCTTTACCTTTGTGCATCAAACGATATTCGTAAACGGGGCTTTCACCTTGCATTGCACGCGTGATAAATGGCTTAAGTGCCTCGCCCATCTCTTGACCAACAACATCAATGAAGTGTTTACCAACAATCTCATCCTTACCTTGGTCAAACATCTCCCGGTATTGACGGTTAGCAAAAACATAACGCACATCGGTATCGAGGTAAGCAACTTGCGCAGGAAGTGCATCCAAAATAAGTCGCTGTCGGGTTTCAACTGCACGCAACTCATCTTGGGTTTGTTCTAGGGATTCAACCGCTTCTAATAACTGAGCATTGGATTCCGATAACTCTTTAGTACGTGAATCAACATGGGTATTAAGCGTATTTATATTGTCCCGTAAGCGATCGACCATATAATCAAAAGACTCAGCCATTACGCCTAGCTCGTCATTACGCTCGATCCCTGTTTTGGCGGTTAAATTACCACGGCTAATCTTATAAGCGGTTAACGATAACTTACGAATTGGTGATGTCAGCCATTCGGCAAAAATAAACACCGCAACAATCGATGCGAGCAACCCAAAAAAGCCCATCGCAATAATCCGCTGGCTAAGTTGGACTGAACTTGATTTAAGATCATCTAAATAGACGGAGGAGCCGATATACCAATCAAAACCAGGCAGATGACGAACTAAAGAAAGCTTTTCATAACCGTAATTGCCTTGATCATCGGGGCGATCCCACTTGTAATAGAGCTCCTCTCCTGTATCCGCTACGGCCATTAAATCTAAATAGATCGGGTTCTGGGTGACCGAATTAAGCATCTTCTTAAAATTAAGGCCATGGATATTCGGATTCGGGTGAAAAAGCATATTGCCATCAGAGTCAAAAATATACAGATAACCGTTACTGCCAATTTTGACATCTTTAAGCGCCCGGTTAATCTCTAAAATCGCTTGCGCTTTTTGTGCCTCAACCTCCTTCTGGATATCATCAATATAAACACCGGCGCCCATGACAAAGCCCCATTCAGGGTGATTTTTCACAAAGGAAAATTTATCAATCACCGTTTGTTCATTAAGACGATTCCATTTGTAATTATAAAAACCTTCACCATCTGTTTTGGCGAGTTCAAGAACATTAGGAATAATTAAATTTCCTTCAGAATCCTTAAAAGTGGACATATCACGATTATGGAACTCGCTGGACGGATGCGAGAGCAGATGAGCATCATAATCAGCAATCCAGATATAATCGCCTTTACCAAACTGAAACTCTCGTAGATCTTGATAGATTTTATTCCAGATCTCCTGATCACTTTTGCCGACTGCGCGACCATCTTTCAAAGCTATTTCAATGTGGCTTTCAGCCAATTCAAGTACTGATTTCAGACGGGACTCATGTGAGTTTAATGTTTTATCAACATAACCTTCTGTGTTGGCATACATCCTGTCCGCTAGATCATAAACAATATTCAATACCTGGCGATTTGAACGTAACTCTAATGTAAAAACATTGTCTTTTATCAGCGGTACAGTAAACCAATAAATAGAACCAAAGATACTGCTGATAAGCACCAGCAGCATTAGAAAAAGGCGAATAGTTATTGGTGAATGTCGGTACATCGGACTTCTTTTATTGTCGTAGTTTTGGAGGAAAAGCTAATAC
>Ga0193962_1001277_pt1 | contig 11754 bp, 8 predicted proteins | sample FB_5_MG_FD_140335 | JGI IMG/M metagenome (GOLD analysis project Ga0193962, IMG submission 140335) | Microbial mat bacterial communities from the Broadkill River, Lewes, Delaware, United States - FB_5_MG | ecosystem: Environmental > Aquatic > Freshwater > River > Microbial mats | place: USA...
TACTTTTTCGGCAGCAACAATGATATCGCCTTCATTTTCACGATCTTCATCATCCATAAGGATAACCATTTTACCGCGACGCATATCATCAATGATTTCTTCGATCTTATTTAAAGCCATTATCATTTAGTTCCTAAACTGTACTTTAATTGTGTATATAGAAAGCGCATTTAATACATTTAAAAGAATCATGATTCAATGTATTAAATGTCTTCTATTTCCAAAAACCATTTTGTGCCAGAAACGCTTGGCTAATACCGGCTTTCGGTTGGTCGTTTGTTTGCTGCATCATACGCTCTAAATAGCGTGCAATAACATCTACTTCCAGGTGAACAGTGTTCCCCACCTGATAATCTTTAATCACCGTTTCTTGTACGGTATGTGGCACGATGTTCAAATCAAAAATGGTTGCGCCAGCCGGTGCATCTTCAATCGCATTCACGGTCAGGCTAACACCATCAATGGTGATAGAGCCTTTGGCTGCAATGTACTTAGATAACTCTGCAGGCGCTTTAATTTTAAAGCGAACGGAGCGGGCATCTTCATTGCGGCTCAAAATAGTCCCTAAACCATCAACATGACCCGTGACCATATGGCCACCTAAACGAGTCGCTAAGGTTAACGCTTGCTCTAAGTTAACGGCTTTGCCCATTTTCCAGCCGGTAATATTGGTATGAGTGATCGATTCTTTCGAAACGTCTGCCCAAAAACCATCACCCGGTAATTCAACCACGGTTAAACAGACACCGTTGGTGGCAATACTATCGCCCAATTTTACATCGCTCAGGTCTAGCTTGCCGGTATTGATGCGTAAACGGATGTCACCTTGCTTGCTTTGGCTCGCAACGACCTGACCAACCGCTTCAATAATTCCTGTGAACATTAAGTCTTCTCGTTAAAGCCAGCTTGGCTCTTCAATACTAATTTTAGGTCATTCCCAACCATTCGCACATCATGCCAAGACCAGCGAATTTGCTGATCCATATTTGCGAAGGGTAAGTTAAACGCAGGTCGTGCGTCACTGCCTAATAATGTCGGCGCGGTAAATATCACCAGCTCGTCGACTAAATTTTTCTCTATAAACGCACCTGCTAAGGTTGCGCCCGTTTCAACCAAGACTTCGTTGATGCCTTGCTTGGCTAATTGTTCTAGCAAGTGGGTTAAATCTACTTGCTGCTGGCCATTATGCTCGATTGCTTGTGCCTGTAAATAATCCACTTGTGACACATCACTCGTTATCGCTTGTTCAGCCTTTGTTGGGCTCACAATCAATATTTTCCCAGCATGCTTAAAGATATTCGCATTTGATGTAACTCGATGCTGACTATCAATAATGACTCTTAGTGGCTGGCGACTGTCTGCTTCAATACGCACATTCATTGACGGATCATCAATCAAAACAGAATCGGCGCCACATATAATCGCGCAGCTTTGTGCGCGTATTCTTTGTACTTCTGCTCGTGCTTCTGGGCCAGTAATCCACTGACTCTCGCCGCTTTGCATGGCCGTGCGACCATCTAAACTGGTCGCCATTTTTAAGCGAACATAAGGCAGCGCTGTTTTGTTTTCGCCTGCCATACTCATGCGCTTAATAAAACCAGGATTGAGTTTAGCGGACTCTGCGGCTAAGCAGTTATCCACAACCTCAATACCAGCAGCGCGCAGCTTATTAAATCCATTACCCGCAACGTCTGGGTTGGGATCGGTCATGGCACCCACAACGCGTGTAACCTTGGCGTCAATCAAACCTTGCGAACAAGGTGGCGTACGTCCGAAGTGGCTGCAAGGCTCTAACGTTACATAAGCCGTTGCACCTTCTGTATCATTGCCGCGCTGTTTTGCATCGGCAATGGCATTAACTTCAGCGTGGCCTTCACCGGCTTTAATATGAAAGCCTTGGCCAATAATTTCATCATTCTTAACCAGCACACAACCTACGCGAGGATTAGGGCTGGTGGTATATAAACCTTGTTTAGCGAGGCGAATGGCTAATGCCATATATTCTTGATCGCTCGCCATCTCAGTTTTCTTCTTTAGTTTGTTCAACAACTTGAGTTGAGATGCGCTCAATCTCTTGGCGGAACTCATCGATATCTTGAAAACTGCGATATACCGAAGCAAAACGAACGTAGGCCACCTTGTCTAATTGACGCAGCTCAGCCATGACTAATTCGCCTACAACTAGGCTTTGAACTTCGCGTTCACCTAAGGTACGTAACTTATGGGTAATATGGTTTACAGATTCTTCAACTTTATCGATGCTGACAGGGCGTTTTTCGAGCGCACGGTGAATACCTGCGGTCAATTTATCTTCATTAAAGGGCTCACGCGTACCGTCTTGCTTAACGATACGAGGCATGACCAATTCAGCAGTTTCAAAAGTGGTGAAACGTTCACCACAGGCCTGACACTCGCGGCGACGGCGAGTTTGTTGGCCGTCAGCGACAAGGCGAGAGTCGATTACTTTCGTATCGTGTTCGCAACAGAATGGACAATGCATAGTAAAGAGCGCGCTTTTAAGTGTAAAAGTCGCGCGATTTTACGGCATTTTTGCTCATTTAGCGAGTACTAACTGCGTTCAACTTCCGCGAAGGTATGAGCTATTTCAGCCTCAGGTTCAGGAGTAGCTTTACTAACAATGATAATTGCGATGGTTGCTAAAATGAAACCAGGAACAATTTCATAGATATCGAAAATACCACCGGTTAGCTGCTTCCAAATTACAACAGTAATGCCACCTACCAAAATACCGGCAAGGCAACCTTGGCGATTCATGCGCGACCAGAACAAAGAGAGAATGATTGCTGGACCAAAAGCTGCGCCGAATCCTGCCCATGCATAAGATACTAAACCTAGCACAGAGCTCTCAGGGTCGAGGGCAAGAAGCCATGCAATAACAGCGATGCCTATTACGGCCATTCGGCTGATTTTCACCAAGGATTCAGGAGACGCTTGCTTGTTAAAGATAGACTTATAAAAGTCTTCTGTTAACGCGGCTGATGATACCAGTAGTTGTGAATCGGCTGTCGACATAATAGCGGCTAAAATAGCGGCTAATAAAATGCCAGCAATAACAGGATTAAACAGTGCTTGTACCAGTGTGATAAATACTGTTTCTGCATCAGCTAAGGGTGTTTCAAAATAACCAATACCTGCAATACCAACAAAGAAAGAACCGATTAAGCCGATTAAGGTCCAGGTAACAGCAATACGACGCGCTGGTTTAATATCATCTTTGCTTCTGATTGCTTTAAAGCGAGCCAGAATATGAGGTTGACCGAAGTAACCAAGACCCCAAGCCATCAAAGAAACAATGCTCATCCAACCTAACGCTTCGCCTGTAGACTTAGTGAACGGATCTAATAGTTCAACATTTGATGCGGCTAGAATAGCGCTTGGTGCTTCGCCTAATTCCATAAACGCGACAACAGGTACCAGCATCAATGCTGCGGCCATTAATAAGCCTTGTACTAAATCGGTCCAAGATACGGCCAAAAATCCACCGACAAAAGTATAAGAAACAATGGCGACCGTGCCGATGGTTACTGCAAGGGTGTAATCCATGCCAAATACAGTTTCAAATAATTTTCCACCAGCCACTAAACCAGAACTGGTATAGAACAAGAAGAATAACAAGATAAAGAAGGCAGAGATGACTCGAATAGCGACTTTGTCGTTAAAGCGGTTACTAAAGTATTGTGGCAATGTCAGGCTATCGCCCGCCAGTTGGGAGTATATGCGTAAACGAGGCGCTACGATTAACCAGTTCAGATAGGTACCTAAAATTAAGCCAAGTCCTAACCAGGAAGCTTCCCAGCCAGCAACATAAGCATAGCCCGGCATTCCTAATAACAACCAACCGGACATGTCTGATGCGCCAGCTGAAAGTGCAGAGGGCCATGGCCCAAGGGATCGACCACCAAGGATATAATCTGATAGATCGTTGGTCTTTTTATAAGCCCATAAACCGATCCACAGCATAGCGCCGAGGTAGATGAAAAATGTTATTGCGACTGAGTATGATGCACTCATAAGGTGCTCCTTTTTTAATTGTTATTTTTTCATTGTTATTGTGTAAGCGTAGTCACCACCACAGAATTCGTGGTGATGACTTTAAAACGAATAAAATGCTGGCACTTATTGTGAAAGCAAACTCGCGTTTCCTCCAACCGCAGTTGTATTAATGGTGCGTACTCGTTCAGTAGCGAAACGTTTCAGGTAATTAGGACCGCCCGCTTTAGGACCTGTACCTGATAAACCTTGACCGCCAAAAGGTTGTACGCCGACCACGGCACCTACTTGGTTGCGGTTAACATAGCAGTTACCAACACGTATCCGAGATTCGATATAAGCCGCCGTTACTTCGTTACGACTATGAATGCCGAGTGTTAGCCCATAACCTGTTTGGTTAATGTCGCTAATTACTTGGTCAAGTTCATCGGCTTCGAATCTGCAAATATGCAAGATAGGCCCAAATTCTTCTTTGGACAGATCGCTGATTGAATCAATTTCAATCATCGTTGGTAATACATAAAAGCCTTTCGCTAATACGGCATGTCGTGGTGCTTGTGCCAATAATTTATCTTGGCTCTGCCAGTGTTCACAATGCGCTAATAAACCTTGCTGGGCTCTATAATCAATCACTGGGCCACAGTCAGTCGCGTAATATTCTGGGTTACCCACAACAAAGCGCTGTAACGCTCCGGTAACTAATTCGACAACACGATCAGCAATATCATCTTGAACGTATAAAACGCGCAATGCAGAACAACGCTGGCCTGCGCTAGAGAAAGCAGAGTCCATAACGTCGGCAACAACCTGTTCAGGAAGAGACGTTGAATCAACAATCATTGCATTTTGACCACCGGTTTCTGCAATAAATGTGGGAATCGCACCATCACGCTGAGCCAAGGTCATATTGATGTGTTTTGCGGTAGCGGTTGAACCCGTAAATACAATGCCGTTTAAGCGGTTATCACTGAGTAGGGCATCTCCAATCGTTGCTCCAGCACCTGGTAGAAAGTGTAAAACGTCGCCAGGAATGCCCGCTTCATGCATGAGTTCGACGGTGCGCCCAGCCACCAGAGAGGTTTGTTCGGCAGGCTTCGCCAAAACACAGTTACCTGCGACAAGAGCGGCACTGACCTGACCCAAGAAAATCGCTAGAGGGAAGTTCCAAGGGCTAATGCATAGAAAGGTTCCACGGCCAGCGTAATAATGCTCATTGCTCTCGCCAGTTGGCCCCGGTAATTGAGTTGGCTGCGACATTTCTTGGCGTGCTTGCTGGGCGTAATAGCGGCAAAAATCAACGGCTTCTCGAACCTCGTCAATTCCATCTTGCAGCGTTTTTCCCGCTTCGCGAGTACATAATGCAATTAACTCAGCGGTATGCTGTTCTAGCAAATCGCCGGTGCGATCTAGGCAGGCCGCACGTTCAATAACAGGGGTTTGGTTCCAACCAAACCAAGCGTTATCCGCGCTTGTTAATGCTTGTTGTGCTTGTTCGGCAGTTGCCCAAAGCAGATCGCCGACTGTTTTTTCATGGTCGTAAGGGCTTTGAATAACATGGAATTGCTGTGGTGAATCTTCTTTGTCTGACTTTTTCTTGAGCGCTTTACCATTAATAATCGGGCCAAATGACCAATGCGTTTGCGCAAACTGCTTTATGTCGGCTAGAAGAGGCTCGCGTTCAAATTCAACCGCAAGATTGTAGCCTTGTGAATTTCGACGCTGACCATTTTCAACTGGAATATATAGCTCACCTGGACGTGGAATTTTCACATTACGATAAATACCATGGCGTTGCGCTTGTGCAACAGGAGAAACAATCAAGTCGGTAACAGGCGTATTGGCGTCAACCAAGCGATGGACAAAAGAGGAATTCGCCCCGTTCTCCAATAAACGACGAACTAAATAAGGCAGTAGGTCTTTGTGTGCGCCGACGGGGGCGTAGATGCGTACATTAATTGTATTTTCACTGATTAACGTATCATAAAGTGCATCCCCCATACCGTGTAAGCGTTGGAATTCGAATGGACGGTTTGGATTCGTCGCGGCCATTTCGGTAACGGCCGCGACGGTATGAGCATTGTGGCTAGCAAATTGTGGATAAATACAGCCATCAGTCGCCGCGCTTAATAAATAACGTGCACATGCCATGTAAGAGACATCGGTATTTTCCTTGCGGGTGAATACCGGATAATCTGATAAACCTAATTGCTGAGCGTGTTTGATCTCAGTATCCCAGTAAGCCCCTTTTACCAAACGAACGGGAATTTCGTCACCTTGCTCGCGAGCAAGACTGGTTAGATAGCCTAAAACAGGGAGGGCGCGCTTTGAATAAGCTTGAACTACTAGGCCAAATAAGCCCCAGCCTTTTACATCTGGATGCTGATACAGCTTGGTGAATAAGCGCAGTGATAATTCTAAACGATCGGCTTCTTCTGCATCTACGGTAATCGCGATGTTCAGCTGACGCGCTTCTTTAATTAGGGTTAAAACACGCTGATAAAGCTCACTCATCACCGCGGTATGGTGTGCTTCTTCATAGCGTGGGAATAACGCCGAAAGTTTTATCGAGATACTTGGCTGCGGACGATCTGCTCGCCAGGCATCATGACTTCCAGCAAGGCTGCGAATAGCACTGAGATAAGATTCGAAATAGGTTTCAGCATCGGCATCGGTAAATGCGGCTTCACCCAGCATGTCGAATGAGTAAGTATAACCTTTGGCGCGGTAACTCTTGCTCTGCTTAATGGCTTCATCAATGGTGCGTCCTAAAACAAACTGCTTACCCATGATGCGCATGGCTTGATGCATCGCACTACGAATAACGGGTTCGCCCGCACGTTTAACGAGTCGAGATAATAAGTTTGCAGGTGTCTTTTTCTTGCTATCAACGCCAATTACCTTACCCGTGAGCATAAGACCCCAGGTTGATGCGTTTACTAATAGCGATTCTGACTTACCTAAGTGTTCATTCCACTCAGCTTCAGATAATTTATCGCGGATTAAAGCATCGGCTGTTTCGGCATCAGGAATACGCATTAAGGCTTCCGCCAAACACATCAGAATCACGCCTTCTTCATTATCGAGGCTGTACTCTTGAAGCAATTTATCAACCGCGTGGGCAATATCGCCTTGGTTGCGAATGCTATCAATCAATAAGCGTGCGCGATCTTCTGTTTTATAGCGAATTTCTTGGTCTGGCTCTGCTAGCAGGCACAGCTCTGGCATTAATTCATCTTCATCAACCGCATAATGATTAACGATTCGATTAAACCATTCATGACTGGAAACTGTTTGTTCGCTCTCTGAGAGCATTTGACTCGCATCAAATGTGTTCATCCGGTGCTCCTGCTGTGCATCAGCAATAAAAAATCAACGACTACAACGTTATTATAGTTATCTATAGTTTTGACCATTGAGATTGATTACGAATCTCGGTTAGTAAGATTGACTATAGATTGCTTATCGAAATTTTAATTGTAAGAAGATCCGTAGTTTTTGTTAAAAACTCTGTATTGACAGGCTATGTCGTTCTTTTCGGATTTGTCCGGGGGAAGTATTGAGCTTTGCTTTCACAACATGGTTCAACGCGCTCTGATTTGTGAACCCGGTATCGGCTGCAATTTGAGCGATTGTTAAGTCGGAATTGCGTAATAGCCAAATCGCTCGTTCAGTACGTTGCTGAACAATATATTGATGGGGGGTAAGCCCTTTCAGTTGGCGAAAACGTAGGTGAAATTGGCTATTGCTCATGTGACAAAAGGCCGCCAATTGATCGACACTCATTTTTTCAGACAGATTTTGTAAAATGTATTCATTGAGCGCGTTAATATCTAAGCGTGAATCTTGGGTGAGCTGAGCCAGTGGTTGTTGTAGGCGATGATGCAAGCTGAAGACAATTAATCCGATAACATGAGGCTGCAGTGCTGCATTATTTTGCAGGGCTAATTCATCACTGAGTGCGGAGATAAGCTTCACTAACTGTCTGTCTAATAATAAGAACTGAGCCTGCTGGAAAAGTGTCTGCATGATAGTATTGTCAATACTGTTGTCGAGAGGATCAATATTAATCACTAAGACACGATTTTTACCCACACCTTTAAAGGAATGAAAGCAGCCTCCTGGTATTAAACAAGCATGATTACTTTCTAGCGTGATGGTTTGTTGCTGGTTTAATTGCAGACGTATCTGTCCGTTGAGGCCAAGAATAAGCTGGTGGTGAGTATGGTGGTGCTGCTCCCACTCACTATTTATTTCTTCAATATGGCCATCAGCAGGTTCAGACATGGATAATTGCAACTTTCAGATGAATTGAAAAATTATAGTACATCGATAGTAATCTATTGTGATTTAGTTAAGGCTTATATTTAACCAAAAAAGCCCGCACTAGTTTTCACCAGAGCGGGCTTTTGATGATTTGTTGGCTTAGATATAAGCCAACAAATCATAGCGTTTATTTATAAATAGTGCTTATTTATAAACAGGCAGTGTTTCACAAAGTGCAACAACCTTAGCTTTAACCGTTGCTTCAACAGCATCGGAAGTGCCGTCTTCTAGCGCGGCTAATACATCGCAGATCCAGTTAGCCAAATCAATACACTCAGCTTCTTTAAAACCACGGCTTGTTACAGCAGGGCTACCGATACGTAGGCCAGAAGTAACAAAAGGAGAGCGAGGATCGTTAGGAACAGAGTTTTTGTTCACTGTGATGTTCGCACGGCCAAGCGCAGCATCGGCATCTTTACCGGTGTATTCTTTGTCGATTAGATCAACTAGGAACAAGTGGTCGTCAGTACCGCCAGAAACGATCTTGATGCCACGGCTGATGAACGTCTCGGCCATTGCTTGAGCGTTCTTAACAACCTGAGTTTGGTAAGCAACGTAGTCTTCAGACATTGCTTCTTTGAAGCACACCGCTTTAGCCGCGATTACGTGCATCAAAGGGCCACCTTGAGATTCAGGGAATACCGCAAAGTTAAGCTTCTTGTTTAGCTCTTCGTCGTCGTTCGCCAAGATCAAACCACCACGTGGGCCACGTAGAGTTTTGTGAGTTGTTGTAGTAACAACATCAGCAATGCCCACTGGAGATGGGTAAACGCCTGCTGCGATTAAGCCAGCAACGTGTGCCATATCAACGAACAAGTAAGCACCCACCATATCGGCGATATCGCGGAAACGCTGCCAATCAACAACTCGGCTATAAGCAGAGAAACCCGCAACGATCATTTTAGGCTTATGTTCTTTCGCCAATGCTTCAACTTGATCGTAATCGATTTCGCCCGTTGCTGGGTTCAAACCGTACTGAACAGCGTTATAGATACGGCCAGAGAACGATACCGAAGCACCGTGAGTCAAGTGACCACCGTGAGCAAGGCTCATACCCAAAATGGTATCGCCAGGCTTACAAAGTGCCATGTAAACCGCACCGTTAGCTTGTGAGCCAGAGTGAGGCTGAACGTTAGCGAACTTAGCGCCAAACAATTCTTTTGCACGATCGATAGCCAGTTGCTCGATCACGTCAACGTGTTCACAACCACCGTAGTAACGCTTACCAGGGTAGCCTTCAGCGTACTTGTTAGTAAGCTGAGAGCCTTGGGCTTCAATTACACGAGGGCTAGTATAGTTTTCAGAAGCGATAAGCTCGATGTGGTGTTCTTGACGAGCGTCTTCAGCTTTCATTGCTTCCCATAAAACTGGGTCGAAGTCGGCAATATTCATATCACGGCTAAACATACGGAGATTCCTCGTATAAAGGGTTCGGATCTAGAGTCATTTATGGGCGGCATTCTACATCAAACAGAACGCTCTCGCACTTGAATAACTGTCAATAACACCATGACAGTTATTCATTTTCGCCTTCCAGAGATAAAAAGAGTAAAAATAGCTTAAAAGCTGATTGCTTGGTTAGTTTTTAGCGGGTAAAAAGTAAACATTTTCACCTGTTGCTGAGCCTTCGTTCCGTTAAATATTGGTCGTGATTTTTTTGATGCGCTTTACAAGATTGCTTCTATCATAATCACTCATCGGTTGTGCTGCTTGCTGTTGCTTAATCATTTCCGTTTGGCTCAGTACAAAGTCACGCTGTTCCGTTGATTTTACTTGGGTCGCGAGTACGTGCAGGGAATCCAGTATTTTCATCGTCACGGCAATGTTATTTTCAGACTGCTCTCTTATCTGATCAAAAGCTGCGGTAGCAATTGCGGTAAACGTTAATGCTTTGCATACCAAGCGTAATGCCTCGTCGTCATCGTGTATATTATGCTGAGGAAATTCTTTATCCGTTAAATTACAAAGCACGGCGCTTAATTTATCGATGCAGGTGATTGCGGTATAGGGATCATTAATACCAGGCGATAATGCTCTTAAGGCTATCTCGACTAATTGATGTATGGCAAATTCTGGGTCTTGCACAGGGGTTCGGCAAGAGCCCTGAATAATATGACTGATGATTGTTGCCGCCATTGTTTCTTCTATCGCATCTTCGGCATAAACCGTGGCGACAACGGCATTTTTTACAATAAAATCACCCGCCGAAAAATGCAGCTCTATTAAACAGTCCGATGTTGACGCTAGGTTAAGCAAGCTCTCTTTATCAACCAATTGTAGGTAGCCGCTGCAATGGGCTTGTACCGTGAGTTTATGCGTGCTGTTTTTTTCATTAGCCAAGGATGTTTCTTTTTGCGTTTTGCCTTTATCGTCATCGATATCTGATGATGTAGGAAAAAGCTTGGTTATGTTTTGATGTAATTCGCAATAAACATCATCAATTACTACATCAGCTTGAATCGATTTAGAAACGTTATGAATAAAATAAATTAACATGCAAACACTGAAGCAGGTCATCGCAATGGCAACCGCAATGGTAATGCCCGGTTCAAAGGCATAAGGTTTTTTAAAGCTTAATGCGCAAAATATGACGATGCAAAATAAGAAGGTAGAAAGGAAGGTTCCCAAAACAATTTGAGTGCCTTTATCCATCATAAAATTGCGCATCAAGCGAGGGCCGAACTGTGAGGATGCCAGCGTTAAGGTTACGATAGTAATTGAAAAGGCGATACTGGTAACGGTGATCATCGCGGCCGCCATTGTTCCCAGTAATGACCTTACGGCTTCTACATCGGTTGCGTATAGAAAGGAAACAGCGCTTGCATGAGCTTGTGAATGAGCAACATCTAAATAAATAGTTGCTGCTGCAATAGAAAGCGACAGTACAATCATTAAGCTAGGCACAAACCAAAAGCTAGATTGAATTTTTTCAATAAGCGGTGCTAATTTTTTATTCATGCGTATGCCTACTTGAGTGCAGAGGTATTAATCATATCAAGTAAAGACTGGGAAGGAACCGGTTTACTAAAGAAAAACCCTTGAACTTCCTCACATTGAGTTTGTTGTAAAAATTCCAGCTGTTCTTTTGTTTCAACTCCTTCAGCAATAACCCCCAAGCCTAGGTTGTGTGCCATGGATATAATGGTACGAGTAATCTGGGCATCGTCGGCGTTATTAGGCAAGTTGTGAATGAAACTTTGATCAATCTTTAATGTATCGACAGGGAATTGTTTTAAATAATTTAACGAGGAGTAGCCAGTACCAAAATCATCAATGGCAACACGAACCCCCATATCCCTTAGTTTCGATAGTGCGTCTAGGGTATGGCCTAAATCATCAATCAAAATACTTTCTGTTAATTCAAGCTCTAGCTGATTTGGGTCTATCCCCGTATCTTGAATAACCTCTTCTACAAGAGGA
>Ga0193962_1001279_pt1 | contig 11747 bp, 11 predicted proteins | sample FB_5_MG_FD_140335 | JGI IMG/M metagenome (GOLD analysis project Ga0193962, IMG submission 140335) | Microbial mat bacterial communities from the Broadkill River, Lewes, Delaware, United States - FB_5_MG | ecosystem: Environmental > Aquatic > Freshwater > River > Microbial mats | place: USA...
ACTTGTAACCTGCTGCCCAAGACCATGTCATGCCTAATGCTTGAGCATCTGTCCACATTGTACCTTGCCCGTTAGCACCAGAGTTAAATTGATCTTCATCTACGCCTATTCCAAACGTTACTTTAGTGTAGTTTGCAGCTGGAATATTTGGTAAGTTAATAATTGTGCTTGTAGCATCTGATTCATTTACAAAGAAATAGCTTTCGCTTTTTGGGACTGTATATGTTGATCCATCGGCTTTTGTCAATACAATATTACTTACTATATAAATAGCATTTGTAGCTTTAATCACTTCTCCGTTTGAGTTTGTGTATGGAGTATCAAACGCAAAATTTGCGTCGCCATAAACATTGTCAAATTCTAATTTTAAGTTACCCTCTCCACTTACTGAATTGTTATCATCATTATCTGAGCAAGAAGTAAATGCTAAAGCTAAAGCTATTACAGCTAAAATATTTTTTAATTGAAATTTCATTTTTTTAATTATTAATTTTAAACATAGATTTTTTGATTTGAATCATTCAAGTTTCAAATCTAATTGACGTAATAGTCGTGTTGAATTTAAAAAGCTAAAATAAATTTAGGCATAAAATTCAACGAATAGTTTTAAATTAACAATTACTGGTAGGTGGGTGAAATATAGAAGTTAAGATATCAATATTATAAAAATTTTGATAAAATGAAAAGTTTTCATTTGAATCAAAATTTTTATAATTAGAAGACTGGAAAGTTGAAATTACTTCGCAAAAAAGCACTTCAGTTTCTTGTTTTGTATTTTGCTTTTTGTCAGAATTTATAGGTTTTTCGTCTTCAGAAGCTTTTGAAAGTTCTTTCATTAAATGACATTTACCATTACATTTTAATTCTGGTTTTTCAACGTTTTCACATAATTGAGTTGATATATATTCATAATTCACAACGTAATCAATAACTGGTAGCACAGGTTTGATTAGCATTAAAATTATAACTATGAATATTATTTTTTTCAAAAGTTTTTTATTAGTATGCAAATATAAGAAATTAGGTTTCTATATAAACAAATTAAAATCCAAAATTTACATTCACAAATACATTACTCCCCATTCTTGGTATATTGTTCCAATCAGCAAAAGTAGAATATTCGCTATCTAATATATTCTCTATTCCTAATCTAATGTTTAGTTTGTTTTTATCAATATCAAACATATAATTTGAAGCGAAATTTACAATTGCATAATCTGGTTTTTTAATTTCACCATATTTTGGAGCGTAATTAGAATGAATCAAATTACCTTGTAAAGCAATTTCAGAAGAAAATTTTCTTTTGTTAAATTGTAATTTTGAGTTATAAGCTAATGGACTAATAAAAGGCAAGTTTTCTTCATCGCTACCTTTTCCATAGCTATAAGTAAATTGATTTGTCCATTTTAAATTACTTATTAGGTGTGTTTCGAAATTAAAAACCGATTTTATTATGGTAGCATAATCTAATGCGTTGTATATTTTTACGCCACTTGCTCCAATAGTCATTGGTAAAATTGATACATCTGGAGTTCCAATAATATAATTTGAAATATGAAAATATGATGTAGTTAAGGATGTTTTAAACTTCGGTGGCTTATAACTAATTCCTAAAGAACCTTCAACCGATTGTTCGTTTTTTAAATCAGGATTTCCTACATAATCATATCGATCAAAACTATTAAATAAATAAAATCCATATCCTTCTGAAATAGATGGAGCTCTTTCTCCATAAGCTAGTCCAAAATTAAACCCAAAGCTGTCTTTTTTCCAGTTGTAATTTGAAGCTAAACTTTTTAGAATTCTATTTTGACTGGCTTCCATATTTGGATAAAATATTTGTAAACTTTCCAAACCAAATGTGCTTTTAATTTTATTATAATGATTTCCTAAACTTGCAGAAACTTTTACACTTGAATTACTATTAAATTCATAAGTGTCGTTTAAATAGATTCCATTGTAAAACGTAACAACATCTGGCCAAGTAAGCATAAACATTGTGTTTTCGTTTGGGTCACTTGGATACATAGTCATTTCTGCTTTTGAACGATTGTAAAACGAATTGAAAGTAGCTAAAAAAGTGTTGTTTTTTACTTTTCCATTTAAGTTTAAATACATTCCATACGTGTCGCTCCAGCCAGGCATGTCCATATGAATAGGTACACTTGGACGCTTTGTGTCGTCCATTGTATGTGTAATGGTATTGTAGTATATCTTTGTTTCTAGTTTATTTATGATACCATTTAAAGAAACGTATTCAAATTTTAGAGAAGAGATTAAAGCTTCTGCTAAAGAAACATCCATTGGCAATGCTGGATAACCTACATTAGTTGCTTTGTCGTAAATAACGGCTGCTTCAAAATATTTATTTTTATTAACCAGATAACCTGTAGTACTTGACAAGTTTAGTTTTCTAAATTGTGAAAAATACACTTCATTATTGTTTCCTGCCTTATAGTTTTCAGCATCTCTAAACATGATATTGTTGTCTGTGAAAAACAAACTGTCAACATAATTTATAGCAGCTCCTATTATTTTTTGTTGGTTATTGAATTCATAACCTGAGTTGATATAACCATTTATTCCTTTTTTAGCAAATGTACTTTTACTTCTTTTTAAATCTATTGAACCCCCAATTGTTGGTCCATGACAACTTCCATTTTGACCAGAAGAAATCTCAGCTTCAGAAAGATTTGAAACTTCAACATATGATGTAATTGGATCCATTTTATCGGTACAGGCACCAAAAATTCGCATACCATCAATGGTAACAACCGTTCTTTCTGTACTCATGTTATTGATGTTAGGTTCCCAAGCATATCCTCCTCTTTTTATCATTTCTACTGTTCCTGCTTGTTGTAGATATTCGTCTATAGTTGATAAAGGTTTAAATTGTTTTTGATCTAATGAACTTACTTTTTTAATTACAATAACCTCATTTAAATTTATACTTTTTATTGAATCGTTTTCTTGTGCAATTAAAAAAGTGATGTTAAAAAGCAAGGTTAATACTAGCGTTAAGTTTCTCATTTATATATTTTTTTATACACTTTATTTAATTTTTTTAAATGAAATGATACGTTAGAAGAAAGTAAAAAAGGGTTGTAAGTTTCAATTTCAACCCTTTTTTAAATTAAAACTCTACTTCAAAATAAATGCTACTTGCAGTAACAGATTCTGTAATTTCGTCACCTTTTAAAACTTCATCAGATGCGTTTAATAATTGTAAGTTAATTTTCCAATAACCTGTCATTGTTAATGATAATTTTCCATGATATAAATCATCGCTAAACTGAGTTAAATTAACATTATTTGGTGATCCGTGGTTTCCCATACTTGGCATTCTTGGATCAATTTTAATAGTATAATTATCAACTATTGGAAACGACATCATTGTTTGCATTTTAAATAATCCAAAAGTAGCGTTGTTAATAGCGACTTTTGGATCAGATGGATCAATTAATGCTAATATATATTTTACATTATCTGTACCCGTAAAAGTTGTAACTCTTTGTTTTGTAGAAGCAGGAACATCAATAACAGCTGTTGCTGTATAATCAACTTCATTTATTGTATAATTAATTTCTAAATCCCAATATTCTGTTGCGTTTTGAGCCATTTGAAAAACAATATATCCATTATATAATGTTTCTTTTAAAGGAGTTCTAGAAATTGAAGACATTGGGCATGAATGCGTCAAAGAAGTCATATGCATTTTCGGCATCCAAGTAATTGTTGCGTTGTCTTCATATTCGTTTGTAGTTTTGTTTTTAATACGAAGAGAAATACCATTATAACCTTGTTCTAAAGCCCCATTAGCATTATATAATTCTATAATATGTGTAGTGTTTTCAATTTCTTGAATTTTATTTAATCCGTCGAGTTCAGATTGAGTTGAAGAATCGTCGGAAGAACATGATGCTAATGCTCCTAATAAAAATAGGAAAGTATATTTTAAAGTTTTCATTTTAATTTTGTTTAATTTTAGACATAAGTAAAGTGTATTGACTAAGAAATAGCCAATAATTTTTTATTGAAAGAACTCAATAAATAATATAATTATGCTAAAATCGGAGGGTGAAAAATGGAAGTGATATTTATTCGAAAGTATATGCAATTGTATAAAGGCTGAATCTTTTTATCGATGTATATAATAGGTTTAAATACAAAAGAAGCTATGTTCTCGCAAAATAAAACTTCAAAAACTATAGTATTACTTCTTTGTTCATTTGCTTTTGAATTATCTTTTTTTGCTTCACTAGCTAACTTTTTTTTCAAATGACATTTACCATTGCATTTTAATGCTGGCATTTTAATGTTTTCACATAAATGAGTTGAAATATAATCATAATTAATTATGTAATCAACAACGGGTAAAATTGGTTTGATTAACATAAAAAGAATTATTATGAATATTGCTTTTTTCAACTTGAAATAATTTATAGAGTAAAATTAATATTTGATTTTTCAGAGTAATATGATTCAAATCATATATCGATAAAAATTATATTCTTTTTCAATTTCTAATAATTATTTCAAATATAAAGGCACATTTTTTTAATTAAATATGTGAAAATAATTTTTAGTTTATGATTTGAGTCATAAAGTAAGGGTTGTGTTATTCCGAAATTTGTAGTATAAATTAAAAATAAAATTTATGAACAAGTTATCTTTATTATTAGTAATGTCTGTTTTGTTCTTTTCATGCGGAAAAAATAAATCAGATTCAGGAGAAGATTTTTCAAAGCCAACTGTAGCTGAAGAATCTACTGCAACTGACGCTTCTTCTTATGATCCAAATAGAGGAGAAGGAAAACATACCAATGTAGAATTAGGAGCAGCATTAGACCAAGCAATGGCTGCAAGTGGTGAAAAAGTTTCTAGTGTTAAATGTACTTCTTGTCACAAAATGACTGACGAACGTTTAGTAGGTCCAGGCTGGAAAGGTGTAACTGAGCGCAGAAAACCAGAATGGATTATGAACTTCATAACCAATCCAGACCCAATGATTGACAAAGATCCAGAACTACAAGCGCAATTGGAATTGTGTTTAGTGAGAATGCCTAACCAATCATTAAACGACACTGAAGCACGTGAAATTTTAGAATTTATGCGTAAAAATGACGGTGTAAAATAAGTAATTTAAAATCGAAAGTATATGAAAAATAGATTTTTAAAAGCAACTTTTGCTACAGTATTAGTCGCAGCCTTTTTTGCCTCATGTAAACCTAAAAACTCAAGCAATGCAGTTAGTGGTGACGCAGCTTCAAAAGTATATGTTGCACCAGGAAAGTATGACGAATTTTACAATTTCGTTTCAGGTGGATTTAGTGGACAAATGAGTGTTTACGGTTTGCCAAGTGGTAGAATGTTAAAAGTAATCCCAGTATTTTCTGTTGATCCAGAAAGTGGATGGGGTTTTAGTGAAGAAACAAAACCTATGTTAAACACTTCACACGGTTTTGTTCCTTGGGATGATGCCCATCACCCAGAAATGTCTCAAACAAATGGAGAAGTAGATGGTCGTTGGGTTTTTATCAACGGAAACAATACACCACGTATTGCTCGTGTAGATTTAAAACGTTTTAAAACTGCCGAAATTATTGAGTTACCAAACAGTGCAGGAAATCACTCATCACCATTTATTACAGAAAATACAGAATATGTAGTTGCAGGAACTCGTTTTGGAGTACCAGGTGATTACGAAGAAGGTGATGTACCAATTAATACGTATAAAGAAAATTACAAAGCACACATTAGTTTTGTAAAAGTTGGAAAAGAAGGTGAAATGGATATTGCATTCCAATTACGTTTGCCGGCAGTAAATTTCGATTTATCTCACGCAGGTAAAGGAAAATCTCACGGTTGGTTCTTCTTTTCATGTTATAATTCAGAACAAGCTAATACACTTTTAGAAGTTAATGCTTCTCAAAAAGATAAAGATTTTATCATGGCTGTGAACTGGAAAAAAGCAGAAGAATATATCAAAGCCGGAAAAGGTAAAAGAGAAAAAGCTAGATATGCTCATAACTATTGGGATGAAAAAACACATTCTGCCGTTTCAGAAATGAAAGAAGATGTTTTAGTTTTGGATGCAATGGCATTAAAAGATATTTGTTACATGATTCCTTGTCCAAAGTCACCTCACGGTTGTGATGTGGATCCTTCAGGTGAATATATTGTAGGTTCAGGTAAATTAGCGGCTTTAATTCCTGTATTTAGTTACACAAAAATGTTAGATGCAATAAGCAAAAAAACATACGAAGGTGATTATAATGGAATTCCAGTTCTTAAGTATGATGCCGTTTTACATGGTGAAGTTCAAAAACCAGGTTTAGGGCCATTACATACAGAATTTGATGGGAAAGGAAATGCTTATTCTACAATGTTTGTTTCTTCAGAAATTGTAAAATGGGATATTAAAACCTTAAAAGTATTAGATAGAGTTCCTACTTATTACTCTGTGGGTCACTTAATGATTCCAGGTGGTGATAGTAAAAAACCATTCGGAAAATATATGGTTGCTTATAACAAAATTACTAAAGATAGATATTTGCCAACAGGACCAGAGTTAACACAATCGGCTCAATTATATGATATTACTGGTGATAAAATGCAGTTGCTATTAGATTTTCCAACTATTGGTGAACCTCACTATGCACAAGCTGCACCTGCTGATTTAATTCGAAATAACGGACAGTATAAATTCTATAAAATTGAAGAAAATCAACATCCTTATGTAACCAAAGGTGAAAAAGAATCTAAAGTGGTTCGTAACGGAAATGTGGTTCATATTTACATGACTTCAACTCGTTCACACTTTGCTCCAGATAATATTGAAGGAATAAGAGTAGGTGATGAGGTTTATTTCCACATAACTAACTTAGAACAAGATTGGGATGTACCTCATGGGTTCTCTGTAAAAGGCGCTAAAACAGCCGAATTGTTAATCATGCCAGGAGAAACTTCTACCTTAAAATGGATTCCAGAAAGAGTTGGAACATCGGTATTCTATTGTACAGATTTCTGTAGTGCACTTCACCAAGAAATGCAAGGTTATATTAGGGTGTCTCCAAAAGGAAGTACTACACCACTTACTTATAGTGTTGGAACTAACATGCCAGCAGTTAAATAAACAAAAATTCTTTAAGGGAACAGTAAAACAGTGGGTTAACTGTTCCCTTTTTTAAACTTAAAGTTATGAGCACCTCAAAAATATCATTACTTTCAAAAGGGTTACTTTTGATTGTGAGTGGATTGTTTTTTGCTTCTCTTTTTTTTCCAATGTGGCAAATAGAATTAGAAGCACCACAATACCCTGAAGGTTTAGTCTTGAAATTACATGCACATAAAATTGGTGGTGATGTTGAAATCATCAACGGATTAAATCACTATATCGGAATGGCAACTTTGCACACCGAAAACTTTATTGAGTTCAAAGTTTTACCTTATATCATGGGATTCTTCGGATTATTTGCCTTACTATTAATTTTTCTAAAAAGCAGAAAAGGAACTTTAGTCTTATTTGGAACATTTGTTTTATTTGTAATTTTAGCTGCTATAGATTTCTATAGATGGAACTACGAATACGGACATAATTTAGATCCAAATGCGGCTATTATTGTTCCCGGAATGGCTTATCAACCACCCTTAATAGGTTACAAACAATTACTTAATTTTGGTGCTTTTTCAATTCCAGATATTGGAGGTTGGATGTTAGTTGGTGCTGGATTATTGATGTTTGCTATTGTATTTAAAGAATATGACTTAATGGCTAAGTTCAAAAAAAAAGGTAGTGTAGTTGCTCTTCTATTTCTAGCGAGTGGAATATTTGTTTCTTGTCAAGGCAAAGAAGTTGAACCAATAAAATTAAATGTTGATCAATGCGCTTTTTGTAAAATGAGTATCGCTGATGGAAAATTTGGTTCAGAACTTATCACCACTAAAGGAAGAATTTATAAGTTTGACGACTTAAGTTGTTTATCAAGTTATGTAAATGAAAATAAAACAGAAGTAAAGTCGTATTTTGTAAATCAATATACATCAGATAATGTATTAATTCCTGCTGAAACAGCTTACTATTTAAAAGGGGGTTCAATTTCAAGTCCAATGAGAGGAAACATGGCTGCTTTTTCAAGTCAAGAAGAAGCCAATTCAGTTAAAGATAAATTAGAAGCAACAGAAATTACTTGGGATAATATCATCAAACAATAGTAATGAAAAAAATTAGCTATATACTTTTCTTATGCTTTTTATCCTTTACAATAAATGGACAGAGAATAGAAGTTGGTGCTACAAAAAACATCAAATCTATAAAAGAAGCAATAGCTTTAGCAAAAGCTGGAGATACCATTGTGGTTCATAAAGGAACTTACCGAGAAGGAAATATTACAATTGATAAAAAAATTGTTCTTTTAGGAAAGGATTATCCCGTTTTAGACGGACAAAAAAAATTTGAAATTCTTTCGATAAAAGCAGATAGCGTTGTAGTAAAAGGATTAAAATTTATTCGTTCTTCTTTTGCTTCTATGGAAGATCCAGCGGCAATTAAAGTATATAGTCATAATTACATTCGTATAGAAAATAATATTCTAGATGACAATTTTTTCGGAATTTATATTCAAAACGGAAAAAACTGTATTATTAAAAACAATATCTTAAAGGCTTACGGAAAAGAAGAACAAAAACTTGGAAATGGAATTCATTGTTGGAAAAGTAATGATATTCAAATAATCGCTAATAAAATTCAAGGTCATCGTGATGGTATTTATTTTGAGTTTGTGTACGATTCCATAATTTGGAGAAACATCAGTCAAAATAACATTAGATATGGATTGCATTTTATGTTTTCACACAACGATTCTTATATAACCAATACTTTTAGAAACAACGGAGCTGGAGTTGCCGTAATGTATAGTAAAGATGTGAAAATGATTAACAATAAATTTGATGAAAATTGGGGACAATCTGCTTACGGACTTTTATTGAAAGAACTTAATGATGGATATATTTTAGGTAATAAATTCATTAAAAACACAGCAGCTGTCTATATGGAAGGGTCTAATCGAATGAAATTTGAAAATAATTTGTTTCAAGAAAATGGTTGGGCAATGGTCGTTCAAGCTAGTTGTGATGATAATGTGATTTTTAACAATAACTTTTTAGGTAACACATTCGATATGGGAACCAACGGAAGTTTAGTGTTGAATAATTTTGATTCTAATTATTGGGATAAGTATGAAGGCTATGATTTAGACAAAAATGGTTTTGGAGATGTTCCTTATCATCCACTGAGTTTATTTGCCGTTTTAGCCGAAAGTAATCCTTCAACGATGTTGTTGTACAGAAGTTTTATGATTTCACTTTTAGATAAATCGGAAAAAGTATTGCCAAGTATTACACCTGATAATTTTATAGATAACAAGCCTTTAATGAAGTCTTTGCCAATATGATAGAAATAAAAAATATTAATAAAAAGTTTGGGAAATTAGAAGTGCTAAAAAACGTTGACCTTACTTGTAATAAAGGAGAATGTATAGCCTTAATTGGACCAAATGGTTGCGGAAAAACAACCTTAATTAAAGCCGTTTTAGGCATGGTTTTGCCAGATAATGGAACTATTCATTTTAATGGAAAATCAATTGCTAAAGAATATTTGTACCGAAATGACATTGGATATATGCCACAAATTGGTCGTTATCCTGATACAATGACCATCGGACAAATTATCGAAATGATAAAAACAATTCGAAATTCTAACGAGGCTTTAGATGAAGATTTGATAAAAGCATTTGAATTGGAAAAAATGTTCGACAAACAAATGCGAACACTTTCTGGTGGAACAACTCAAAAAGTGAGTGCTACCATAGCTTTCTTATTCAATCCTGATGTTTTGATATTAGATGAACCAACAGCTGGATTAGATCCATTGGCATCTGAACTATTAAAAGAAAAAATCATCAAGGAAAAGGAAAAAGGAAAATTGATTTTAATCACTTCACATTTATTGAGTGAATTGGATGATTTAATTACTGAAATTGTTTTTATGCAAGATGGAGAAGTTCATTTTCATAAAAAAGTAGCGACTCTTTTAGAAGAAACAAATGAAACTAAAATTTCAAAAGCGATTGCTAGTGTTTTAAAAAACAAAAAATAAAATGAACAGAATCATAAAAATCATATTATCCGATATTTTAAAGAACAAAATTATTTTGGCTTACACTTTAATTTTAGCCATTTTATCTTGGAGTTCGTTTACAATGGAAGACAATTCGTCAAAAGGGTTATTAACTATATTGAATGTAATATTATTTACAGTTCCGTTAGTTTCTATTCTTTTTGCAACCATATATTTATATAATAGTTCCGAATTTATTGAACTTTTATTAAGCCAACCCATTAAAAGGGTAAAAATCTGGATGAGTTTATTCTTTGGATTATCATCTTCAATGGTTGTTGCTTTTTTTATTGGTGCCGGAATTCCATTATTGGTTTATTCACCCAATTCCATTGGAATGATGATGATATTAATAGGATGTATTATTTCAGTAGTTTTTGTGGCGTTGGCTTTTTTAAGTTCTATCTTAACTAGAGATAAAGCAAAAGGAATCGGAATAGCTATCATGACTTGGTTGTATTTTGCTTTACTTTTTGACGGAATGGTTTTATTCTTGTTGTTTCAATTGTCAGAATATCCTATAGAAAAAGCAATGGTTGCGGTTACTGCACTTAGTCCAATTGATTTAGCCCGAATTCAAATTTTATTGCACCTTGATGTTTCTGCTATGATGGGATATACAGGAGCTATTTTTAAAGATTTTTTTGGCACAACATCAGGATTAATCATTTCCTTTTTACTGTTGTGTTTATGGGCAATTATTCCGTTTTTCATTTCCTTAAAAAAGTTTAAAAGCAAAGATTTATAATCTTAAATTATTGAGTTATGAAGAAAGATATTCAGAATAGAGAAGATATTATTAAATTAGTGGATGCTTTTTATGAAAAAGTAAAAGGTGATGATACCATAGGATACATTTTTACTGAAGTAGCTCATGTTAACTGGGATTCTCATTTACCAAGAATGTATGATTTTTGGGAAAATATCCTTTTTTGCACTGGAAATTTTGATGGAAACCCAATGATGACTCACAAATCATTAAATCAAAAAGCACCTATGGATTTTACACATTTTAACCGTTGGAATATGATGTTTAATGAAACCGTAGATTCTTTATTCAAAGGAGAAAAAGCAGAAGAAATTAAAAATCGTGCTATGAATATTTCAAAAGCAATGATGGATAAAGCGATAAACTAAACCTTATAAAAATTACCAAAATTTTCAGTTCGCAATATGGACTGATTTACAATTAGTATTGAAACATCAATCATGTTTTTAAGTTCGTAAAGTTCTTTAGAAATATGATTTTTGCTTTCTAGTATTTTCATATCATTTTGTAAAATGAGTAATTTTTTTAAAGTTTCGTTCAAATCATTATTGTTTCTAACAATACCAACGTTTTGTTGCATTAAACTTTGAAGTTTTGTTCTTATTTTTGAATAGTCATCTACTACATCAAACTGATTTTTTTCCTGATTAATATCATTATAATGAAGTTTGTTTTCAAATGAAAATTTCGAATTTATTTTTAAATATTCAAAAATCCTATCCGAATAAACCAAAGCTTCCAATAATGAATTTGAAGCCAAACGATTTGCACCATGCAAACCTGTATAAGAACATTCACCAC
>Ga0193962_1001283_pt1 | contig 11742 bp, 14 predicted proteins | sample FB_5_MG_FD_140335 | JGI IMG/M metagenome (GOLD analysis project Ga0193962, IMG submission 140335) | Microbial mat bacterial communities from the Broadkill River, Lewes, Delaware, United States - FB_5_MG | ecosystem: Environmental > Aquatic > Freshwater > River > Microbial mats | place: USA...
CTACAAATGGATAATATTTTAGAGAATGATCTTTCACCAGTTCAGCAATCAACTCAGGTCTTGTTCCGCCCAGCAAATAGTCAACATTCAAATCCATGGCTACTTTAGCCGATTGTTTTTCACTTTCAGCATCTAAACTTACCACCTCTAAATAAACTGTTACTCCTTCTTTTCGTAAATCCTCAGTAAGATTCTTTAATTCTTCAATAGACAAACCAATATCCTTAAATCCTATGTGCTTTGCTCCTGCTGCCGCAATCTCTTTCACATATTTTCTGGCATCAGAAATGGTCTGATCATCCTTGGTCAGCATAAATATAAAATCGATACTCATCTTTCTTGTTAATGTTAGTAGTTGTGTGTTTGAAAGGCAAAAGTAACATTTTATTGAATGCTTTATTCATTATTTTGCGCTCTATTAATCTAGTCTCATATGCAGTATTGGATAAGGTTTACCTGAGGAATCCAATTCGGAACGATTGTAAGTAGTAAACCCAAACTTTTCATAGAATCCAATCGCTTGTGGGTTGTCTTCGTTCACATCTACTTTCGTTACATTTTGTTCTTTTAGAGCATACTGCAAAAGAGCTTTTCCTATTCCCTTTCCACGTGCATTTGGATGAATGAACAGCATCTCCAAATTCTGGTCTGCAACACCACTAAAACCAATTATATTGCCATTTTCATTTTTTATACATCTTAACTCTACTGCATCCAAATAAGTATTTAAAATCAACGGCTTAAAATATTCAATATCCTCTTCCTTTAAAAAATCATGAGTTGCACGAACCGATGCTTCCCAAACATCAACAACTATCGGATATTCTTTTTTATTTATATTTTCAATTTTATAATTCATAATCATATATTAATTTCTTTTCACCTAAAACCACATCACATAATAAATCCCCAACCATATATCTCCTTCCATTTGTTATTAATTCTTTTATAAATGGAAATCCACTCGTCACCGCAATCTTCTCCACAATCATAATATCTCTTTATAATAACAATATTCATCGATTTTGAAAATAAGGGCATACTTATTCTGAAACACTCCTCATTCATTTCAAAATCTCTAAAATCAAATGTATTGTACTTAATAACCCAAAGAAACTCTTTTCTGGATTGCTCTTGTCGAATGATATACAATTTATCCTGTGGACTAAATATAGAATCCACATTAACTCCTTCAACTTCAAAAAGAGAATTCCAGTCGGTGAATTGACTTGAAAGTTTTTTAGGATTCATCAACTCAACTGGCTGTTTAATAAACGATAATGAATCATTAGTTCCAGTGTTAAATTCATGAGCAATTTTATCTAAATATGCATTTAAAAATTCAGTAACAATTGAATCCGAAATGACATCATTATAAGATTGAGCTCGGGCTGAAACTCCTAATATAATTAGGATTGTAATGATTAGAAAATGTTTCATTTTGTAAATTTCGTAACAATAGAACTATAATATTCTCACACTTATTAATTTTTATTAATGACTCGTGTTTCAGATATTTTATCGTGCCAGCCAACAGAACTATCCATAAGAAAAGACAACTGTTCAAAAGGAATAAAACGACTAAATGTTCTTAAGAGAAAATCTAAAAAACCGACCTTATCATTATCAATACGAACAATTTTTGTTCTCGTAATAAGTTTCCCTATTGTTGTTTTAAAAATACCCTCAAAAATTAAATAGTACAGTAGTGCAACTGGCAAAAATGTGAATTCCAAATCCATACTTTCTCCCTCTTTCAAATTCTCAAAGAGCCCCATCTTTGTCATTACTATTATGAATAGCGGCAATAGAATCAACCATAAAATGGAAATGCAGATTGTATCAACCAGCCAATTTGTAAACCTCTTTGTTTTTGATGCAATTGAATTAGAACTCATTTTTTAACTCCGTTCGTATAATAAATTGTTTTTTCTTTTATGCCTGTATTTGACCAATAATTCCATTCTCCCTCTCTCAATCGATGTTTAAAATATCCGCTTATTTTTATCCTACCATTTTCATGATATTCACTATACTTACCATCCAAAACTTCAGGATTTAAATTGGAGCAATGAGATTCACCTTGCAATGTATCATTCATAAAATAATCTCTCATAATGTAATCTCCAGTTACACTGTCCTGGATTGTTTTACGGTAAAATCTGGCTTTCCTACTTTTGCTTGTTACCTGCCAATTTTTATCAAAAAATAAAAGAGTAGAATTGGTGGTAAGAAAATCTTCATCACAATACTTTATATCTTTCCACTCATTTTTTTCTGTAGAAAGCAAATCTGACAAATAGTAAGAATGCTGATCTTTTTTCAGTTCTTCATACAAGTTTATTTTCACAAGCTGAGAAAAATTGCCATTAATACAAATATGAATGTCTCCAGTGTTTAAATTACAAACTGTAGAATAAATGGTTTTTGAAAATAAGTTATTCTGATGTGTTTCTTTAAGAACAGACATAAAGTTATTCACACTTACATCCAGATTATTACAAAGTTTACTCGCCTTATTATATCTTCCACTTCCTATATTGTACCAAGCGGGTTTCTTTTCAACATTAGCACTTTCAATTCTAAAATTAGAACAAACTTGATAATTCTTTTCTTTCCTGCTAATTACTAATCCCTTTTTATCATGAGTTATAATTGCACTTTCACCCTCAGCATCAACCACCATTAATTGAGATATCGAAAAACCTTCCCAATGGTATTTTTCAAACACATGTATTACTTCATTAACAGTAGCACATTCTTCCAGTATTTTATACAATACATTCCCTCCAATATCCAACTTACCAGTAATATTTTCATTTGCAACATAAGGATAAGCTCTTAATCCATCCCAAAACAATCCTTTTTCGTTTATCCCGGACTGAACTGAGCCATTGTATCCAAATAATGCATGTCCATATCTACCCTGTTTGGCTGGAATAATAAAAACCTGAGAATTGCTCGGCTTAAAATCCTCGTTACTACCAACCAATGTTACTTTCTTATTTGCTTTAGTAAAAACTGTACATGCATATGAATCTTTACAGATAAAACAGCTAAGTAAAAAACACAAACCAAATAAGTATTTATTCATTTTTTGATACAATCTATTTAAACAGTGTTAATAATTTCACTATCCACTGCTATACAAAACTTAATAATCTTAATTAAAGATCTTTATGTAAGAGTAGAAGAATTCCTTTATTGGTAGCTAGAAAAACATTCCCCTCACGATCAATAACAAAATCATTTATAATATTCTTATAATTCTTTTGGTCATATCCAAACCGCACGATTCTCTTCTCTTTCATCATATATAAAGCATTAGACTTCGAATTCATCCAAATCTCATTGCCGACTCCTCCCCTAACTTTATTAATATAGTTTGATTTTATAACACTATTCGAAGGATTTATATTTTCCCATTTGTCTTCTTTGTAATATAATAATCCACCGTCATCAACAGACCCACTAAAAGCCATCAACAATCCATTATTTTTTTCACAAAATGATCCGATCCAATTGTTACTTATAAAAGAGTTGACATCTTCTTCATAATGCTCAATTTTATTATCACCATAAATAAACAATCCATCATAAGTTCCAACCCAAATTTTCCCGTTATAAGATTTAATGGCTTTGCAATAGTTGTACGCTTTATTAAAATAGAAGGAATTATATTTACTTTTTGAATCCAATTGAATTGTATCGTATTTTGTTTTATGAATCTTAGGATTAAATAATTTCGACCATTTTTTTGAATTCTTATTAAATATATTGATACAATTATCTGCACCTATAAGAATTGAATCATTTACTGAACTTATACTAGTTATATAATTACAAGTTAAACCTGAATTTTTGGTGTTTAATAAGCGTAGTGAATCATTTACAATATGTATCAATCCAGATTTAGAATAATCTCTTCTGTTTTTATATGGAACCCATATTTCACCATCTTTATCTGCATGTATTTTGGCTTCAAACAAGCGATCCCAATTATCAGTACCATAGGAGTATACTGTTTTATTTTTCAAACAAAATATCCCCTTATATTCAGTAACAAACCAAATAAAACCAAATTTATCAATTTCAATTGCTATAATTCTGTCATCCGGAAATCCTTTAAAACTCTCCTTATTAATAACATAGCTATAATTATCAAGATGTGTAAAGAAGTTATTAATTTTCGGAATTTGCTTATAACTCACCTCTGAAGATAAAGTATAGCGATTTGTTACATAAAGATGATCTGAAAAAAATAAATCATCTATAGATAAAAGAGGCTTTGTAGTTGTCTTTTTATTGAGTAGATTCTTTCCTATCAAAAAACTATCATTTGAATATTTTTCTGTTAAAACTACTTTATCATCAACAGTAGAAACAAATATCCATTTTCCATGTTTTAAACCATTCTTAAATTTACCATTCAATCTGTATTGTTTACTTCCTATTAAAACAAGGTGATCAATTTCGCCATTACCATTCTGCAAAGTCTGAGTATTTTTCGAATTGTAAAATTCCAGTACTTTCTTTTTACCATCAGTATATTCCATTTTTATCAACGGCTTACCTGTCGCATAATAAAATGTCCAGATTCCTTTTTTCTTGCCATTCTCAAAAAAACCTTTTATCAACACATTTTCATTGCTATTTCTTTTAATATATTCCCCAGAAAGCTTCGCATTTTTGTAATTTCCAGATGATATTGAAATAGAATCGTTAATGAGTAAATCTTTAAAACTACCTTCATATACCCCATTCTTAACAGTTGTCAGTCTACAATAAGTTGCTTTATTTTTTACGGTTAATTCCCAGTTAGCATTATAATATAAAGTGTCTTTTTTAGCATCGAAACTTAGTACTGTACTGATATTTACAAAAAAAAGTAGTAACGTTATTCCTAATTTCATTTAATCGTTATTTAAAACAAGTTTTAGTGTAAAATGGATATTGCCTTTTTAAATTGATTTTGATATTCATTCTACCTCCTATTTTTTCAATAAATTCTCTCGCTAAATTATAAATCCTATTATCGAAACAAAACTTCAACTATTTCTAGTTAAAGTTTTACATTCTTCAATCTATCAATACAGTATTTAAACATGTTTATTGCTTCTTCAATTTCTTGTTTATCCATTTCATTTATTACAAAATAAATGGACAATGCATTCTTCGATTTTATCGTATTGAAATCGAAATAAGCAATCTTTAGTTGTTCCAACCAACTCCTAATTTTATGATCCAAAAATGAATTCAATAGTTTTGATTCATTTGTTTCAATGAAAAATTTATCATCAAATTCTTTATCATTTATCTGCAGTTCCTTCTGTCCGAAGACTTTCGATATTTTATCAAAGTAATCTTCGCAACGAATCGAAAAATTGAATTGATTATTAGTAATTAATGGATAGCTAAATATTGGAGTCTTAACCTCGCTGGTAGATACTTTAATATTATTTCTCCCGTACGGAATGTGAACATCTAAAAATAAAAGACTATTGTACATCACATCCTGCCTCTCATAATTTGTTATCTGCTCCAAAAGTCCTTTATCTGAAAAAACTCTCTTTCTTAGCTCAAATTTTCCAAACTTCTCACTGGCAATTTCTTCCCAATTCCTTACCTGTTTATTTACCTGATCAATCGTAAATCTACTTCCTTCTCTTTTCATTTTATAATTGTTCATTTAGATTAAGGTTTGAATCTGCATTCACTGTTTCCTTCCAAAGGATGTTACTATATTCTCTAATGTTATCATTTTATTCATTAGAAAATCTAACTTGATCACTTTAAATATTTAATGCAAAAAAAAGCGTTCCATTGCAATAATTACTACTGATATACTATTTCGGAAAGCATGAATAAAAGATGTTATCCAGAAACTTGATTCTTTCCTATCTTGAAAAATCAGGTACGATTTCGCAAGAAAAAATCCAGATGGAACTACCAAAATTGCATACCAAATACTATAGCTGACATGCAATAAGGAAAAAATTAATATTGAGGCTATTAATCCAACATTATGCGAATTTTGTTTAAAGAATTTTTGAGCAAGATAAATTGGGATAAGCTGTGCCATTATAGTTTCAAAAATAGGTGCTATAATAACAGTAAGAATAATTAAACCTAAAAGGCTTATTACATCAGTTTCAAATCCTCCTAAATCACTGATTTTAAATCCAAACAATTGAAATAAATAACCAATAGGAATTGAACACAAAATCATTAACAAACCAGTTATAATAATGAAATTAAATGGTTTCAAAACTAACCATCTGTGATATAATACAACTATTACATTCATTTTAGTGTTTTTAGTAGCACACGTTATTTAGCGTCCTCAGATAATTGTAATTTATTTTAGGATCCAATCGAATAGTGTTCCTGAAGATTGTGCCAATAGAGCAAAGGAAAGAAAGCCTAGCATGTAAGAAGCGAATGCTTTCCAATAGGAGGAAATTCTTTTCCCATTAAAAAATTGTCCTACAGCCCAGGTAGTATAGATCATTCCAAGAATTGATGCAGTTTGCATCACTCGTATATGCGTTACTCCTTCAAAAATTGCAAAAACAGAATAGATCAACATTCCCATGCCTAAAACAAAACAGAGAAGTATTAAGATCTCGAAATAATTGTAATCGTATTTTCTGAAAAATATTTTAATCCAAATGGCCATAAATGCTCCAATTAATATATTGGTATATCCATAATGAGATTGTATCCAGTTGAAAATTGAATTTGTAGTCGCATCATCGCTACTAAACTCAATATAACCACCCATCACACCCAAATATTTACATACAATTGTATAAATCAAGGAACTAACTATTATAAATACAAATGGCTTTATAAGCCGATTTCTATTCTCGAGTACAAATTCGCGAATACATTCACCTGGTTTGGTCAGCAATTCTTTTATGGTATACAATATTCCCTTTTCAAATTGAATCACTTTACGAATTTCAAGTAAAATATAAGTACCATCTATTCTTTTTAGATTTACACTCAGCCCGCAATTGGAACAAAAATTACCATCTACTGTATGCGTACAGTTTTTGCATGTATTCATATTTTTTAATTAGGTTAGGTTTCAATTATTCAATACTCTTCTCAAAAATTAAATGAAGATTCTTTAAATCACTTTTTTCTTTCAAGTGTTCATCTATTTCTGTCTCTCCCATGCTTTGAATTTTATAATCTGGAAGAACCTCTCCAAAAAATAGTGATACAAATGTGTCCACAACTCTCTCCTTTAGTATATGTGAGACCTTGTACTTTTGAATGATTGATTTTTCCATGCCGATGTGCACAATCTCATGTATTATTGTGTTGGCAGGATTTTTATAATTTTTAAAGTCACCTTCCTTAGTTGTAAATAATGTTACCCACCCGGTATCTTGGTTGTAACTCCCTCCACTTCCATATAAGGTAAGAATCACTTTATAATCCTTAAACATCTTAAATTCCCAATTAAAAGATCTCTTTGATAATTCAATTTGATGAATAATATTACTTATTAATTGTTTCTGCTCATTCACTTTTTCTAGAGCCAACTTGTAATCACTTTCATTATATACTTTTGATTCAAGCAATTGATAAATTGAAGAAAAATCATTATTACTAAAAGTTCCATTTTTTGATTTAACAATCAAAGAATCTATCAATTCATCATCAGGAAGTTTAACAATGTATCCTTGTTTTTCAAAGAATTCAATATCTTTAATGGTTCTCCATATCGAACTTGCTTCTTGTTCTATCGAAGGAATATCAAAAGAGAATCCCTCTCTTCTTTCTTCCGATTTATACGAAGAGAATACCAGTAATGCTATTAAAATTGAGTTTATTAGTTTCATTATATTAAGTTATTCCTTATTCTTATCTCCTTTTTTAAACCAATTTTTAGGATTAAAATAGGCTTTGTATTTTACGAAAAGCTCCTTGCCAAGCAGTAATCCTCCGCCCCAAAACAGCACCTCACCAATAATTAAAGAAACAGTGGAGAGTGTAATTTTAGTTTTGGATTCCAAATCAAGAAATGGAATTGCAGGGATAATTAGAAAAAACGGAATACAGAAAATCATCAAAATTATTCCTACTCTTATTTTCCAGTTCTTTTTTTCCATAATCCTTGTTCTTGATTGTTATTTAAAATGGATGAAAGTCAATTGATCATCTCTTTCAACACTTCTTAACTCTTAATCATCTGATTATAATATTTGCCTTTTGAAAGACAATACTCACTTTCCCAAATTTCTCTATTTAATTTTTCTCTGTATTTACTCCAGTGATTGTGTAACTTATAAGTTGCCTCCCATGCAATTTCTTTATTCTCTGCACACAGGAGCATTTCTTGCATGTACTTATTATTAACAGCCAAAAAAAAGCGATAGGATAAGATTGGATCTATACTCTCAATTTTAACAATTTTCCTTCTTACCAATGAATAAAAGGGTTCAAAATAGGTCAAATAATTCGCCATATCGATGATATCATCCTTGGTAAAAGGATTTTCTTTTTGACCATCGGCTTTTGATTCTTCCAACATCTTATATATTCGAACAATAGATTCATTGGTAATGAACTCCGTATTTATTCTTAAAATAAAATCTGCCTCATTTAAATCTCCCTCGCGTTTAAACTGAAAAAACAATGCAATTACACCTCCTGCAGCTGTTAAATTTGCAAGTGTGCTTATATAAGGGCTTACAGTTTGTTTAAAGGGTTCAGTATTCGATATCACAACAATTAGAAAAACCCCTAGAATAATAAGAACTGATTTTTTCATATTTAATTCATTTAATTGCACTTAATGTAAAAGTTAGATCCTTCGGATATTTCTTAATAATTCCTTAAAAACGCAAGGATAAACAACTCAATCCACCATCCAACTTTCTGAACTCAGAAACATCAATTTCTTTTACTTCATATCCTGCATTTTTAATTATTTCCTTCGCCTTAGGATATCCTTTAGGAACCAAAACTCTATCATTTACCCATATGCAATTGGCTGCATAACTTTCCTTTTCATCAATCTCAAGAATAGTAAATTTTTGAAATTCTTCTTTAGATAAGAATTCACCACAGGCTAATAAATTGTTTTGCTCCAAATAAGCCACTCCAGTTTTCAAATGCAATACCTCTTCCAGTTTCACTGTAAAGCCTCTCATACCGTATTTCTCCAAATATTCAATTACCTGCCTGGCACCTTCTTCATTTGTTCTCTCCGATAATCCGATGTAAAAATCCGATCCTACCATCATTATATCACCCGCTTCAACCGTTCCTGGCAACTCCACCTCTTCAATATTGCTATAATGCTCTTTCAGCACTTTCTTAATTTCTACAACCTCTCCACGTCGCGACAATGCTCCGGGATTAGTGATAATAGCACACTTATTGCTTAGTAATGCTGTATCTTCCACAAAAGTTGAATCAGGATAGTCTTCGTCTGCATTTAAAACAATTACTTCCAATCCACACTCTTGCAATGCCTTTACGTATTCAGCATGCTGTAGCAATGCCTTTTCATAATCAGGCAAACCCAATTCTGCAGTGGTCAACCCTTTTAACATGCTTTTTCCAGGCTTTCGTACAATTGCTTTTCTGAACATATCTTTTTCTTTTATTCTTAATTAAAACAAGCAATTTTAAAAAGTACAATACATACTCAATAAATCAGCAGAATGCACTTCTCAATACATCAACTAAAAATAACGATATATAAATGGTAAACAATAACAGGTAAAGATGTAAACCTATAAAAGCATGTAAAATAGAAAGGATCTACATAATAAAAGAGTAGCGTAATTTTGAGAACCTAGGGATAGATTCCCCTACTCGTATTTTTTAACTATGCGAATGCTGGATTGAAATTGGACCGTATTGCTTACCTGCTCGAAGATATGAGCAGGCAATAGCAGCGGAAGTCCTAAAAAGAAGATGCATTGTCCTCAGTAAGAATTTGACATCTTAGCTGATTTGCGAAAGGTTTAGCGTCCGTTTAGCTCTTTTTACGTTTCAGAATTTTTTCAATTCTATTGTTTATGATTTCCGACAAGTTCCACATATACAATTTCCGATCGGTTGTACTATAAAACTGTACAATAACTGCATCAAGCTCTTTGTTATAATTTGCAAAACTTTGATATCCAGGAACCCAACCAGCATGTTCATATTTATAAATTGTGGAATATATTTCCTGTTCTCCCTCCTCAAACAACGATCCATCGTTCAATGCCCTTAGAAAATTACCCACATCTTCTGCTGTTGCATGCATGCCATAGTCGTTTTCCTTTAAATCATGGGGATATCCTATATGATAACCGCTCATCACATCTTCAATATTCACCTCACTCACCGAACTAAAAGTGTTCTTAAGATGTAGTGGATTTAGAATTTCTTCCTGAATGAATTGAAAGTTACCATAGCCCAACACCTCATCCATGATTTTATTGAGTAACAAATAGTTTGTATTGCAATACTCATAGTCTTCTCCTGGTTCAAAATTAGCTGGTAGGTCTTTAATTAATGCAAGACTTTCTTCATAGGAACCCGTTGGAGCTGCCCAAAAATTCGGAGCGTCTGTAAAATTGGGAATGCCACTTCTATGCTGTATCATCAATCTCAAAGTGATTTTCTCAGCGTTTTCGATTCTTCCCACAAGTTCTGGTAAATAGTCGGCGATTGTTTTATCCAAAGAAAGACGTCCATCACCTACCAACTTGGTGACAGCCACAGCATCGTACAACTTACTGATACTGGCAATTTTATACAAAGCTTGAGCTTTAGCAGGAATCTTAGTTTCTCGATTGTGCCAGCCCGAAGCATAATACTGAGGAGCTTTGCCAGCTTGATCTACATAAACAATCACTCCTTCAAATCCATGACCAACAGCCTCGTCTAACTGTTCCTGAACGGTATCCGGTAAGGGTAGAATCCATGCTTTCACCAAAAGCCATGGCACAAAAAACATAGAGGTAACAGTTCCTACAAACAAGATAATTCTTACTATTCGTGTGCGTTGTTTCTTTGTCATAACCTATCTTTTTGCTGGCAATAAACTCTATTTAAATTACACCTTACTCTTTAATCAGAGATCAAATCATACAGCATATAAAATTTTGCAATGCTTAATTGTTCTCACTTATTAACATAGTCAGGATGAATTGTAAAAGTTTTAAGTGTACTTTGTCTTTTAATTCTAAAAGTAAAACCCCAGTCATCTTTAAAAATTGAATCTCCTTTTTGAATATAGCTATAAAAACCAGTTCTATCATCTTTATAAGGATGAAAACAAAATGAAGAACCATCCGAAAGCCTAATTTCTACGGTATTCCAATTGTGATTGTGCCTGTCCTTAAACTTTCTAAGGATTACGCCTTCATATGACTTTTTGAAATTTAATTTTCTATGATTCTTTTCACCTGTAGTATAAACTGTATCCGTATCTGCTATCACTTCCTCCTTATCCATAAATATTGAATTTATGGCATTAATAATCATACAAATGACTGCAATACCAAAATAAAGACCGTATGTAATTTTTCTCCTCTTAGATATTTCCATGAATAGTTATTCAATTAAAAAACTTAAGGTAGCACTCTTACTTTTCTTGCAGAGAAGGATCATTAATATATTCGACGAACTAATTCTTCCTTTCACAAACCCATATTCTTCTCGAGAAATAGGATTTCCCTTTTTTAGTAACGCTACAACAATCTGATATTTGAAAACCTGCAC
>Ga0193962_1001284_pt1 | contig 11735 bp, 12 predicted proteins | sample FB_5_MG_FD_140335 | JGI IMG/M metagenome (GOLD analysis project Ga0193962, IMG submission 140335) | Microbial mat bacterial communities from the Broadkill River, Lewes, Delaware, United States - FB_5_MG | ecosystem: Environmental > Aquatic > Freshwater > River > Microbial mats | place: USA...
CAGGCCCTGCAGTGGGCGATCAGCTATCCGAACCGATTGCGTCACTGTGCCGTGATCGCCTCGGCAGCCAAGCTCAGCGCCCAGAACATCGCCTTTAACGAAGTTGCACGTCAGGCGATCAGCAAAGACCCGGAATTCCACGACGGTCACTATTACGAACACGAGACCGTACCACGCACCGGGTTGATGCTGGCGCGCATGGTCGGCCACATCACCTATCTGTCCGATGACGGCATGCGTGACAAGTTCGGCCGCGAACTCAAGGACGGCAAGCTCAGCTTCGACTTCAACCCCCAGTTCGAGGTGGAGTCCTACCTGCAGTATCAGGGCGAACGCTTCTCCTCCTCTTTTGATGCCAACACCTATCTGTTGATGACCAAGGCACTGGACTACTTTGATCCCGCCGGCGAACAGGGACACGATCTCGCCGCTGCGCTGAGCCCGGCACAGTGCGACTTTCTGGTGGTGTCGTTCACCACGGACTGGCGTTTCTCGCCGGAGCGCTCACGCGAGCTGGTCGACGGCCTGATCGCCGCCGGCAAGCCGGTCAGCTATGCCGAAATCGACGCGCCCCAGGGCCATGATGCCTTCCTCATTCCGATCCCGCGTTACATGGAGGTGTTCCGCAGTTACATGAACCGGATCGCCAACGCCCTGCCCCAAGCCAAAGGAGGTGCCGACCATGCGCGCTGATCTGGAAATCATCAACGAGTGGGTTCGCCCCGACTCGCGAGTACTCGACCTCGGCTGTGGCGACGGCGAGCTGCTGGCCCACCTGAAAGCCAAGAAAAACGTATCCGGCTACGGTCTGGAAATCGACCACGACAACCTGACGGCCTGTATCGACAAGGGCGTCAGCGTGATCGAAAAGGATATCGACGACGGCCTCGCCTCAATCGGCAACGCCAGCTTTGACACCGTCATCATGACTCAGGCACTGCAGAGCATGCACCGCCCGGACCTGATCGTCGACGAAATGCTGCGCATCGGCCGCGAATGCATCGTCACCTTCCCCAACTTCGCGCACTGGCGCGCACGGGGCTATCTTGCCTTCCGCGGCAAGATGCCGGTATCCAAGTTTCTGCCCTATACTTGGTACAACACGCCGAACATCCACTTCTGCACCTTCAAGGATTTCGAGAACCTGTGTGTTGACCGCAACATCGAGATTCTGGAGCGTACCGTCGTTGACCACACCCACCGGCACCGCTGGTGGATAAAATTGTGGCCCAACATGCTCGGCGAAATCGCCATCTACCGTATCACCCGCTAGGGCACCCGATACCAAGGAGGACAACATGCGTTTTTATCATGCAACCCTGAGCCGTCTGCTGGCCATCGCCGCACTGGTCTTCAGCCCCATGGCGCTGGCCGAACAGTCCATGGCCGATGGCCGTTACGAAATTCACTACAACGCTTTCAACTCCAGCTTCATCACCCCTGAAGTGGCACAACAGAACGGCCTGGTCCGCAGCAAGTACCGGGCACTGGTCAACGTCTCGGTACTGGAAATTGGCGCAGACGGCAACAAGCAGCCGACCACCGCCATTGTCTCCGGCCAGGCCGCCAACCTGCTCGGCCAGGCTCAGCAGCTGGAGTTCAAGAAGATCGATGAAGGCAACGCGCTGTACTACATCGGCAGCTTCCGCTTCACCGAAGATGAACAACTGAAAATCACGTTACGTGTGCAGCCGGACCCGAACCGCCCGGCGTACAACATCGAATTTGATCAACGCTTTTACGTCGACTGAGTAGTACACCGCATGATAGACAAGATTGTTCTGGCCAGCGGCAACCGCGGCAAACTGAAGGAATTCGGCGAGATTTTTGCCCCCCTGCAGATTGAGGTGATGCCGCAATCGGCATTCGCCGTACAGGATGCCGAGGAAACCGGGCTCAGCTTCGTTGAAAACGCCATTCTCAAGGCGCGCCATGCCGCGCGCATCACCGGACTGCCTGCACTGGCGGATGATTCCGGCCTTGAGGTCGATGCCCTCAATGGCGCACCGGGAATCTACTCGGCACGCTATGCCGGTGAAGGCTGTGGCGATGACGAAAACAATGCCAAACTGCTGCAGGCCCTGGTACAGGTGCCCGCCGAACAGCGCACGGCCCGTTTCCAGTGCGTACTGGTGTTCATGCGCCACGCCGAAGACCCGACCCCGCTGATCTGCCAGGGCAGCTGGGAAGGCCGTATTCTGACCGCACCTCACGGCCATAACGGCTTCGGCTACGACCCGCTGTTTTACGTGCCGGAAGCCGACTGCGCCAGCGCCGAACTCAACCCCGAGCAGAAGCAGCAATACAGCCACCGCGGCAAGGCCGTGCGCCAGTTCATCGCCGCCATCGGCCCATGGCTCAGCCACGCATGAGTCTGCCGCCACTGTCGTTGTATGTGCATATCCCCTGGTGCATACGCAAATGCCCCTATTGCGACTTCAACTCCCATGCCGCGCCGGAGCAACTGCCCGAGGCCGCTTATGTGGACGCCTTGCTGGAGGATCTGGACGCCGAACTGCCTCTGGCGGCAGGGCGCCCCCTGCAATCGATCTTCATCGGTGGCGGCACGCCCAGCCTGTTCAGTGCTGCCGCGATCGACCGTCTGCTGCAGGGTATTCGCCAACGGATCGCACTGGTCGCGGACGCCGAAATCACCCTGGAAGCCAACCCCGGTACCTTTGAACGGGCGCGTTTCGAAGGCTATCACGCCGCTGGTATCAATCGCCTGTCAATCGGCGTGCAAAGCTTCAACGCTGAACATCTGCAGCGCCTGGGCCGCGTCCATAATCCGGACGACGCCCTGCGTGCGGCCGATGCCGCCGTAGCGATATTCCCGCGCGTCAATCTGGACCTGATGCACGGTCTGCCGGGACAGAGTGTCGAGCAGGCACTAAGCGATCTGAAACAGGCACTGGATTTCGACCCCGGCCACCTGTCCTGGTATCAGCTCACCATCGAACCCAATACCGAATTTCATGCCCGCCCGCCGCAGCTGCCGGTGGACGAATCCCTGTGGGATATTCAAGAGCAAGGCCAGGCGCTGCTCGACGCACGGGGCTATGCCCAGTACGAGATCTCGGCCTATGCCCGCCCGGAACAGCAAGCCCGACACAACCTCAATTACTGGCAGTTCGGCGACTATTTAGGCATTGGTGCCGGCGCCCATGGCAAGATCAGCCATTACGATAACGATGGCCAGCTGCAGATCCTGCGCCGCCACAAGCAGCGCCAGCCCAAGGGGTATTTCGAGCCCGCCCGCCGACTGGCCGGGGAAGAAAGCATCGCGCTCGATGATCGCGGCTTCGAATTCATGCTAAATGCTCTGCGTTTGACTTCAGGCACGTCTGTAGACTTGTTTAAGACCCGCACCGGGGTTACCGTGTCCACTTTAGAGCCTGTCTTGAACAGAGCTCGGCAGATGGGTTTGCTGGTCGACGACAGGTCGCTGCTGGCCCCCACCCCTCAGGGACGCCTGTTCCTGAACGATCTGCTGGCACTCTTCCTGGATTGAAGCGTGCTCACCCGGTTCATGGATGCAGTAACTGAACTCTGGACGCCCTTCGGCATGACCATCAAACAAAAATTGACCACCCTGATCGCCCTGATCCTGGCAGGCTTCATTGGCATGGGTCTGATTATTCATTACACCCTGGGGCAGTACCGTGAACTGGTCATGACCAGCCAGACTTTGACCCAGGTGGAAACCCGCAAGCTCGATCTGCGCCGCTACGAAAAAGACTTCCTGGCGCGTCTGGATACCGACTATCTGACCCGCTTTGACAGCACCTATGACACTTTCAACACCCAGTTGAGGGCACTTCAGCAGCTACTTGAAGGTGCCGCGCTCGACGACCAGTTGAACACGTTTGCGCAACGCATGCAGACCTACCGCCAGACCTTCACTGCTGTCAGCACACTGAGAACCGATATCGGCCTCACCCCCGATACCGGCTTGCGTGGCCAGGTACGCCAAGCGATCCACTCCGTCGAACGCGAGATCCGCGCCACCGACAACAGTGACCTGCTCAGCACGCTGTTACAGATGCGCCGTCACGAGAAAGATTTCATGCTCCGCCTGGACGCCAAGTATCTGGACCGCTTTCAGCAGGAAATGACGCGTCTGCAACAGCAGATCGACATGCTGTTGCTGCCCTCGCAAAGTGCTTACCTGCACCCACTGCTGGATGAATACCAGAATGCCTTCACCCAATTGGTCGACTCTTACCGCCGCCTGGGCCTGAGTGTTGAGCAGGGCTTGATGGGCGAGATGCGCAATGCGGTCAAAAGCACCGATGAAATCCAGAACGCACTGGAACACCATCTGGAACAGCGCCTGGAAGCCGAACAGCAGCGCCTGCTGATGACCGCCATAGTCGCCATTCTGATCGCCATACTCGCTACCGTGATTCCGGCACTGTTGCTGGGCCGCAGCATCCTGCGCCCGATCAATGCCCTGGCACGCACCATGAAACAGGCCAGTGACGAACATGACCTGACACTGAGATTTACCACCGACAGCCAGGATGAAGTCGGGCAGATGGCTGGCGACTTCAATCATATGATGGATAGCTTTCGCGATCTGATTGCCCGTGTCGCCGGCACATCAGCGCAGCTGGCAACGGCTGCTGGACAGCTGTCATCAACCACACAGGACACGGCCGATGGCATCAGCAAACAGCAGAACCAGGTACTCCAGGTAGCTGCAGCGGTGCAGCAGATGGAAAGTTCCATGCAGGAAATTGCCGGCAACACCGAAAGCACCGCCGCCACCGCGGCTCAAGCCGAGCAGAATGCCGCCGACAGTACCGCGCGCGTCAGCAGCAGCATCGACGCCTTGCAATTGATGGCAGGGAAAGCGCGTGAAACCGCGAGCGTGGTTGAACAGTTGCGCAACGACAGCGACCGTATCGCGACCATGCTCGAGGTAATCAAGGATATTGCCGATCAGACCAATCTGCTGGCGCTGAATGCGTCCATCGAAGCCGCTCGCGCCGGTGAACAGGGACGTGGCTTTGCCGTAGTTGCCGATGAGGTGCGTACGCTCGCATCACGTTCGCAGCACTCCGCCGCCGAGATCGAACAGATGACCCTGAGCCTGCAGGAACAGACGCACAATGTCAGTCGCCTGATGCAGGAAAGTGTCCGCGACAGCGAACTCAGTGCCGAGCAGGCCAGCGAAACCATTGAGGCCCTGAGCACCATCACCCGCGGGGCCGCCAGCATCGTCGACATGACCACGCAGGTTGCTCCGCCACCGAGGAGCAGGCCGCCGTGGCGGCTGAAATCACACGAAATATCGAGCATATTCGTGCGATCATGGCCGGGGCCAATGATCAGGTCGGGCAGAATGCCGATGCCAGTCAGCTGGTAGCGCAGCAGGCCGCCGATCTGCAAAATGCCGTGGCCAGTTTCCGCACCTGAGTCATCCTAGAGGGTCACGCGGCGGTCAGCTCTGGCCGCCAGCCGCGTGACCTCCTCGGGGATGGCTGACAGGCAGCTGACTCGGGCATCCGCTCGAGCCGGTTGTGGCCACTGCTGCCCCGGCAGGTTGACCCATATCGTCCACAGTCCCGCGTCCCGCGCAGCCCGCACATCATTGAGCGGATGGTCACCGATGTGGACCACCTGTTCAGGGCGCAGCCCGGTATACTGCAGCGCCTGCTCGAACAGGCGCGGGTGCGGCTTGGCATAACCAACATGCTCGGCGTTGTACTGAAAATCAAACAGGTTACCCAGCAGGGTCTGGCCCACATCCGCATTGCCGTTGCTGAGCGCACCGATGATGTAGCCCTCACGCCGCAACTGTTCCAGCATCGCCTGGGCATGCTCAAACAACTCAACCTGATGTCGGGCCTGCATAAACACTTCGAACGCACGCTCAGCCAATATGATCGCTTCAGTGGCCGTGTAACCGGCCGCCAGACAGCCACGCTCCAGCAGCTTGATCCGGATCAGGCTGACACTGTGGGCGATCTCCGGCATCTCCTCCAACAACTCACGGCGCAGTGCCGACCCTTCCGCCATATCCGTCAGCTGGTGACCGGCCGTGAACAGGGGGGCATTATCATCCAGCCACTGCCAAAGCGTTCGATTGGCTTCACGGATCACCGGATCGACAGCCCAAAGCGTATCGTCCAGATCAAAGGTGACACATTTAATCATCCTGCTGTTCCTTCGCACGTGGGTGAGCTTGTTCGTAGACATCCATCAAATGCTGGAAGTCGAGGTGGGTATAGATCTGGGTAGTACTGATATTGGCATGGCCGAGCAGCTCCTGCACCGCACGCAGATCACCACTGGATTCCAGCAGATGACTGGCAAAGCTGTGCCGCAGTCGGTGTGGATACACTCGCCCCTGCGTCCCCTGCTCGGCGCCGCGCTTGCGCAGGCGCTGTTCGACGGCGCGCGTGGTCAGCCGCTGCCCACGCAAACCGACAAACAGGGCGGTTTCATCGGCGGCCGCCAGCGTGTTGCGCACCGGCAGCCACTGACGCAAGGCTTCGCGGGCCAGGCGACCGACGGGCAAACGACGCATTTTGTTACCCTTGCCCAGCACCGTAATCACGCCATCGGCGGGGTCCAGATCACGCAGGTCTACACCGACCAGCTCGGATACGCGCAGCCCTGAAGAGTAGATCAACTCCATGATCGCGCGGTCACGAATATCCAGTGGCTCGTCGCCCGGCACCGTCAGCAGCGCACCGACCTGTTCGGTATCCAGCGTCTGCGGCAGCCGCCGAGCGGCCTTCGGAGCCTGCACCGAGAGCGCCGGGTTGCGGCTGACCCAGCCTTCGCGGGCCAGAAAACGGTAGAACGTACGAGTGGCCGAGAGCAACCGCTGCAAGCTGCGCCCCGACTGCCCCTGAGCATGCAATGCGCCAATGGCGTAGCGCAATGAGGCTTCGTCCAGAGCGCTCCATATGGCGATATCAGCGGACAGCGTGGCCGCCAGCGTCGACAGGTCGCGCTGATAGTTGTTCAGCGTATGCGGGGAGAGCTGGCGCTCTACCCGCAGGTAGTGGATAAAATGCTGCGGCCAGTCCGCTTCGGCCGGCACGGCCATCTCAGGCCTCCTGCTCCTGCAGGACGCGGAACAGCACCCGACTGAGCACTTCACCGACATAGCTCAGGAACAGTGTGCCCTGGCTGCTTTGAAAGTAATGCGGGTCGTAGCTGCCGATCGCCAGCAGGCCGAGTGTATCGCCCTTGACCAGCGGCACCACCGCCGCCGACTGTACCTTGACGCTGCGCTCCTGAAACAGGAAACGGTTCATCGCCTCGGACAGCTGACCGCAGCTGGGCAGGTTGGTCTCGATCAACGGCTGCACCAGTGAATCTTCGGCGCGCGCCAGCGTGCGGATGCTGTTGCTGCCCAGAGAACGCTCGCTGAACAGCAGCACTTCGGTCTCGTCACCGTAGAAGTCGCGACACAGGCTCTCCTCGACCGCAACCGCCACGTCATCCAGCGTCCAGGCCTCCAGCAGCGCCAGCACCATGCGTTTGGTCTTCTCGAACTGGACATCGTTGTGCCGCGCCGCGTCGATCATGCCCGCCAGATGGCCGTGCAACTGCTGGTTACGCTCCCGCAGCAGCGATGTCTGCCGCTCGACCAGCGAGACCGTCGTGCCGCGTTGATGCGGAACGTACAGCTTTTCCAGCAGATGCGTATGCTCGGTGAAAAAGTCGGGGTGATGGGCCAGGTAGTCCGCCACCTGATCGGCACTGAGCGTCGGCTGTTCGAGTACATCCGGAGTGTCATTCATAGGTAGATCTGCCCTTCGAAAACGGTTGTCGCAGGCCCCGTCATGCGGACGGCCTGACCTTCGCCCGGCCAGCAGATCCGCAGATCACCGCCGGGCAGGTGTACCAACACTTCCTCGTCGAGCAAGCCCCGCAGCCGACCGGCCACCACCGCCGCACAAGCGCCGGTGCCACAGGCCAACGTCTCGCCGGCACCGCGTTCATAGACACGCAGGCGGATCTCGTTGCGGCTGACCACCTGCATGAAACCGATATTGGCGCGCTGCGGGAAGCGTGGGTGCGATTCCAGCAGCGGTCCCAGACGCTCGACCGGTGCGCTGTCGACAGCATCGACCACCAGCACACCGTGCGGGTTGCCCATGGATACAACGCTCAGTTCGACGTACTCACCATCCACCTCGACCGGGTAGCTCACCGCCGACTGCTCGGCCGTAAACGGCACTTCGGCCGGATGCAGCTCAGGCGCACCCATATCGACATCGACCTGGCGGTCGGGCAGCAGGTGAAGTACCGCATGGCCACGGGCGGTTTCCACATGAATCTCGTCCTTCGTCGTCAACCGGCGCTCACGCACGAAACGGCCGAAGCAACGGGCACCATTACCGCAATGCTCCACTTCCGAGCCGTCGGCATTGAAGATGCGGTAACGGAAATCCATATCCGGGCGGCTCGGCGGTTCCACCAGCAACAGCTGGTCAAAACCGATGCCCAGATGGCGATCCGACAGGTTGCGCACGATCTGAGGCGTGATCCGCACACGCTGCGACAGCGCATCGATCACCATGAAATCGTTGCCCAGTCCGTGCATTTTGGTAAAACGTACCAGCATGGGTATCGACTCCGCTCAGGTCTCGGGCAGCAATTGCTCGCCACGCATAAGATCATCCAGGGTCTCGCGCGCGCGCACCAGACAGGCCTGATTGTCATCAACCATGACTTCGGCCGGACGCGGGCGGGTGTTGTAGTTCGACGCCATGACAAACCCGTAGGCACCGGCAGAACACACGGCCAACAGGTCACCCGCCTGCAGATTGAGCTGACGGTCCTTGCCAAGGAAGTCACCGGTTTCACACACCGGCCCCACCAGATCCCAGGCCTTGGTATCACCTTCTTCGCGCAGCTGCGCCGGGATGATCTCCTGATAGGCACCGTACAGCGACGGGCGGATCAGGTCATTCATGGCACCGTCGATAATGGCGAAATTCTTGTCGCCGCTCTGCTTGAGGAACTCGACCCGGGTCAGCATTACCCCTGCGTTGGCGGCAATGGAACGGCCCGGCTCGAAGATCAGCTTGTAGTCACGTCCAGCCAGCTTGTTCAGCACCTGCTCGATATACTCGCCCGGTGTCGGCGGTACCTCATCGGTGTAGCAGACGCCAAGGCCGCCACCCAGATCAAGATGGTGGATGTGGATACCCTCTGCCGCCAGCGTATCCAGCAGCGCCAGCAGGCGATCGATGGCATCCAGGAAAGGGCTGACTTCGGTCAGCTGGCTGCCGATATGGCAATCCATGCCGACGACGTTGACGTGCTCCATCGCCGCCGCACGGCGATAGACCTCAACGGCGGTATCGATATCGATACCAAACTTGTTTTCCTTCAGCCCGGTGGAAATGTACGGGTGAGTGCCCGCATCCACGTCCGGGTTGACGCGGAAGGAGACCGGTGCCTTGACGCCCAGCTCACCGGCAACCGTGTTGATGCGATCCAGCTCGGTATCGGACTCGATGTTGAAGCAGAGAATGCCCACTTCAAGCGCCCGGCGGATCTCCGCCGGCTGCTTGCCGACACCCGAAAACACTACCTTGGCAGGATCGCCACCGGCCCGCAGCACACGCTCCAGCTCACCCGCCGAAACAATATCGAACCCGGCACCGAGGCGTGCCAGCACGTTCAACACGGCCAGGTTGGAGTTGGCCTTTACGGCATAGCAGACCAGTGCGTCGCGGCCTTCCAGAGCCTGTGCATAATTCAAATAGGCGCGCTCAAGCGCATCACGGGAGTACACGTACGTCGGGGTGCCGAATTCCTCGGCGATGCGGTCCACTGCCACCTCTTCGGCGTACAGGTGACCGTTGCGGTATTCGAAATTATCCATGGAAACTCTCGTTGTGATTGATGTGGTGAGCGGCGGTGTCGTCCGGCAGATACAGCGGCCCCTTCTGGCCACAACCCGACAGCAGCAGAGCACCCAGCAGCACGGCTGGCCAGCAGCGTTTCAGCATCATCAATCCCTTCATCATCGGTTGGCCGCCCCTGACAGGACGGGTTTTAACCCGCGATTATACCCTCAGCCACAGGGGCTGAGTACCGCTCGCAGCTGAGTTATACTCATTCACCGATATTTGCAGGCAGAGAGATGCAGTGATGACCGAATCCGAATTCATGACCCGAGTGGACCAGACGCTGGAACAGCTGGAAGATATTCTGGATGATGCCGAGAGTGATCTCGACTATGAGAGCAATGGCGGCATGATGACGGTGAAGTGCGAAAACGGCAGCCAGATCATCTTTACCCGCCAGCCACCGCTGAAGCAGCTCTGGGTCGCCACCCGCCACGGCGGCTTCCATTTCGACCACGATGGCGAGCAGTGGCACCGCGATACCGACCAGGCCACGCTGGCTGAAGTACTGGCCCAGGCCTTTGCCGAACAGGCGGGCGAGAACTTCGATTTCAGCGACCTCTGAGTCTAGACGCCGACAGGTGATGCTGCCGTCTGACCAACCCCAGCGTCAGGGCAGCAGGCGCTCGACAGCATGTTGCAACCGACCCAGCGCGCCGCGATTGGCGGCGACAAAATCGGCCCCTTGCCGACCCGCCGTGTGGCGTTGATCAGTCTGCTCCAGCCAACGCGCCAGCTGTTCGACCAGTGCGGCGTGGGTCTCCACCCGCACCAACCCACCCGCTTCGCCCAGGGCATCGGTAATGTTCTGGCAATTGAAGCAGTCCGGCCCCATCACCACCGGTACCCCCAGCGCGGCGGGTTCCAGCGGGTTATGCCCGCCGGTACCACTGAAACTGCCGCCCACAAAGGCGATATCGGCGGCGGCATACAGCAGCATCAACTCGCCCATGGTGTCACCCAGGTAAAGTTCGGTCTGTGTATCCGGCTGCGCGCCCTCGCTGCGGCACACCAGCCGCTCGCTGTATTGACGACACAACCGGGCGACATCGGCAAACCGCTCGGGATGGCGCGGCACCAGAATCAGCACCAGACCGGGATGCGCCGACTGCAGCTGCTGCCAAGCCTGTAACAGAATCTCGTCTTCACCCTGATGGGTACTGGCACCAATCAGCACCGGCCGACCCGACCCCAATCGTTCACGCAACTGCCGGCCAGCCGCAACCTTGCCTGCATCCGGCTGCAGATCAAACTTGATGCTGCCGGTGACTTCAACTCGCTCGGCCGGCATGCCCAGCGCGATAAAACGCTCGGCATCGGCATGGTTCTGCGCCGCGATCAGGCTCAGGTGCTGCAACATAGGTTGGGCCAGCACGGCAAACCTGCGATAGCCACGGGCTGAACGCGCCGACAGCCGTGCATTGGCCAACAGCACCGGCACCTTGGCACGGGCACACTGTGCCACCAGGTTAGGCCACAACTCGGTTTCCACGATGATGCACAGCTGCGGTCGTGTCCGACGCAAGAACACCCTCAGCGCCAGCGGCAGATCCCAGGGGCAGAACCGTTGTTCCACCCGATCTCCAAACAGGGATTTCACCTGCGCCGCACCGGTCGGTGTCATGTTGGTGATCAGAATGCGGTGTGCGGGATAACGCTGCAACAGCCAGCGTACCAGCGGCGCAATCGCGACCGTTTCGCCCACCGACACCGCATGTACCCAGATCACCGGTTGGTGAATGACGGCTCCAAGACCCAGCCGCTGACGCCAGTTGCGGCGATAACCGGGAGCCGTACGCCCGCGCCACCACAGACGCAGCAACAGAACCGGCGTGAGCACGTAGAACAGAA
>Ga0193962_1001286_pt1 | contig 11733 bp, 11 predicted proteins | sample FB_5_MG_FD_140335 | JGI IMG/M metagenome (GOLD analysis project Ga0193962, IMG submission 140335) | Microbial mat bacterial communities from the Broadkill River, Lewes, Delaware, United States - FB_5_MG | ecosystem: Environmental > Aquatic > Freshwater > River > Microbial mats | place: USA...
AAAAGTTGATACACTTTATTTTGATACAAAACTACTAAAAGATGATAAAAGTCTATTAGCCTACGAAACCATGCTTTCATATCTTCAAGATACTACACTAGTAAACTTCTCAAATGCAAAAAACCTTTATGTGATAACTTGTAAACAAGACAAAAAAAGTTTTGATATCATCTGGTCTTCAAATGATGATATAGAGCTTACTGAGTTTGGTAAAGTATATGATAAATATGGCAAGTTAGTAACAAAAGATATCAAAATATCAACTAGCCCTATTTATGCTTTTCATAAATAGGTATTTCAAGCCTATCTCTTCAGTAATTTTCTCCAAACTTTTGTCGGTTTGTAGCCTTTGGGAGCAACAAATTTGGCATTTCGTTCTTTTAAGATATCTCTTTTATAAAGATAGATAAATACTGATACTCTGTAGTTCTTCATACAATGTATAAATACTTTTTTATCTTCTTTAATAAAACCATCCAAGATATGAAAAAATAAGTGCATTCTGTCTTTTTGTGGTTTTGCCCAAGAGATTGGGATATGTATATATACCATACCGTTTTTTGATACTATTTTACCCTCATCAGCCAACGATCTATCATCATCAACAGACAAGTTAATAATCACATCAAAACCTTTTTTTGATATTTTTTCTATATCTTTTTTAGTTAATAGTCCTGATGTAGCTATATTTTTATTTACTTTTATATAGTTTGAAATATTTTTCATCTATTTTTGTCCTTTATCTATTTTATTTACCTAAATTAAAAATCACTCTTACAAAATTATACAGTAAAAAAAGAAAAAGCAGTGGCAGTAAAATTGTTTGAAACACAAAAGCAATAATCAAAGCCACGATATATTCACTAGCATTATCAACTGCTTTTTTATACTCTTCTATTTTTTTATCATAATACTGAGCATCAAACTTTTCTGTAATATTTGTAATCTTATTTAAAATAGTACTGTTCTCTTTTTTTTCTATTGTGCTTTGTGTTACTTTATCTACATTCTCTTTTACTTGAGTGATATTTTTATTGAGTTCTTGTATATTGTATTCTTGTTTTACGAAACTATTATAAGCAAACTCGTTTACTATACCCATCAAAGGAACTGCAAATCGTAAGAATATAAGTATAACAGTGATTTTGAAAAAAACACTTCTCATTTTTTCATCTTTTTTAAATCGAAAAAATAGCCAAATATTCACAATAATAATACAAAATAATAAGATAATGTTATAAAAATCTGTAGTCACAAAATTCATCATAATTTTTTGTATTCCCAAAGATACCATACTAGCAAGCATCACAAGAGAAAATTGTTCTACTAAATCATTTATAGGATCAAGTACTTCTCCTATTGCTACTGTTAAAAAAGGTAAATCAAGTTCAGTTCCTTGAGCCAAAGATATAACTGCATTTAAAGCTTTAGCACTTCCAAAGACAATAACAGATTCAGTAAAACTTTTATTTATAAGTTCTTGTCCCTTGACATCTAAAGTAAATGAAAAAGCAATTAATATGATAATTATTGAAAGAATTAGTATTAAAATTTTATTCCAATGGTGTTTTAAAAGTTGCATACTCTATCCTTTTATTTTTTTATTGTAATATCATAAATAATGTTTTTATAAATTTGTAAAAGTTAATAAAACTTGTGCAACTAAATGCACCTCATCTTTTTTATATTCGAGGTGTGAAAAATCTGGATTTATTGAAAAAAATATCTCTTTTTGTTTATCATACTTTTTAACCCACATTTTTTCTTCATAATAAACTAAATAAATCTTATTATCTATTAGCTTTTTTGAAGACAAATCAGCCACTATCACAGCTCTATCATTTATCACTGGTTGCATCGATTTTCCATCTACGATTAGAGGGAACAATGATTTTTCCTTGTACCCATACATTAAAAGATGTTTTGAAAAAACTAAATTTTTTGTTTTATTTTCGTCGAATATATCTACATATTCTAAATTTATAGTATTCAAAATTTTAGTTTGAAAGTTCTTTGTCTATAAGATTAATAGTACATATTTCTATCATATCATACACTTTTTCAAAACCGTCAAATCCATCAAAAAAATATGGATCAGGAATATTATCCCCATCACATCCATAATCTCCAAGTTTTTTTAACTTATGTGTGGGACAACCTAAAGTTTCTAAATCTACTAAATTACTATCATCTAATCCTACAACGATATCAAACTTCTTAAAATCTTCTTGTACAACTTGTCTTGCTATTTGTTTTGATATATCTATTCCATTTTCATCTGCTATTTTTTGTGAATGTTTACATGGATGTTCACCTACATGCCACTCTCCCGTTCCTGCACTATCTATAGTAACTTTTAATTCCAACATTTTTACATAGTTATCTGCAATACCATGAGCTAAAGGAGAACGACAAATATTACCTAAACATACGAATAATATACTTTTCATTTTATTTATACCTTTTTTATTTATCCATTATTTTACCTAAATTAACTTCTATTATGATTGTTATTTATTAATATGTGCTTTTATAAAAGTAAACTAATTCTATCTTTTTCTTTTCATTTAATGATTTTTGCAGTAACTTATAATAAGAATTTTTATTATAAACTATATAAAAGGATAACAAATGAATTTTAAATATAAAACACTTATTATTACTATCTTGATACTACTATTTACAAATATTCAAGCAAAAGAGGTAAAAATAGGTAAATTCCTAGGAGCTAAAGACTCTACTATTCCTGAATGGTTTCATGATAGTTTTTTAGATTTAAATGAAGATATAGAAGAGATGGCAGATGAGAATAAAAGACTTATACTTTTTGTATCTCAAAACTCTTGTCCTTATTGTCATAAATTTATAAATGAAAATTTAAAAGATACAGACACTAGAAAAAAGTTAGATAAACACTTTAAAGTTGTACATATAAATCTATTTGGAAATAAAGAGATAACAGATACAAATGGACAAACATATACAGAAAAAGGCTTCGGTATTATGCATAATATACAGTTTACTCCAAGCTTATTATTTTATGATGAAAATTCAAATCAAATCTTACGATTAAATGGATATATAAACACAGAAAAATTCAATCTTGCATTAGATTATATAAAAAACAAAAAGGAAAAAGTAACGACATATAAAGAGTATTTACTCAATAGTAAAAATAAAACCGCATCTTATTCATTAAATCAAGATAAAGAGACCAGAAAGCTTTAAAAAAAACTAGATCTATATCAAGTCGATTTAAATTCAAATAAAAATATCGCTACACCTAAAGGGATGTTTCTAAATATAAAAGAATGGACTAAACAACTAAATATAAGTAACACTCCTACGATTATATACTGTGATGAAAACGGAGATGAGATTATTCGAGTCGAATCATTGTTTAAAACATTTCACTTTCAGTCTATTATCGATTATGTTCTAAGTGATGCTTTTAAAACAGAAAAAGAGTTTCAAAGATATTTAACGCAGAGATCAAATAAGATTCGAGAACAAGGTAAAGATGTGGATATTTGGAAGTAATACTTTAATGTAAATTAAGTAAAAGTGATCGTTTAAAGTTTTGTGTCAGTAACAGATGGGTTCTAAAAACTACAGGTTGTTGAACTTTTTACAACCACTTGCAAATAAATCTTTGTTTACTACTAATATAGCAAATTTTATGAATATTTGAGGAGTCAAAATAGCCATTTAAATTTACTAATTCAAGCATGAACATAAGGGGCTATAACAATTACTCTTAAATTTTATATTTTAATGAAAACTATAAGCACATAATTTAGTCTTAGCTATTTAAATATTCCAATCTAAAGAGATGTTTTCATATAACACAATTTGTTTTGTTTTCTATATTCATTATAGAATCCGCTTGAATCAATATATGATTAAACCCATTTGTTTTCAAATCTATCTTCATCTTATTTGTAATAGATTCTATCTCTTGTAGTGTTATGCGATCATCATCTAATACTATATGAAAAGAGATAAAACTGTATTTTGAACTTGGTTTACTAATATGTAAATCATGATACTCAACTATTCTGGTATCTTCTTTGATGATTTTTTCGAGTTCATGTTCGCTGATATCTGATGTATTCATATCCATAAGAGATAAGAAACTTTTTTTAAGTAAAGGATATGAATGAAATAAAATATAAACTGAAAAAACCATTGTTAAAATAGAATCAACATAGTAAACTTTAAAAAAATAAATAAATATACCAGCAACAACGACAGCTACTGAAATCAAAGCATCACTTAACATATGTAAATATGCTGATTTAATATTTGCATCTTCATCGCCGTTGTGATTATGAGCATGGTTATGAGAAGAGTGATCATGTGAAGCACAAGAAGATACTCCAATACTATTTAAAATATAAGCACTAATACCATTAGCGATAACGGCAATAATACCAACAACTATCATATAAATAGGATCTATTACTTCAGGATTGAAAAATCTGTCAATAGATTGATAAATCATTAAAGCCATTGTAATAAATAAGAACAAAGTATTTACAAAAGCAGCCATCATTTCAGCTTTTATGTAACCAAATGTTTTTTTGAATGTTGTTGTTTTCACCCCTAGAATTAAAGCGATATAAGTAATAATAACAGCTAAAACATCACCAGTATTATGTAAGGCATCAGCAATAAGTGCAAATGAGTTCGAGATATATCCAAATATTATTTCAGAACCTACTATTAGTAAATTAACAATGATTATGAGTAGAATCTTTTTTTCTTTTGACATTTTATCCCTTACTTTATTTATATGTATCATCTTAAAAAGGAATATAGCAAAATGTGACTTAATGAAGAATATTCTTTAAATTAACTATATTTATTAAGAAATATTTTTCATATATATTTAATTTATCTTATAATAATATACACAATAAGTACATTAATGTAATTTAAATTCAATATGAAGAGTCAAATAAATGCACATAAACAATTTTTTTAAATTTAAAAAAATTATTCTTTCTTTTTTATTTGTAGCAATTACTTTTAATGTAACTCACTCTTTCGCTTTTGAACTTGTTAATCAAAACGATCATACTTCTTCTATTCAATCATTGATAGAATTTGAAGAACCATCTGAACACAATGATTTATGTGATCTTCATCACGAATTTCATAATTACTATACATTTGATCAAACTACTATTAATACTCTTAATTTAGATAACTCTTCGAAATTAACTCTTAATAATAGATACTTTTTTAAACTCTCTCAATCTTTACTTAAACCCCCAACTGCTTAATACTATTTTATACATTTGTCTATATTTTTAGACATTACATATTTTATATATTAAGGAAAATCTATGAATAGAAATAAATTAATTTCTATATTAACGATGTGTACATTATCTACACAGGTATTGATTGCTGAAGACTTTAATCAATTTTTAAAACAAGCAATTGAAAAAAGTCCCTACCTGCAATCATCAAAAATCGAGGTTGAACAAGCACAAAAACTTGCTTCTAAACAAATACGATATACAAATCCCTCTTTAGAAATAGGGTATTCTCAGTACAAACCTGAGGATGCAAATACTAAAAATGGATATAGTATTAGTTTGTCAAAAGATATACAATTGTGGAGTACTATTCAAGACAACGAATCAGTAAGCAATAATATGTTAAATAATGCGAATAACACATACTCTCAAAATAGAGCAGCATTCATTCGTGATATATCACTGTATTATACTACTTATGCACAAGAAAAAAAGTTCTTACAATTAGGTGAAAAATCATTAGATATAGCTAAAACTATCAATGATATATCTAAAAAAAGATATGAGGTTGGTTCTATATCAAAAAGTGACATATTACAATCACAAGTTGCATATTTAAATGTTGTAGCTCAGAACAAAGAATTAGAACTTAATTCTATGGAAAGCTATTATGATTTATTACAATTTTCTGGAATAGATAACGAAATTAGTATAGATATTATGCATAATTTTAAATTTAAACCTTTAGATACAATTTCTCAAAATCCTGAACTTTTAAGTATTTTGTCACAACAAGAACTTATTCAAGCGCAAGCAAATTTAGATTCAAATAGCATTGAATCAGTTACATTAAATGGTTCTTATTCTCAAGAGCCAGACCAGACAGTAAGTGGAGTCTCATTAAGTATTCCTTTGGTTCTTTTCAATAATAAAAATGAAGAGAAAAGTATTGCAAGATTAGAAAAAAACAAGAGTGCTCTGTTGGCTTTAAAAAAGAAAACTAGCCTTAAAAATGAGATGTCAAAGTTGTTAGAAAAAAGAAATTATTTACTTGATTTGAAAATGAAATATAACAATATAATATCACTTAATAATACACTTTTAGAGATGTATTTTGAAAAATATAGAATATCTAAAGCAACAATTTTGGAGATTCAAGATATTCAAAATAAGGTAATTGAAACAACAAAAAATCTTATTAAAACTGAAACAGCATTAAATCAAAATGCTATTTATTTAGATTATATTCAAGGGGGATATAATGAAAAAAACATTACTAATTAGCTTATCTTTAATTGCCTGTTTACAAGCAATAGAGATACCAATTGATAAAGTTAAAGAAAGAAAGTTTGGTAAATCATTAAAACTAAACTCTAAAATAGTACAACTATCATCTTCTAAACAGTCAGTGATGGCTTTAGTTGGAGGACAAATTAAAAAATACTATGTTAAATCGGGTGAAAAAGTACAAAAAGGGCAAAAGATTGCTTTAATTAAGTCAATTAAACTTTCAAAAATGACCTCAGAATTCATCTCTTTACAAAAACAATTTAATAGTTTAACTCAAAACTACAATGCTAGTAAAGAGTTACATAAAAAAGGAGTTGTATCCTTACAAAGTCTTAATCTAGAAAACATTCAAAGAGATGAAATGTTATCAAAACTTGAAACTTTAAAGTCTCAATTACAAACATTGGGAATTGATACAGCAAGCCTTAATCAAACTACTGCAAATTATATTTTATATGCACATAGTTCGGGAACGATTTCAGCTTTATTACAACCACAGCATTCAGTGATTTCAGAAGATACACAAATACTATCAATTATAAAAGATAAATCATTTTATTTAAAATCATATCTTCCATTATCGTATGCAAATATGGTAAAAGTGAATCAAAGAATTACACTTGAATATAACAATAAAATTATAAATACTAAAATCACACAAATTCTTCCACAGTTAGATGAAAAGACTCAAAGAATTGTTGTTTTATCTAGTATCGAAGATGATATAAAAGGTTTATTTATAAACTCTTATGTTCCTTCAACTTTATACTTTAATTCAGAATTTAAATATCTTACTGTTAAAAAAAGTGCGATTACTTTTTTTAATAATGAATGGGTAGTATTTTTACCAAAAGAGGAAAAACATGAAGAGGATAATGATCATTCTAAAGAAAAAGAGGAAAAAGAAGAGGATCATAAAGAAGAGTCACACGAAAAAGAAGAAGATCATGACGAATCAGAAGAGGAACATGGTGAAAATGAAGAACAACAATATGAAGCAAGAGATATAAAAATAATTGATCAAGACGATGAATATGTAGCAATAGAAGGTCTTAAGATAAATGAAGAATATGTTAGTGGTAAATCGTATTTTGTCAAATCAATGGTTTTAAAGTCATCTCTTGGTGAACATGGTCATTAGGAGTATTTATGTTAGATAAAATAATTGATTTATCATTACGATATAAACTTCTTATAGTTGTACTTTTTATCACTATAAGTGCACTAGGATTTAAAGCATATCAAACAATTCCTGTTGATGCTTTTCCTGATATTACTCCTAAACAAGTAGTAATATATACAGAAAGTGCAGGTAACTCAGCAGAAGATATAGAAAAACTAATTACCTATCCAATAGAATCAGCAATGTCAGGAATGGCTGGTGTTAAGATGATTATGTCTAATTCAATTTTTGGATTATCATACGTTTCTGTATTTTTTGAAGATGATATGGATATATATTTTTTACGGCAATTAGTAAGTGAACGTCTTACATCAGTTGATATTCCAAATGGCTGGGGAAAACCAACATTAGGACCAAATACAACAGGACTTGGTCAAGTTTTTTGGTATCAAATAAATGATACAACAGGAAAATACTCTTTAAAAGAACTAAGAGAGATGCAAGATTATATTGTAACTCCTTTATTTAAAGGTGTAAAAGGTGTAGAAGATGTTATAGGTTGGGGTGGAGATGAAAAACAATACAATGTTTTAATCGATACAAAAAAACTTCAAAATATTGATATTACGTATGGTGACATAGTACAGGCTCTACAAAAAAGTAATCAAGCAGCTGGAGGTCAATACTTAGAGTTTAATCAAGAACAATATCTTATTAGAGGAGCAGGTCTTTATAAAAGCTTAGATGATATTAGAAATACTGTTATTAAATCTGATTCGGGACAAGCTGTTACTATTCAAGATGTTGCCACAGTTGAAGAGGGTTCTATGCCACGTTTTGGTGCAATCTCAATCGATGGTAATGAAGCGGTTATTGGTATGGTTTTACAAAGAACACAAACAAATGCAGCACAAGTTGTATCACTTCTTAAAGACAAAATTGAAACTGTTAATTCTTCTTTACCTAAAGGTGTAGAGATAAGTACTATTTATGATAGAACAGAGATCACTTTAAAAGCGGTATCTACTATGACAGCTGCTTTAGCTAGTGGTGTTGTACTTGTAGCAATAGTATTATTTTTATTTTTATTTGAACTACGTTCTGCTTTTATCGTAATATTATCATTACCTATCTCGCTTTTAATTGCGTTTTTGTTAATGGAGTATTTTGGTTTAAGTGCAAATCTTATGAGTTTAAGTGGTTTGGCTATTGCTGTGGGAATGATTGTTGATGGAACCATTGTAATTGTTGAAAATACCTTTAGAAAACTCCACGATAACCCAGATATGCCTAAGATTGAAATTGTTGCGCAATCTACAAAAGAGGTAGCAACACCAGTTACTTTTGCAATATTAGTTATTGCTGCTGTATTTATTCCTCTATTAAGTTTAGATGGATTAGCTGGAAAACTTTATTCACCAATGGCATTAAATATTGTATTTGTAATGTTAGGTTCATTAGTTGTTGCACTAGTATTAGTACCAGTATTGGCATTCTTATTACTAAAACCTGCAAAATCTTCTGACAATATAGTTATGAAGAAAATAAAACATGCCTATAGTCCATTATTAGTTTTAGCATTAAATAATGCTAAAAAACTTTTTGCAGGAATTAGTATATTATTTTTTATATGTGTAACTGTTTTGACATTTCAAGGAAGAGAATTTATGCCTAACTTAAATGAAGAATCAATTATGTATAGAGTTATAGCTATTCCAGGTACAAGTTTAACACAAGCAACAGACACTGCACAAGATGTAGAAAAGTTTATATTAAAAGAATATCCTAATGAGATATTATCAGTATTATCAATGATTGGAAGAAGTGAAAAAGGGGAAACTGCACAACCTAACTATATGGAAGTTTTACTTACTCTTAGTGATGATATAGAAAATCTTGAATCACTCACAAAAGAGTTAAATAAGAAGCTTACAAAAGAGTTTGATTATATACAGTTTATACCAACACAACCAATTGCAATGAGAATTGAAGAATTATTAGAGGGAGTTAAAGCAGAATTAGCTATCAAAATATTTGGAAATGATCAAAAACAACTTAATGAAATCGCTACATCAATGCAAGAAAAACTATCAAAAGTCGATGGTGTAGAAAGAATGGATTTAGAGTCACAGTTAGGACAAGCTCAAATTAAAATAGAGCCAGATTATTTAGCTATGGCTAGATATGGGATTAATGTTGATGAAGTTATGGAAGTTATTCGTAATGGAATCGGAGAAGAGCAAGTAAGTGAGAAGATTGAAGGTATTAAACGTTTTGGTATCGTAGCTAAAATAAAAGATGCTAAAAAAGATATAGAAACTATCAAAAATGTAACATTGCGTTCTTCAGAAGGTGCAATTGTAACATTAGATCAAATTTCTAACATTACTATAACACAAGGTGCTTCATTTATAAAAAGAGAAAACCTTAGTAGATATATGGTGTTGTCGATTGAAGTTGAAGGACGAGATGTTGCATCATTTGTTGAAGAAGCAAACGATGTAATTAAAAAAGATATCACTATTCCAAATGGATACTATTTCACATGGGCTGGTGACTTTAAAAATATGCAAGAAGCTACTGATAAGCTTATGGTTATTGTACCTCTAGCTGTTTTTTTAGTGATTCTTTTACTTTATACAGCATTTAACTCTATTAAAAAAGCAGGACTTATTTTACTAAACGTTCCATTTGGACTTATTGGTGCAATCATTGCATTAATATTAAGTGGTGTTTATCTTTCTGTTTCTGCAATTGTTGGATTTATTGCAATATTTGCAATTGCTGTTTTAAATGGAATTGTACTAGTAAGTTTTATTGATGAGTTAAGAGAAAAGTTTCCTCATGTTGATTTGAAGACACTTTTAAAAGATGCAACACTACTTAGATTGCGTCCTGTTTTAATGACAGCTTTTACTACATTATTTGGTATTTTACCATTATTGTTTGCAACAGGAGTTGGAAGTGAAATTCAATATCCATTAGCTGTAGTTGTGATTGGTGGTGTGATTAGTTCAACTATATTAACACTATTGATTTTACCTTCAACATATTATTTATTTTATAAAAATGAACATGGTATTAAACCTAAAAATATAAAAAGAGAAACTATTCAAAGTTCTCGCAAATAGTTGCTTTAATTAGCTTACAATTATCATCCAAAAGGAAAAAAAATGAAAAAATTAAACAAAATCTTATTAGTATTAGTGACTCTATGTGTAACAAATGTATTCGCACAAACAAATGGTAAATATCACTCAAGTAAAACAATTAATGACTATAAAATAGAAGTAAAAACGAAAACACAATTAGCACAAGGATTAAACAATATTGATGTAAAAATCAGAAAAAAATCAAGAATTATTAATAATGCAGATGTAACACTAAGTATATTGCATCCAAATAATAGTGTAATTGAGTATAAAAGAAATATGACAAATGAAAATAAATACTATTCATTTAACATAAACTTACCAGTAATAGGCGAATACAGTTATGTATTGACATTTAGTAGAAACGGTGGTGTACAAAGAAAAATTAGAGGAAACCTTAGTCTCTAAAACTAAAATGGTGAATAGAAATATTTTCTATTTTAGTATATAATAAGTAACCTAGTAGTAATTTAATTATTAGCTTAGTTGCTTGTGCTAATGTTTCGCAAAGTGGAACAGCAAATAGCAAAATAATTACAGAATATAACTTTGGCAATATTGATAACAAAAGTTTCTAGATTATATTTTGGGAATTATCTTACAAAATAATAAGCACATAAATTAATATATTTTATGTGCTTTATTATAAATATCCACAGTTTATTAACAACCTCTTAGATTTGGAACACATCTAGCTATTACGAGCTTATCGTGTTCCCTAAAGTATTCAACAAGTGAAAATAAAAAATTCTCTCAAACTCTTAGGACTTTTTGAATAATAAATATGACTTCTTTAATTATAAATTTAGTCCTAGTTTTTATCCCAAAACCTCTACACTTTATCCCTCTTCATAATCAACATAATAGAGACAAATATCACCCCTACCCCAAATAATACTGT